>ERZ779889.876-NODE-876-length-34447-cov-11.239765_pt1 | contig 34447 bp, 30 predicted proteins | sample MGYA00511030_ERZ779889 | MGnify/ENA primary metagenome ERZ779889 (study PRJEB29588, sample SAMEA2160616) | human gut metagenome | biome: human gut; feature: human-associated habitat; material: faeces | place: Denmark | collected 2008/2010 ... | reverse complement strand
CGTCTCGGCAGTGTAAAAAATAAGCAAGCCCATTTTTCACATTGCGCTCGACTTTGCGTATATTTGCCACATAAACCGCAATTATTAACATTTATTCAACTTCAAGAGATGGCAAAGCTTTTAAAATCGATATTTCCGCTATTCGTCTGCATGACCATGATGCTCATGGCCACTTCCTGCGAAGTCACCATCTTAGACAGCGACCCGCTCGTGGGCGGAGACTGGGTGTTGACCTACGACGACCGTGGCTATGTCCCCGACTACATGGTCGACTACTACTCTTTCTACCCCGACCACTCGGGACGATACGGATACTATGACGACTACGGCTACTGGAATGAATGGATGTTCTCATGGTACACCTCGGGCGACAGGCTCGACATCCAGTATTACGACGGCAGTTGGGAAACATACTATTTCTACTTCAGCAACGGCGACCTGATCCTATGGGACGGGTACAACCCCAACTGGTACAACGGATATGTCAAATATTACTAACCACAAACATGTATAACAAAAAAATGACACACACTAAATCACGAGCCATGCAACTGATGGCCATGGCACTAATCATGATTACCTCAGTATTCATGACATCCTGTCTCAAAGATGAAGAACCGACTCCCCTCCCCGACCCCGATGTCCATTACCTGACTCCTCTTGCAGCCACAAGCTGGAAGCTTGCAAAAACAAACGGTCAAGAAGTCACCGACGAAACAAAAGTGGAATATTATTACTGGGATGCCCGTGGAGTGGGCACCTACACATTCTACGACACAAAAGCCGAGGAATGGACAAGCTACGACTTTGAATGGGACTCCTACTTGATGCGCACTGTCATACTTACTTTCACATCACCTGAAGAGGTTAAAGGATTCCAAACCCAATTCCTATATTCGGTAAAAAACGAGACATTGACAATCGACACCGGCTTGGCATCATTCGAATTTGTACCTTACTCCGACGATGAGCAACAACAGGCAATCTGAATCATGCCGTACACGATACAAGGCGACCACCGACGCTTCTTACGCATACGAAGCCGGGATGGTCGCCTTAATCATGTCATCTGATATTAAATTTCATCAACTTATCGATATCATCGGCTTCCTACGCTAAATCCTATTTTAGGATTCGCACACATTATTTACATAAATTTCTTGAAATAGTACCGATTTTATTTGGAAGTGATATTTTATTTAAATACATTTGAAAAGTCTTTTTTGATAGAAAAAAGTGAATTGACGAGAAAGTTTGTGTTGCCAGCCGTAAAAAAGCATAATGACAACTTAATTCCGACCGCCTTAAATATTAAAAATTTTTATTTATCATATATTAATGCTTGTATGAATTTTATTACTCATTCAACTACCATTGAAAAAAATGCCATACAAGGCTCTTGCAACATCGTGATGCCGATTATTTGGATAGACAGCACGTTCTATATCAGCGCGTAAGCTGAGACTATACACGGATTCCATTATGCAAAAGCTGCATACCGACATGTCGAAAATGCAGCAGTAATTATTTATCAATTGACAAATGGTATTATAATCCATTAATTGAACAATCTCAACAATTTTCATAAATGACAACAATTAATTCATTTCGCTTATGAAGAAACAGTATGCTTTGTTAGTAGCTATGTGCCTGGCATGCGGAACACCGTTTTCTCCAAACTTGCTGAATTCGGGATTTTCGGCAATGGCACAAGCCTCCAGCACAATCACCGGCGTGGTGACTGATGAATCAGGAGCACCGCTCATCGGAGCTTAAGTAATAGTAAAAGGTAGCGACGTCGGAATGGCGACCGATACCGAAGGTCGTTTCCACATCCGCGCCAAAGTGGGCGACACTCTCGAGATATCTTATGTAGGACAGGAATCCAAAGAAGTACAAATCACATCTCTGGGAGAGTTGCACATAACCCTTTCTTCGGGAGCCACAAGCCTCGACGAAGTGGTGGTTACAGCTCTTGGTATCAAGAAAGACCGTAAATCACTCGGATACGCAATCGATGAAATCGATTCCGACGAGCTCATGAAAAACAAGTCGACCAACGCCATCAACTCCCTCTCGGGTAAGATTGCCGGCGTGAGCATCACTCAAGGCAGCGGCGCGGCAGGTGCAGGCTCGCAAATCATCTTGCGTGGTGGTACATCTCTCGAACGCGACAACCAGCCTTTGTTCGTTGTCGACGGTATCATCTACGACAACTCTACTTCGGTCATCGGTAACTCCGCTTTCGACGGTACGACATCGACCTCTTCTACCAACTCCAACCGTGTGATGGATATCAACCCCGAAGATATCGAGAGCATGTCGGTGCTGAAAGGCCCGGCCGCTTCGGCTCTTTACGGTTCGCGTGCTTCGGCAGGTGTCGTTATCATCACCACCAAGAAAGGTAAAGAAGGTGCAGTGGAAGTTAACTTATCGGCTAAATACACTACCACTTGGGCCAAGAACCTGCCTAAATATCAAAAGAAATACAAACACGGTTTCGTACAAGACACCTATAACGACGATGACGGCACATTAGAAAGTACCGTATACGACGACTTCTCATACAACTCATGGGGAGCTCCGGCCCAACCGGGTGAAAAGATATACGACAACATCGGCGACTTCTTCGACCAAGGTGGCGCATGGGATACCAACATAAGCGTTTCGGGCGGTAGCAAGAACAACTCGTTCTTCCTCTCAGGCTCGTTCTACGACCAAGACGGTATCATTCCTACCACAGGCTACACCAAGACCACATTCCGCTTCAACGGCGAGCAAAAGTGGAAAATATTCACTTTCAGCGCAAATGCCGCTTATTCGCAAGCTCGTACCGACAAGACCCTCACTTCAGCAGGTCTTTACGGCTCAGGTGGTCAAGGTACGATGATCAACGTATTCCGCTGGAACCCGTTTGACGACATGAAGCACTACTTGAATGAAGACGGAACACGCTATCGCATGTTCGGCGAACGTCTCGATGTTACTGAGGAACGCGACAACCCGTATTGGATACTCAACCGTAACAAACTCGAAGATAATACCGAACGCTTCACAGGAAACTTCAGCATTCGTGCCGATATTACCGACTGGTGGTGGATCTCATTCCGCATGGGTATGGACTCCTATACTACCGAAAACTCGACTACAATCGGTGAAGGCGGTGTTTACAAAGAAGCTTGGCAGAATGGTATGTACAGCGAAAACTCTCAACGCTACCAATACCTCACTACCAACTTGATGACCAACTTCAACAAGCAATTCGGCGACTTCAACTTCAACTTGATGCTCGGCACTTCGACCGACGACACCAAGATAGACACCAACTACCGCATGGCTTGGGACTTCACAGTGCCGGGATTCTATTCATTTGACAACGCGCTCGACACCAACCGCGACTTCCAGAACATCAAGTCACGCAAGAGACTTCTCGGCGTGTTCGGTGAATTCCGCGCCGACTGGAAAAACACCGTATTCTTGACCGTAACAGGACGTAACGACTGGACCTCTACACTTCCTATCGACAACCGTTCCTACTTCTATCCCTCGGTGGGTGGTGCAATCGTGTTCACTCAATTCTTGCAAGACCATGGCTGGATGGACGACGATATCCTTTCATTCGGACGCATCCGCGCTTCTTGGGCCCGCGTGGGTAAGGACACCGACCCGTATCAGACCAACACTTACTTGTGGCCTGTCGGAACATTTATCGGCAACCACACCGGTATGGGTAACAACTGGGAAGCAGGTAACCCGTATTTGAGACCCGAAATCACAGAGTCGACCGAATTGGGTCTTGAATTGCGCTTCTTCAACAACCGTTTACGCTTTGACTACGCTTACTACACCAACAACTCTTACGACCAGATCATGAGCCCGCGCTTGTCCAACTCCATCGGTTACATCTTGCGTCGAGTAAATGCCGGTGACATTTACAACAAGGGTATGGAATTAAGCATCGGCGGCGTACCTGTCGCTACAAAAGACTGGACTTGGGAATCCAACATCAACCTTTACGGAAACCGTGGTACCGTAGGCAACTTGCTTCCGGGCGTGGACATCCTTTATGTAACCGACGCTCAGGTCGGAAATGCAAAGGCTGCTTCCTACAATAACGGTGACTTCATGGCAATCTCAGGTAGCGTATGGAGCCGCACTCCCGATGGCCGCGTAATACTCGATGCCAACGGAATGCCAACAGGTGACAAAGACGTAACGACCATACAGATTGGTAACCGCGAGCCACGCGTACAAGGTGGTTGGAACAACACCGTCACTTGGAAGAACTGGACATTCAACATGTTGTGGGAATTCCGTTTCGGCGGCGACGTTTACAATGGCACTCAATACGAAATGACAGTTGCAGGTATGAGCGAACGCACCGAAGGCCGCGACCACCTCGTTATCACAGGAGCTCAAAACGTCGGAACAACCGACAATCCTGTATATCAAGATGCCCGCTTCGAATTCTTTGCCGACCAGATTTACATGTACAACGGCCGTGAAACAAGTGGTGCAACCATCATCAACAACTATTGGCAGAATTACTACCCTGTTGAAGCAGCCAACTTCATCACAAAGGTTAATTCTTTGCGCTTGCGCACAATATCTCTGTCATACCAATTACCGGAATCTATCCTTGCTAAGACCAAAGTCATCAAGCGTGCCAGCGTCACTGCCACGGCCAACAACATATTGTTGTTCACCAACTACGACGGTGATCCCGAGTCGGCTCTAAGCTCTGGTTCAGTAGGTTCTTCATCGGTTGGCATCGACTACTGTGGAGTTCCTTCAACGGCAAGTTTCTCGTTCGGAGTTAATCTAACGTTCTAATTTCTTGTGTCACTTTTAAATACTAAAACAATATGAAACTATATAAAAAGTTATCTTTAGGAATAGTGGCTTGCCTGTCGCTCGTTTCTTGCAACGACTGGCTCGACATTAACCAAAACCCAAACACCCCGGCTTCGGAGGATGCGGCCTATTACTACCGCCTGCCTTGGTGCCAGTTCTACCTCGAACACGGATATATGATTACCGCCAGCAACGTTGACTACTACTGCGGATTGGTCGTCGGCACAAATACCCGTGAAGGCGGTGCCACGAAGTGGAACTTCAGCGTAACCAACCGTGCAGCAAACTGCCAGCAATGGTTCTTCGTGCCTTGCGGAAGCAACTTGCAAGCCATGTATGACGATGCGATGGCAGCAGGAGCCTACCATTATGCCGCCGTTGCCAAGTACATGCGTGCATTCGGCTTCATGGAAATGGTCGACATATTCGGTGAAATTCCTTATGAAGAAGCCCTCACCTCATCAATAGTAGCACCGGCCTACAACACCGGCAAGGAAGTATTCCTCGGCTGCGTGTCAGAGCTTGAAGAAGCCATCGAACTTTTCCAACGCACCCAAGAAGACGGCGCAGTGGAGCTTGCGATTGGTGACAGTTGGAACGGAGGTAGCACCGACAAATGGCTAAAAATGTGTTACTTGTTGAAGGCTCGCTGGTTGAACCACCTTTCAAAGAAGCAACAGGGTTCTTACAAAGAAGGTAAATATGACCCGGACGAAATACTCCGCTGCCTTGACCTCGCCCAACAAAGCAATGCCGACAACACGTTGATCAGGCATACCGATACCAATGGTAACACCCACGATGTGCAAGGATGGAATGAAACCGTCGACTATTCTGCAATGTTCTCATGCGTCGGAATGAACAGTAACTATTATGTTTCCAAGTGGTTCTGCGATCTACTTACCAATTTCAAAAATTACGGTGTTGAAGACCCGCGTGCCGACAAGTTCATCCCTTGGACCCGCTCTCAAAAGTCGGCTAATTCTCCTGCCGAAATCAAGTGGTCGGACGATGGCTTGTGGCGTCGTTCACTCGGGGTCGACCTACAATCCAACATATTGAGCAGCAGCGGCCCGTTTGCAGTATCTTACAACGCTGCCGACTCTGCCATAACAATAACTGTTTCGGGAGAAGGTGGTTCTTACGACGTAATCATTCCGCCACGCACCAAATATTGCGCAACGACCGCCGCCCAACGTCTTGGTGATACAGTATATGTACAGGTGCGCAGCGGTAGCGAAGGCTACAACGGATTCCGCGACTTGATGTACCGTTACGATGAAAATGACGACGCTACCGCTATCAGCGGTGTATTCCATGTTCGTCCAAACACTCCGACAGTCATGGCTTCTTACGCCGAAGCTTGCTTCATCCGCGCCGAAGTCTTGATGCGCCGAGGTGACAAGGGTGGTGCCTTCAATGCTTATAAAAACGGTATCAAAGCAAACATCGACTTCGTTAACGACCAGCTTCAGACATGGGTAGGTGAAAACGAAGACTTGGCCGACTGCCCGTCATTCACTCCTATGAAACAAGAAGACATCGAAAACTTCTTGAACAACGGCATAGGAAACGCTGGCGATATCACAATGGGACATATCATGACACAGAAAATGATTGCAATGCTCTATTCTGTTGAATTATGGAACGACATGCGCCGTCACGATTGGGATCCTAATGTATTCATTGGCTGGGACAAGCCTTATGAATACAAGAACAGCCCGGCATTCTGGGATTACTTGCCTCAAGACAAGTTACCACGCCGCTGGGGACAGGCTTCTTATGAAACCGATTACAACTACGCCAACCTCGAAGCAATCGGTAGCGAAGTGCCGGGAGCTCTCGAATTGCCGACCGATGGTGGTGCATGGTACTCTTCTCGCCAAATTTGCACATTGCCTGTTTGGTGGGATTCGACCCAAGAATAATGCCTGACAAGACATAAAGACCTTCAAGAGGATGCACTTCATTCCAAGTGCATCCTCTTTTTTTGTGCCAAATCGCGAGTGTGGCACTCATTTTGCAATACCCGTGTCGATGAATGTTTTTCACGCATTAATGTCATGGACAATATTTTCACCTATGCCGTGATAGCCTTCACGTCGCTGTTCACGTTAATGGATCCGCTGGGCGTGATGCCGGTCTTCCTTGAAATGACCGACGGGCTGAAAAACAGCGAACGCCGCCGCATTGCCTTCAAGGCTTGCATGGTGACATGCCTGCTCCTTATCTTGTTTGCCGTGTCGGGCAAATTCCTATTCCGGTTTTTCGGCATTTCCACCAACGGATTCCGCATCGTAGGCGGCATAATAATCTTCAAGATAGGCTACGACATGCTGCAAGCCCGTCTCACCAACATGAAAATGAACGACTCGGAACGTGGCTCCTACAGTGACAACATCACCGTCACACCGCTTGCCATTCCGCTGTTGTGCGGCCCCGGAGCGATAGCGACCGTAATAACCTTGATGCAGGATGCCCCCGACAACATGACAAAATTGGTAATGCTCGGTGTCATCGTTTTCACAAGTTTCGTGTCGTTTGTCATCCTGTGCGCGTCGGCATCGCTGCTCCGCTTCCTCGGCAAGACCGGCAACAACGTGATAATGCGCCTCATGGGTCTCATCCTGATGGTGATTGCCGTTGAATGCTTCATCGGCGGAATGCGCCCTATACTCACCGACATAATCGGCCGGGCAATGGCCGGGTAAACGAGTCAAAAGGCTTTGCAAGGGAACCTCACAGGCCGGCCTGTTTTTTCTTTTTGTTACGTTTTTGTACTAATTTTGCAGACCAAATTACATTTTATGGCTGCAAAAACAGTATATACAAATAAAGAAATCTGGAAAATTGCCTATCCTTGCCTCATAAGCCTTGTCATGGAACAAATGATCGGTGTTACCGACACCATTTTCCTTGGCCATGTTGGTGAAGTGGAGCTTGGGGCATCGGCGCTTGCCGGCGTGTACTATGTAGTGATTTTCATGCTCGGTTTCGGATTCACAACCGGGGCACAAATCATCATGGCCCGGCGCAACGGCGAGCAGGAATATAAGAAAATGGGAGAAGTGTTCTACCACGGCCTGTATTTCCTAATGGCACTTGCCATAGTGGCATTCACTGCCACAAATGCCTTTTCTCCGCAACTGCTCGGAGCAATGATTTCCGACCCCGATATATACCGCGCGGCCGAAAGCTACATAGAATGGCGCATCTTCGGACTCTTTTTCGCTTTTGCTGCCGCCATGTTCAGGGCATTCTACATAAGCAGCACCCACACCAAGACATTGACTCTCAACTCGGTGGTCATGGTACTGTCTAACGTGGTGTTCAATTACGTCTTGATTTTCGGGAAATTCGGATTCCCGGCAATGGGCATCGGCGGTGCCGCCCTCGGCTCAACACTGGCCGAGATGGTTTCGCTCATATTCTTCATCATATACACGTCGCGCCGCATCGATTGCCGCAAGTACGCGCTTAACCGCCTTGCAAAGTTCCACTTTGCCACGCTCAAGAAAATATTCCCGGTATCGTTCTGGACAATGGTGCAAAGTTTCATTTCTCTTTCCACATGGTTCCTCTTTTTCCTCTTCATCGAGCACCTTGGCAAAGAGCCGCTTGCCATAACCAACATCATACGCAGCATCTCAGGCCTGCTTTTCATGATAATATCGGCATTTGCGGCCACTTGCAGCTCGCTCGTCAGCAACTTGATTGGCTCGGGAAACACCGAAAGCGTAATCCCGACCATCAAACAGCATTTGCGCCTCGCCTACCTGTCGATATTGATTCCGATCATCATATTCCTTGCATTCCCGACACTGATATTAAGCGTATATACCGATATACCAAACCTCATAGACGGTGCCGTGGCATCCCTGTGGGTGCTATGCACATCCTATATTTTCACTGTCCCAGCCCAAATATGCTTCCAGTCAATTTCGGGAACAGGAAACACACGCATGGCCTTCATGCTCGAAATGATGGCTCTCGTCATTTATGTGCTATATTGCAGCATAATAATAGGATGGATGAAAGTCGACGTGGCATTGTGCTGGACATCCGAGCATGTATATGGCCTGTGCATAGTGGCATTTTCCCTATTGTATCTGCGCAGCGGCCGCTGGAAAGGCAAAAAAATATAAAATTTCTGTTCTTTGATGGACACACATGCCTGTCAGTCGCATAATTCATTATATATTAACATATTATCTCAACACAAAATAATAATACATGAGGTGATTTTAATCCCATAAACACCTGTTTGGCCGGTCAAAAGAACTCTCATTAAACAAAATTGTAATAATATTGTTACAAAAGTTTAAAATATAGTGCGTAACTTTGCAGGTGATTAAATGAATCATTTACCAAAATTTTAAAACTTTATGGGAAAAATCAAGCGTTTTTATGTCGCAACATTACTACTCATGTTTGTTGCAATCATGAATGCTCAAGTTACCACCTCAAGCATGCAAGGGAAAGTGCTTGCCGGTGACGAGCCTGTAATTGGTGCCACAGTCTATGTAAAACACGAGCCTTCTGGTTCTGACTACGTTGTAGCTACGAACGAAGAGGGCTCTTTCAATTTACAAGGACTCCGTACAGGCGGCCCTTATACCGTCGAAGTCAACTACATAGGCTACAAAAAAGCCATCTTCGAGGGTATCACACTACGATTAGGTGAAAATTACATCCTTAACGTGTATCTCGAAGAGACTTCTGAGATGCTCGACGAAGTTGTAATAACGGCTAACCGCCCAAGCGAACAGCTCGGCACAAACACTGCCGTAAGCCAACGCCAAATCGAAACGTTGCCTACAATCAACCGCAGTATTGACGACTTCACCAAGTTGTCTCCATTTGCAGGCAGCAGCAACTCGTTTGCAGGTCGTGACGGTCGTTACAACAACGTGACAATCGACGGTGCCTCGCTCAACAACCGTTTCGGTTTGAACACCAACAACTTCCCCAGCGGCGATGCTCAACCAATCTCGCTCGATGCCATCGAGGAAATCAGCGTCAACGTTTCTCCGTTCGACGTGAAATATTCAAGCTTCACCGGTGCGTCAATCAATGCCGTTACAAAAAGCGGTACTAACGAGTTCAAAGGTTCGGTTTACACCTACCAGAAACCTGACGGATGGGCTGGAAGCCACATCGGAGAAAACTCAATCTCAAACTTTGACACTTATCGCTCACAAATGTACGGTTTGACTTTGGGCGGTCCTATATTGAAGAACAAACTCTTCTTCTTCGTCAGCGCAGAATATGAAAAGAGCCAAGAGCCGGGTATCCTCTGGAAACCAAGCACCGACGGTGAAAGCAACAGCGCAAACCACATTTCGCGCACTACCTACGCCGACCTCGAAACAATGAGCAACTTCTTGCGCCAAAACTACAACTACGACCCGGGACAATACTCTGCATTTGACCCGTTCCAAAGCGAAAACTGGAAATTGATGGCGCGTGTTGACTGGAACATCAACCAAAACCACAACATCTCGGTGCGTTTCAACACAGTCAACTCTAAGAACGACCAGTCTATCAGCTCAACTTCATCAGTTATAACCCGTACCAACTCAGGTCGTTACAGCATCGACTCATTTGCATTCGGAAACTCAAACTACAGCTTCAACGACGTTGTAACCTCGATCTCGGGTGAATGGAACGGTCGCCTTTCGGACAACGTTCAAAACAAGTTGCTCGCAACTTACACTCACATCGCAAACACCCGTAACACCAAGGGTGCCGACATGCCTATGGTCGACATCTACAAGGATGGCCGTCAATACATGACATTCGGTACTGAATTGTTCTCGCCTTACAACAAAGTTGAAAACAATGTTGCAAGCATCGTCGACAACGTGAACATCAGCCTTGGTAACCACTTCCTGACTGCCGGATTCTCTTTTGAATACCAATATTTCATGAACTCATACTTGCGTGCTCCTTACGGATACTATCGTTATGATTCAATGGAAGACTTCATGAACGGCGCCCAACCTGCATTGTATGGCATCACTTACGGATACAACGGGCAAACCGCTCCTGGTGCCGAACTTTCTTTCGGAATGACAGGCTTGTACATCCAAGACGAATGGACCATCAATCCTAACTTCCGTTTGACCGGCGGCTTGCGCATCGATGTTCCTACCTACTTCGACGACCTCAACGGCAACCCTGCCATCGCCAATGAAACATTCCTCAACGGCGAACGCGTTGACGTTTCCAAGTGGCCTTCGGCCAAGGTTCTTTGGTCTCCGCGCGTAGGATTTAACTGGGACGTCCTCGGCAACGACAAGGTTGTCATCACCGGTGGAACAGGTATATTCACAGGTATGCTCCCATTCGTTTGGTTCACCAACCAACCGACCAACGCAGGACAAATGCAAAACATGGTGGAATTCACTCGCGAACAATTACCTGCCAACTTCAAGTACAATCCTAACTGGAGAGAAACACTTGAAAAATATCCCGACATGTTCCCGTCGGTTCCGGGTGAAACTGTTCCGGGCGCAATCGCATTCGTTGACCCTGACTTCAAGTTGCCGCAAGTATGGCGTTCGAGCATCAATGCCGAAATCCAATTGCCTTACGACTTCCAATTGTCGGTCGGCGCAATGTACACTCGCGACATCTACAACGTAGTACAAAAGAACATCAACCTTGCCGACCCTGTAGGCGTGTATGAAGACCAACCGGGACGTGTATTCTGGGATAACAGCACTTCTAAGGATGCCAACGGAAACACCATTTATGGCAACCGCGTAAACAGCAAGACCAACACCGTAATCAAGTTGACCAACGGCGACAAGAAAGGTTATCAATACTCGTTCAACTTCGTGTTGACAAAGAAACTTGACTTCGGTTTGACCGGTTCGTTCGGTTACACTTATTCAATGGCTAAGGACTTGACTGCCAACCCGGGTTCTTCGGCTGCTTCGGTATGGCAAAACAACGTTGCGATTAACTCGCTCAACGACCCTGAATTGTCTTACTCTTTGTTCTCGACTCCTCACCGCCTTGTAGGTAACTTGTCTTATGAATTGCAATCGGGTATCATGAAGTCGACATTCTCGTTGTTCTACACAGGTGCTCCCCAAGGTCGTTACTCTTACACTTATTACAACGACATGAACGGTGACGGCAACTACTCCGACCTCATCTACATCCCTGCTACCAAGGATGAACTCAACTTCGTAGACGTGGTTGACAACGGTGAAGTAGTTTACTCTGCACAACAACAAGCCGAAGACTTCTGGAACTATGTCAACAACGACAAGTACCTCAAGAACCACAAAGGCGAATACGCTCAACGCAACGCCGGCTTGATGCCTTGGTTGCACCGCTTCGACTTCCGTTACGCTCAAGACTATGATATCAAGATCGGTCAACGCAACTACGGCTTGCAACTCAGCGTCACTGTCCTCAACATCGGCAACCTGTTCAAGTCTACTTGGGGCGCATACCGCACTTCGGGCTTGACAAGCTATGACAACGTTCAAATTCTGCAAACTACAAGCAAAGTAGGTGAAAAGCTTGCTTACCAAGTAAATGCAGAGTCTCACGAAGAATTTATCGAAAACACCCGCTGGACTCCTGAAACTACCACCGGTAGCGCATGGCAAATCCAATTCGGTGCAAAGATTACATTCTAAGCCGAGAATCAATTAACTCCATATAGAAACACCTGCATGAGGTCGCTCATGCAGGTGTTTTTTTATAATATATTTCGCAACTCGACATAAAAGAGCTTATATGTGCCTAATATGGACATTGCAATTTCCTGAATTGTATATTTGTTTGTAACTTTGATGCCAAAATCACATAAACACCATATACTATGGACGAAACAAACGCCTCTCATGGGAACTTGTTGACAAAATTCCTCAAAAGCAAAAAACCGATATTCTATATAATCGCCATAGTGGCAATGGCCGCAATATCGATGGCCTACTTCTATCCCGATGCGATGGAAGGCAACGTGTTGCGCCAGCACGACATGATGCAAGGTGCCGCAGTCGGGCATGAGGCTCAAGTGTACAAAGAGCAAACCGGCGAAACGACACGATGGACCAACTCCCTATTCTCGGGGATGCCTACATTCCAGATTTCCCCGTCCTATGGCAGCAGTGCGCTGTTGTCGTGGATAGGCAACGTGTACGGGCTATGGTTGCCATCTCCGGCCAACCTGCTGTTCATGATGATGGTCGGATTCTTCATTCTGCTCATAGCATGTCGGGTTAAGTGGTACACGGCCCTCATCGGTGCTATCGCCTACGGCTTCTCTTCCTATTTCATAATCCTCATAGGAGCCGGACACATTTGGAAATTTGTCACGCTCACGTATGTTCCACCCACAATAGCAGGAATAATATGGTGTTATCGTGGCCGTTATTTGGCCGGAGGAGCAGTGGCGGCGTTGTTTGCAGCAATGCAAATAGCATCCAACCATCCACAAATGTCCTACTACTTCTTGTTCCTTATCGCTGCCCTCGCCATAGGATACCTCGTGAAAGCCAAGCGTGAAGCGAAGATGAAGCAATGGTGCATCGCGACAGGCTCTCTGCTCGTTGCCGCAATACTTGCAGTGCTTGCCAACTCGCCAAACTTGTACAACACCTATCAATATAGCAAGGAAACCATTCGTGGCGGACACTCGGAAATCGCAGCACAAAGCGAAAATTCCACCAAAGGCGGTCTCGACAAGGATTACATAACGGCTTGGAGCTACGGAATTTCTGAAACGTTCACATTGATGGTGCCTAATGTTGACGGCGGAGCCACAATAAAGCCTGAAAAAGGCTCTAACATAATGCTATCCTTGGCCGAAACTTCTAAAGCCCAGGAAATGCTTCAAAAAGGTGAAATATCGCCACAAGATTACCAATACTTGTCGCAATTCCCTCAATACTTCGGTGACCAGCCCATGACAAATGGCCCTGTATATGCAGGTGCACTCGTAGTGGCTCTGTTCATCATCGGATGCATCGTGATAAAAGGTCCTGTGAAATGGGCGATGCTCATCGCCACGATAATAACCGTCATGCTGTCGTGGGGACACAACATGATGTGGTTCACCGACCTGTTTATCGACTACTTTCCCATGTACAACAAATTCCGCACGGTATCGAGCATCCTTGTCGTGGCCGAGCTCACCATCCCGTTATTGGCGATGCTCGCGCTCAATAAGATTCTGACCGAAAAAGACTTCCTCCGCAACCACGCCAAGACGGTATTCATAACGATGGGGGCTTGTGCCGTTGTGTGCCTGTTCATATATCTCTTCCCGGGCATGTTCAACCTGTTCTCACAGTCTGAAAAAGAAGGACTGCTCAATCAAGGACTGGCACAGCAGCTGCCAACGCTGTTTGCTGCCGTCGAGAAAGTGAGGGCTTCAATGATTTCGGCCGATGCAATGCGCAGCTTCATAATCATAATCCTTGGCATGGGCATATTGTTTGTCATGATGACAGGAAAAATTAAAGCCGCCACTGCCGCCGTCTTGACAGGAATCGTTATATTACTCGACCTTTACACCGTCAACAAACGTTACCTTGACACCGACTCGTTCACCGAGCCGGTGCCTGCCGGACAACAGCAATTTGCCATGCGTCCTGCCGATCAAGCTATTTTGCAAGACACTACTCAAAATTACCGAGTATATGACATCCAGAATTTTGCCGAAGCAATGCCATCCTACTACCACAAGGCCATAGGAGGATATCATGCCGCAAAATTGTCAAGATACCAAGACTTGATCGACTACCAAATAAGTCAAGGCAACATGGCCGTGCTTAACATGCTCAATACGAGGTACTTCATCGCAAGCGACACGACAGTGCAATTCAACCGTGGCGCATTGGGCAACGCGTGGTTTGTCAACTCGCTCAAATATGTCGATACGCCGGTTGAAGAAATGCAATTCCTAGACAGCTTCAATCCTTCTACCCAGGCAGTTGCCGACAAGAAATTTGAGCAAGCACTCGGAAGTGCCGATTTGGCCGGAAAGGCTCCGGGCGATACCATATTTGAAACGACTTACGCTCCTAACCGGCTCACATATCACGCAAATACAGCCAATGGCGGGCTCGCAGTGTTCTCCGAAATATACTTCCCGTGGGGATGGACTGCAACAATCGACGGACAAGAGGCCGAAATAGGTCGCGTAAACTATGTGCTCAGGGCTTTGAGGATTCCGGCAGGAAGCCATACGATAGAATTTGCTTTCGAGCCTAAATCGGTCACTGTAACCGAAACGCTCGCTTATATATCAATCATAATAATATACCTGGCAGTAATCGCCGCAATTGCAAAAAGCGCATACACGGCGGTTACAGTCAAAAAACAATAAAAAGACTTCAGACATTGGGAAAATTAAAACGTCTCAGTTCGGCTCTCAGCCGATATTCTGCAAGTAAAGGTTATGGCATACACTCTCCGTTTGCCTACAAGTTTGTCACGACCGTGCTCGATGAGCAGTGCATGTATTACAGTTATGAAGATTTAGACCTCATGCGCTCGGCCGTTATAGAAAAAACAAAAGAAAGACTTGGATTCAAACCAAGACCCATACAACTTTCGGAAGCTGCTTTGCTGTTCCGCATAACCAATTTCTACAATCCCTCGGCCATACTGCAATTGGGCAGTAGCTATGGAGTGGCTGTGGCAAGTTCAATGCTTGTTTCACGCAAAAGCAAGCTCGTACTACACGACAACGCTGTTAAAGAGAACGAAACGGCGATGCAAATACTTGAAAAATACCAAAGTCGTACCATATATTGCGATTCGGCTGCCAATGCCATACAAACCTATCAGAAAACATGCGACAACGATTTCGGTGCATTTGCAGTGATTAACAACATTACCAATGATGAATTTCAGGCAGTGGCCGAATTTCTAAGTCACACTGCCGCCGATACAAACGGCGTAGCCATAATCCGCAACATTGCAACATCGGCAATAATGGCTCAATTGTGGGATAGCTGCCGCGCAGTCATGGAACATGGCATGACCTTTTCCAATGAGAAAATAGCCATAATCGTTTTCGACCACAAGTTGCCTCGGCAAGATTTTAAACTCTGGCTGTAAAAGTATATCCTACGCCATTAATTGGGAGGACAATCATATTAAAATACTAATTTTTAGGTATTTCCTGTCTTTCATGAAGTAACTTACTTTGTAAACGTAGTTAACATAAATAAAGTTATGATGAAAAAAACAGGAATTTTCTATGGCTCATCGACAGGAACTTGCCAAGAAATTGCAAAGTCGATAGCAAAAAAACTTGGGATAAGCAACAACGATGTGATTGACATTGCCAATGCAAATGCATCACAAATAGAATCTTACGATAATCTGCTTCTAGGCACTTCCACTTGGGGCGTCGGGGACATGCAAGATGATTGGTATGAAGGCATAAACATCGTAAAATCAGCCAATCTCTCAGGCAAAACCGTGGCACTGTTCGGTTGTGGTGACTCGGAGTCTTATTGCGACACTTTTTGCGACGGCATGGGTGAAATATACAACTCCCTGAAAGGAACAGGGTGTGCGTTCATAGGGCAGGTTCCTGCCGATGATTACTCTTTCTCTTCGTCAAATGCCATTGTCGGCGACAAATTCGTCGGCCTTGCCATCGACGACGTGAATGAAAGCGACAAGACCGAACGCCGCATCAGTTCATGGATTGATGCCATTAAAGGCTTGTTATAATCGACAATAACCAGCTATCACCATAAAATATAACATCATGACCGCAAACATAAACCCCGAAATCGTCCAAGTATTCTTGAACCAAATATACGAGTTCAAAAAAGGCGTGCGCCGCATGGTACTTTTCACTGCCGAAAAAAAATATGAGGACTTCACAACACGGAGACTATCAAGCCAAAACATAGATTACTTGATTCAACCAGTGGGAAATGACAAAATAAACCTGTTTTTCGGTAATCAGGATTGCATAAATGCAATCAGATTGATGGTTACAAGACCATTAAACAAACTGACCCCCGAAGAAGACTTTATCCTCGGGGCAATGCTTGGTTATGATATATGCGTACAATGCAAACGTTATTGCCGGCGAAAAAGCAAATGTTGACAACAATTCTCCCAAAGCAACAATCGTGTGAGACAATACATCCCACACGGTTGTATCTTATATCATTCACAAAAACTTCAACGTCGTATTTCCAGAAGTCACGCTAAGCTCGACATCAGCTCCTTCTATCAAAGGCCTGTTATCATCCACATGACCTACCGGGAAATTAAATGCGACAGGATAATCATAAGGTGCTACCATGCGCCTTATCATGTCATACATCGACTCTCCGTTCCTGTCAGGCGATTTATACTCGGTAAACTGCCCGACTATGAGACCTTTCAATCTTTCCAACACGCCGCCAAGCTGCAATGAATACAACATACGCTCTATCTTATAAACCTCCTCGCCTATATCCTCTATAAACAGTATTTTGCCGGCTTCAAGAATATTGAACGGAGTGCCAAGAAGTCCGCACAACACGGCAAGGTTACCTCCCTGCAGTTGACCGGCAACCTCCCCTTGGCGATTGAATTCGTGTGACTCTACTGCGTATTCAGGCTTCCCTCCAGTCAATATGTCCAATATTTCCTTGCTGCAAAGGTCATTCGTTCCAAGTTCGCAAAGGTGCTTGGCCATCGGGGCGTGCATACTTGCAACCCCGGCGTGAATCCATGCCGCATGTAAGGCCGAAATGTCACTGAAACCCATGAGCCACTTAGGGTCGCGATTCAGCACTTCGGGTGACAACTCATGCAACAGATGTACCACGCCATATCCTCCACGGCTGCACAATATAGCCCTGACAGAAGGCTCATTCAAAGCCCACAAAAGGTCATCTAAACGCTCACCGGTCGACGCGCTGTATGTTCCGCACGAGCCTTTGCAGTGATTGCACACTATCGGTTCAAACCCCCATTGTCCCAACACATTGCAAGCCCCGTCAACTAAGGTATCCTTTATATGAGAAGCAGGCGACAAGATTGCCACTTTGTCGCCTGCCTTCAACGATTTTGGGTATATTATCATGATTAAAATGCTTGTTTGCTTGTCATTTTACCTGGCAACCCGGCTTCACTTCGCCTTGAGGGCCTATTACCACAAGACGTCCGTCGGCATCCTCAGCGCTGAGTATCATGCCCTGCGATTCAACACCTTTCAACTTGCGAGGCTCAAGATTGGCAACAAAACATACCTCCTTGCCTATCAAGTCTTCAGGAGCGTAATGCTTGGCGATGCCGCTCACGATTGTACGGCCTCCCATTCCATCGTCAATCTTGAATTGCAATAATTTGTCGGCCTTTGGCACTTTCTTGCACTCCAATACCTTGCCTACGCGTATGTCGATTTTCGCGAAATCGTCATAAGCGATGTTGGCGGCAACCGGCGCAGGTGTGAAATTCTTTATGGCATTTTCTTCACGAGTGCGATGCAATTTCTCTATCTGAGCATCAACTACCGAATCTTCGATTTTCTCGAACAGCAATTCGGGCTTTTCAACCTTGCTACCTGCAGCAAGAATGTCTATGCCACCCAGTTTGCTCCAATCGGCCTCGGACATATTCAACATGTCACGCAATTTCTTGGAAGAGAACGGCAAGAACGGTTCAAATGCTATGGCCAGATTGGCTGTGATTTGCAATGCCATGTTCATTATTGTTGCCACACGATCCATGTCGGTCTTGGCAAGTTTCCAAGGCTCAGTATCGGCAAGATATTTATTACCTATCCTGGCAAGGTTCATTGCATCTTTCAATGCGTCACGGAAACGGAAATGCTCGATGTCGTTGCCCAGTGTTTCCTTGACATTCTTAAACTCTTCAAGAGTCTCTTTATCATAATCAGTCAATTCTCCAAGAGCCGGAATCACGCCGTCAAAGTACTTATGCGTTAGCACAAGCGAACGATTGACGAAGTTACCAAGTATTGCCACAAGTTCATTATTGTTTCTTGCTTGGAAATCTTTCCATGTGAAGTCGTTGTCCTTTGTTTCCGGAGCATTTGCCGTCAACACATAGCGCAACACATCCTGCTTGCCTGGAAATTCCTCAAGATATTCATGCAACCACACAGCCCAATTGCGTGAAGTTGAAATCTTGTCTCCTTCTAGGTTAAGGAACTCGTTGGCCGGTACATTCTCGGGCAATTGATAAGAACCTTCGGCCATGAGCATTGCAGGGAACACGATGCAGTGGAACACGATGTTGTCCTTGCCGATGAAGTTTATTATCCTCGTGTCTTTGCGCTTCCAATAATCTTCCCATGTGTCGGGAAGCAGTTCTTTAGTGTTTGAAATGTATCCTATCGGAGCATCAAACCATACATATAGCACTTTACCTTCGGCTCCTTCCACTGGAACAGGAACACCCCAATCAAGGTCACGACTCACTGCACGCGGCTGCAAGCCCATGTCGAGCCAAGATTTGCATTGCCCATACACATTTGGCTTCCATTCCTTATGTTCTTCAAGAATCCATTTGCGCAATGTCGGTTCCCACTTGTCAAGTGGTAAATACCAGTGCTTGGTCTCTTGCAATACAGGCTTGTTCCCGGTAATTGCCGACCGAGGATTAACAAGGTCGGTGGCATTGAGCGACGTTCCGCACGATTCACATTGATCTCCGTAAGCCCTGTCATAACCGCAATGAGGGCAAGTACCAACGATATAACGGTCGGCAAGGAATTGCTTAGCCTCTTCATCATAATACTGCATGGAAGTTTTTTCTATGAATTCTCCCTTATCATACAATTTACGGAAAAAGTCACTGGCCGTCTTGCAATGTATTTCGCTTGTCGTGCGTGAATATATGTCGAACGAAATGCCAAGTTCTTCAAACGATTTCTTGATTATGTTGTGGTAACGATCCACTATGTCTTGAGGCGACACACCCTCGGCACGAGCCTTTATGGTGATAGGCACACCATGCTCGTCGCTACCACCTATCATTATAACGTCTTCCCCTTTAAGACGCAAATAACGGGTATATATGTCAGCTGGCACATAAACTCCGGCAAGATGCCCTATATGTACCGGACCATTGGCATAAGGCAATGCTGTGGTCACAAGAGTTCGCGCAAATTTCTTTTCCATCTTGTACTTATTATTTAAAGCACAAAATTACAAAAAATTCGCCACACTATCCTTTTTGCAACCATCTGTAATTGTTCAAATTTCAAAACTTTCCCCTGCGACCTGTAATTCCGGCCCATAAGGCACCTGTTTCAGAAATAATATGTGTAGGAAACGTTGGGGATTATCGGGAATATGGAAAATGTCTCATAATAAACATTCCACGGCCTGTCCAGATTACCGTTAAACCCAATCATCTCCTGCCTGCGCACCACTATCGGATTCATCTTGCAATAAGCATTGTAAAGCCCAACGCGCCAAACTCCCTTGTGACCGTTGCCCAACTGGCGCGTGAACGATGAACTCACGTCAAGACGATGATAACCCGGCAGTCTTACGTTGTTTCGCCCATTATAATATTTCAATCCCAAGCCATGATCCATGTCATCTCCGGGTTGCGGAACAATACTTCCTGGGAAATATGTGTCCTGAAATCCTTGATACATCCCGACAGGCACCGTCATTCTGTTGCCTGTGGCATATACCCACGATGCATTAAGTTCTATGCGCTCATTCAACTTGTAATTCACCACAATGTTTATTTTATGACGGTTGTCGAATTTTGCCGGATACCATTTCCCTTCATTTATGCCCGGAATGCGACGATTGGCCCACATCAATCCGTAACTGAAGCTCCCTGTCAACCGTCCGCTGTTGCGAGTGACGGTCACTTCTGCTCCGTATGCGTTGCCCTTCCCGTATTCTATGTTTTGCATTTTGTCATAGCCGTAAGAATAATCGTCATTCACCTCGGCAACCCCATCGAGCCACTTATAGTAACCCTCAACGGCAAACGACCATTCCATGTCGGGCATGTCATAATAAAATCCTCCACCCACTTGGTCGCTTGTCAGCGGACCGGCCTCCTCGTCCATAGGCATCCAGTTGTCGGTGGGCAGATTCACATAACTGTCGCTCACCTGCTGCACAAATTGCCGCATCCTTGCATAATTGGCCTTGAAACTGAATCGAGGCAAAAGTGTGAATCGAGCAAGGAAGCGTGGCTCTACCGAAACATCCCATTTGTTATAGATGCTTATGGCTGCCATCCTCAATCCTGCATCAACGCCAAACCAATGCACCGGCTCCCACCTGAAATCGGCATATACCCCCGTTTCATTGGCATGAATACGGTAATTCTGAAAGGCCTTATGAGTTTGTTCCGAATTAAATTCCACCTGCGACGGCAGAAAGTTGTGATTGACATAAAATGCACCAAAATGCAAATCGTAGTCATTGCGAGAGTATTTCCAACGGGCATACAGAGAATTGTCATCCACCGAGTTTACATCAGTTCTGTCAGACTGCGCCCTTTCTTCATCATCTTCCTCAATTGATTCCCTGTAATACCTTGATTTATAACGCGTATATGAAGCCGTAATCGACGATTTCAAGTAATCGTTATAACGATAATCCCATGAAACTGAAAACATGGTGTTACCCCAGCTCAATTTGTCTACATTCCTTTCAAGGTAATTAGACTCTTCATCGCTTACCGAAAATTCTTCATTGCCGAATTTAAACAGGTCGTTACCCCAATAGAAATTAGCCCGCAGCACATTGCCGTCACCGAAACGATGATCTATTCGGGCATTTATGTCGGTAAATGCGTATCGCGCAATGGTCTTCTTTCCGTCATCCTCGTTTATCTTGTTCAAAATGGCAAGAGCTGGAGCCGTCAACACGTCAAACCACGAACGCCTTACCGAAACGTCGAATGCCGTCTTACCTTTAAAAATCGGGCCGGTTATATGTGCCATGCCCGACGTCAACCCCAACGACAAGGCTCCGTGATACTCCTTGAAGTCGGGTTTTCGGGTAGTTATATCAACTACGCTCGATAACCTGCCACCATACATTGCCGGGAAAGCGGCTTTATAGAACGTGGCATTGTCAACTATTTCAACGTTGAATGAAGAAAACAATCCTCCGAGATGACTTATCTGGTACAAAGGAACGCCATCGAGCATAATAAGGTTCTGGTCATTTGTCCCTCCCCTGACAAATAATCCGGAGAATCCCTCAACTCCCTCCGAAACTCCCGGCTGCATGGTAAAAGCTTTTATTATATCAGGCTCGCCTGTCATTGTAGGCATGTTCAACAGGTGTTCTTTGTCAAGTTTTACCACGCCGGCATCGAGCGATTGCGAATTTGAACGACCCGAGTCAGTTCCACCAACTTCCAATTCGGGCAAGACCACCCCTTCGTCAAGGAAATCGGTAGTATCGGCAGGTAAAGACTTGTTCTGTCCCTTTACAGAAGCCGCAGCCAGTAAAATTGACATAGCGGCACACGCGAGCATCTTAGTCTTCATTGTTCTCTATCTTAAATTCCACAAATGCTTCATCGACGCTGTAAGCTCCGAATATGCCTGTCCCTCCGTCCACATTGGAGAAGATGACAACTGGTTCGAGTATCCCGATGTCGCCTATCGCCGATTCCTCGCGCTGTTCATCCTTCAAGACGCTGCGCAAGTATTTATAGTAATCCTCCGAAATTGAATACAACTTGATGAGAACCCTTACGTCATACTGTGAATTTTCTTGATCATCATCGACAGGGTAATCTGAATCCCTCAATGCCAATGAATAATCGAGGCCGTCGATGGTCTCGTCGCTGAATGTCCATCCCCACCCGTTGCGAAGCCCTTCATTGCCGATGTCGGTTATGTCTTGGTTCTGCATCGAAAACAAAGGATCAACATAATCTATATAATGCGAAAATCCATAATAATCGGCATCAGCCGAAACCACATTTACAAAGTAATAATTCTTCACGCCGGCCGGGTCATGGAATTTAACATGGTAAGTCACGTCGCACACCTTGTTGTAATAAGAGACAATCGTATTGCCGTCAACGGTAATTCCGGGAACCACCTTATAATTGAAACTCGTTTCGATGCCCTGTATCGACACAGGTTCAGGCACATGGTCGCTCGCCTTGGCAACGCCATAAGGAGTTGTCGCCGTTATATCCAGACGGTCTCCCACTTTTGGCCGATAGTCTGACCTGTAAGCCACTACATGAATAGGAACTCTCGTATTGGATACTGTATCAAATTCCACCATGGTCATTTTCTCCGTCAACTCGCCACCGTTCACGTTCAATACCACATCGGCATCCTTGACATAAAGATCATGAACGTCATCGTCCTCGGTATAAGTGCGGCTTACGCTCGCCAGCACCACGGTGTCGGTTGAAGCTATCGCGTTTATCACAGGCACCGGCTCGGGCATAAGACCCTCAAAATGTATATCGGAATAGCATGATGTCAATGACACACATGAGCCGACCATACATACAATCAAGCCATGTTTCTTAATCATCTTTTTCCCTCGTTTGTATCAAAAAATAAATCTCCGCTATTAAACGGAGATATTATGGAAAGTCATTAAATGTCTTTTATGTAAGCTCTTCTGCGCTTATGCTGCTCGGTCTTAAAATACTGCCACTGCGACTGGACTTTCTGGTTGTCTTCGAGTTCAGGGTTGCTCTCGGCATATTCATAACCGTTCTTGATGAAATACGGAATCAAGTCGGTAAACAACAATGCGTTTACGCCCTTGCTTTGATATTCGGGCTTTATGGCGACAAGCATCAAGTCTACGACATTATTACGTCCTTTCAAGGCTTTCAAATATTGCAACCAGCCCATAGGGAACATCTTCCCTCGACCGCTTATCAATGCTTTAGACATCGAGGGCAATGCGATGCCGACTCCCACAAGTTCGCGGTTCTTGTCTATTATGAGCGATACGTTTTCAAGCCTCAATATGGGTACATACATCTTTATGTAATGGTCAATCTGCTTAGGAGTGAGCGGTGAATACCCATACAGGTTCATATAAGCCTCATTTATAAGATTGAAAATAGCCTGCCCGTAATCACGCACGAGTTTCTTAGCGCTCGTGTACTTGATTGTCTGTAATTCATATTTACGGCTAATTATGTCGCTTATCCTTTTATGCTTTTCAGGTATGGCATCAGGCACATAGATCTTGAATTCCACCCAATCAATTTCTCTCTTGAAGCCCAAAGATTCTACATGGTCCACATAATATGGATAATTGTATATTGTAGCCATGGTGCCCACTTGGTCGTAGCCTTCCACGAGCAATCCTTCGGGATCCATGTCGGTAAAACCGAGAGGCCCCACCATACGCTTCATTCCTCGTGCCTTTCCCCATTTTTCAACAGCTTCAAACAACTTGCCACTCACTTCCTTGTCATCTATGAAATCGACAAATCCAAAACGCAAGTCCTTTTCGCCTGTTTTCTCATTTACGGCATTGTTTATGATGCCGGCTATGCGACCGGCAGGTTTCCCGTCTTTATAAGCCATGTAATACACGCTTTCGCAGAAATCGAAAGCCGGATTCTGCTCGGGCGTCAAAGTTCCCACCTCATCAAGTACGAGTGCCGGAACATAATATTTATTGTCCTTGTAAAGATTGTCAATAGGATAATGCACAAATTTCAGCAATTCCTTTTTTATTGGTGAAACTTCGCGTATTTCAATAGCCATGATTCTGGAATTTTTTAGAGTGCAAATTTAGTCATTATTTGAATGCCTTAAACCCATTTGCTATAATTTTTACCTTTAATGTTGCATTCTCATTCGTTTTGTGCTTATTTAATTGCATTTTCATCAACTATTAAGCCATGCAAGCATTGAAATCATTATCACTATTATGGCAATCAAGATAATATATATCGAGTTGGAATCGCGCTTCTCCACGGCAAGCATGACTTCGCCCAGATTCGCGAAATCGCCTTTGCGGCAAGCATTGGCAATCCTATGGGCTCGCTTGTGCTGAACATTGAGCATCCCGAGCAACGAGGCAAGAACCTCCCCGTAGTTTTTCACATCGTCATCACAATTCTTGTCAACACCCGATATTTTTACCCTGTAGGGTTGCTCCTCGTCGACATATATGTTTCCCAGACCCACGCAACCGGACTCGTCGGGATTATCTATTCTCCACTGTGCTATTTCACCGAGCACTTGATGAAGCAACAAGTCTACCGTGTACATGGGCATATTTTCATGTGACCTTACATAATCCGATATTGGAATAAAACGTCCTTCTTCCATAAAATCATCAATTTTTTACAACTTTGCAAGAAACCGGCTCAAAATCAAAATCCATATCTCCGGCCGTCACATGCAACAGGCCGTTTGGCTTGATGTCGATGACAGGCTTGTTGCCATTCGCGTCAACATAAGCGATAAAAAATTCACGGGTTGACCTATTGTAGCCGAATACGGCTCCTGCATAAGTGACATAAAACATGTAATCTCCACTCTCGACAAGCGACTCTGTATCGACATCATTGCGAGAAAACAGCGGCGAGTCATACCGTGTTATGACAAATGTTGTACTTGCAACATCTGCATCTTTAAGCTCTTGTAAAGCCTTCTCATTGTCAGTTGTCCACTTCTTCACAGCATTTTCAGGAGACTCGGCTTCTATATCTTCGGCCGTAGGCCTGTAAATTATCGAATAATTTGACAGTTCTTTGCTCAGGAATCTGAACTCGGGTGTTTCCCGGCTCCCGGACAATTTGCCACGATACATTTGCGAACCATTACGGGTCACAGGCCTGCAGACAAAATCGGCTTGAATCACATCCTTTGTTTCTATGTTGTATAGTGACGGCATGAGGTGGCACTCGACATCTGAAGCGTTCTCCTTAAACGGGACAACAAGGTACACAAAGTAAAAATACAATTTACCGTCAAGCTCCATTATGCGCGGAATATTTTCTCCGGCAAGCCCAAGGACATCGCGATCAAATATAATTGAGCCGCCATCAATGTTTTTTACGACTTCGCCAAGTCCTCGCCATTCTTCATCCAAATGCGCCAATTCCATTATCCTGTAATGCGACCTGCGCCGCCCGTCCGAACCGAAATCAATACCTACAATTCGTTCTTTGCCACGCAAGTTTGAATAAGATGCGATTCCAAATTGCGACTCGGTATCACTATGCGACATTACCACATTCCTATAAATCTCGGCAGCCTCATCCATGCTCATCTCAACCATCTCGGGCTGAGACAATTCGCCAGAAAAATTCTGTTCTTTTCCAGACTCATTGGATGCACTGCTCCAGTCATACACAGCAACCACAAGTACCACTATCACCAGTACCAAAGCCAGGCTGATGAACTTATTTTTACGTCCGCTGTTCTTTGATGATGTATGTTTATAATCGGCTACTTCTTCACGACTGATGTTTACTACCGGCTTCCTTTCTTTTTTAGGCTGCTTTTCAACCTCTTCCGCAACCATGTGTTCCTTCTTCTCGACATTCTTGTCATCGGTTACAGGTTCAGTCATGACAGGTTCTGGAGCAAAATCATTCCTTATCATTTTTCCGCACAAAGGGCAAAAAACCGATTTGGCAGGTACAAACCTATGGCATTCCGGGCATTTCCTCATGCCGGCAAGAAGGCTTGCTCCACACTTGCCGCAATAAACGGCACCGGCAGGAAGCATATTTCCACATTTAGGACACTTGTTTACAGCCATTTTTACCTCCTACGATTTTTATTTTCTACCAAAGTCGGCAGGAATCTCTCCCCACTCTTCTGTTTTCCACTTTATTATGCGATTATTATAAGTGTTGTTATTGAGCCAAAGCTCTGCCCGCTCAACAATGTCAAACAGCGCGGCATTACGGCTATCCTTAATCAATTGGCTTTTGCACTTTCGGTCACGAACCCAAGCTTGAGCCGTCTTGCTGTCGCTGTAAATCGGCACTGAAAGGCCTTTTTGCTTCAATAATGCAAGTCCGTGCACTATGGCAAGAAATTCACCTATGTTATTGGTGGCATGAGGAAACGGGCCTTTGCGAAAAATCACTTGTCCTGTCCTTACCCACACGCCTTGATACTCCATAACGCCGGGATTGCCACTGCATGCGGCATCGACGGCAAGGCTGTCAAGGACAATTTCGGGGAAAGCTTCATAATTGACCACGCGGTTCTTGGCCGACGCGATGCTGCGCAATATGCCCATTTGTTGCGAGGTGTTGCCTCTGAATGCTTCTATAGCTTCTTCTTTAGAATTGAAACTCTTATACCTGGCATTGGGATACCGCTCCACTTGCAGCTTGCACTCTTCCCAGCTGTCATATATGCCCGGGTGATCGCCCACCCACACTACATACCATTTATATTTACTTGCCATTCAGAAAAATTCCTGCCTACTTTTTTGACAAAGTTAATATTTTTTCTCTACATTTGGGCTTCAATTAACGGCAACCGGCCTAATAAAAACTTACAATGAATAACCGTCCTGTTTTTTTAATCGGATACATGGGCAGTGGCAAAAGTTCCCTCGGCAGGCAACTTGCCCGTGAAATGCAACGTGAATTCATCGATCTCGACAAATACATAGAAACGCGATTCCACGCTACCGTAAAACAAATCTTTGAAAAAGACGGAGAGGACGGATTCCGCTCGATAGAATGCAACATGATACACGAGGTGGCAGAGTTCCAAAACGTAATCGTGGCATGCGGAGGCGGCACGCCTTGTTACTTTGACAACATGGATTTCATGCTGGCGCACGGGCTGACGGTTTATCTCAATGTTCCGCCCGAAATTCTTGCATTGCGGCTTGCATTGCCAGGTTCACGAGCCAAACGACCGCTGATTGCCAACAAAAACGATGAAGAACTAATCGACTTTGTGAAAGATGGACTCGCAAAAAGAATAGGCCATTATTCCAAAGCCGAGATAATTTTCAATGCCTCGCATCTGAAAGACAAATCCGAGACTATCAAGACAGCTTTGCAACTGATGGAAATAATAAAGCAACATGAAAATGAAGCGGCAATGTGACAAGGCATCGAAACTCGCGCGCTTCATGCTTCCTCTCCTGCTGCTGCCATGCTTCGCGCCATTTCATTCATGCGGCACAGCCGGCCGAAACGCGCTTGCCGAGCAACACTCCCAACTGTCAGGTTCAAGGGTGCTAATAATATTCTACGACAAGGAAGTGGGAGACGCTCCGTTGCTTGAATCATTAAGCGCATACGATGCCACACTGGTATATTCCTACAAATACATCAACGGAATGGCCATAGCCATTCCACCCGACAAAGACTTGCCGAAGGCAATGGAATACTATAGAAACGTAAAGGGGGTCTTGTCGGTGGAACGCGACCGCAAATTAAAATTGATGGACGCAAAAGTAACTACGCCCACCACGACCATGCGACCTGCCGATGGCAATCAATAATGCCTGCAGCATCCGCCATGACGACTGTCATGATGGTGGCGATGGTGCCTTCCATGATAATAATCACAGCAGTCACCGTCATGATGACATCCGTCGCAATCGCGGCAATATTCATTGTTCCGACATGGCGCACATTCGTCACAATTTTCTTCACATTTGCAATCTTCACCGCATCTGCAATCTCCACAGCAGCACTCTACTCGGTTGTTATCGCTACGATTGTCATTATCGTCATTTCCTGCATAAACCACCGCCGAAAAAAATGCTATACATGCAACAACAGCAAACGCTAACACTGATTTTTTCATATCCATTGTCGTTATTGATATTTTACTTTATCAAATATATGGCAAATTAAATGCACTTGCAAAATAAACAGCCGAAATTTAAGAATTTTTTCAAACTCATATCTGTGATTCACAGCATTCTATGCAATAGGACTTGCACCGTCTGCAACACATTTGCTTCAAGTTCTTTGCAAGACACTCCTCTCACCTCTGCCACATTCCGGGCAATTTCACATATTTTCATCGTTGATTCGTCAGTTTCCACAAGCAGCCTTCCCGATGGCACGACCTTTACTGCATCGGCATTGAAATGTTCGCCAAACGACAAAAACATTCCGGCATCAAGCAATTGCCTTGCGACATTGGCATTACCCCTGAATCCGTGAATCACCCACGGCTGCACGGCTCTTATTCTCTTTCGCAACGATATTATCTCGTTGCTCGCCTTGACGCAATGCAACACAAGTGGCTTGCACACGGTTTCGGACAATTCCACATGCCTGATCAACACTCGCATTTGCTCGTCCAAGTCCCCTCCGCGCACTTTGTCTATTCCGCATTCGCCTATCGCCAATACATCTTCCCTTAACGCGATGGATTTAAGCAACTTAATATCATTATCCGAAGCAGGAAGCCGCCACGGATGAATACCAACCGAATAAAAAGCACCAAGTTGTGGGTCAAATTCCATCGGATTGACGCTTATCAACGCCCGACGCGCCAAATGGTCATGTGTATGGATGTCTAATATCATGGCACCGGATCATATCCGCTGCCACCCCACGGATGGCAACGGCATATACGTTTTATGGCAAGCCACAACCCCTTTATCGGGCCATGCTTGCGCAATGCTTCTATGGCATACTGGCTGCAAGTGGGGGTATATCGACATGCAGGAGGGAATAACGGAGATATGCAGCACCTGTAAAATTGTATAGGCAAAATCAGCAAAAACACCAATATTTTTCTAATAACCTTCATTGTTGTCCTCCACGGTGTCTTGTTTTATCCTGCTCGACTCGGCAATGCCAGCTATCTTGCCAAGCAATGTCTTCATCTTCGCTTCTATGACATGGTAATCTGCAATATTTGCGTCCATGTACAGGAATGCCATGTCGACCGACATTCCGCAATTTTCAAGCACAGGCACAAGCAGATTTCGGTTCAGCCTATATGCTTCTCGCACTCGACGACGAAGCAACACGCGCCCCACTGCCTTCTTTATCTTTTTCTTAGGCACAGTTATCATGAAACGTGCATGTTGGCCTGCTCCGGCATATTCATTCATCCTGATTACGACCCGTAAAGGGAATGCCGAAACCGAACGGCCATCCGAAAACAACCTGCTGATTGCCGTCCTGCTACACAATTTCTCACTCTTATATAATCTGTTGCCTTTCACCGTCTTCAAGATAAATGACCGGCCACGCCGTGTTGCCGATTTTCACAACATATTTGCAACATGCAAATTTATAACTATTTGTCGAATCTGCCAACTCAGGCAACCCATGCAGGGAAGTGGTAAATCACACATGCTTTTAGCCGTAATTCGATCATTTGACATTGAAGAGCGGAACATTTATTGGCCTGAGACTGAAGCCACATTACCAAGAACATTCTCAAAACGACCAATTTCCCATAATCTATTTTGTAAATTTGAAAGTCTGAAGCGAACCAGTATTATTGTCTGTAATTTTTAAAATATATAGCCCCATGGGTAATGTGGAAATATTAATTACGCCGGTGGTAGTACCAGATTGTTCTACCTGAGATGTGATTAATGAAATTATGCTATAGCTATACTCTACATCCGATTGCCCATCGGACTTGATGATTATAAAATCATCAGTCAATTCGAAATTTACAGATGTAATATATGACGTAGGAGTTATGGTTATTGGCACGCTTCGGGAAGTACCATTATTATTGTAACCAACAGCTGTAAAAGTAGTTGTCTTGTCAACAGTTGTTTCAAAATAACCTTTTTTAAAATCGGCAACTTCAATTTTGCTTGGGACACGATTCCCTTCTACGAGTTTTTCTAACACAATACGGTTGATGCCTTCCATATTGGAAAAATATATTCTGACAGTATTCTCTGATAATGCAACGCTTGTTGTGGGACTTACAAAGGCATGGCTTAGATTAACCTTCTGAGGAAGATAGTCAATTACAAAGAATTTGGAAGAGTATCTTAGTCCTGTCCCACTTTCCATTTTTTTAGTTGTTATTCGGGCGCGAAGATATCCGTCAATTGTACGGGCATACTGGCTTTCGTCGTAGTGGAATTCCAAATCAGACATTCCGAGTGTGATGTCCTCCATGTATAATATAGAGAACTTTACTAAATCCCAACTTCCGTCTTTCTTTAAGACAGAAACAGACACCCCCTCAAATGAAGTGTCATCACCATCGCTCAGAAACGGGTGGAATGAATCTATATAACGTCTGAGTTCTTCATTATCATAATAGTCCAGTGTCTGAATGTTCCTCGTCTGAGAATCCGAACTAACAATAGTATTGATGCCGTATGTATCATCATTGAATGAAATTGAGCCATTATATGGCATCAACATGGAGGTGCTGCCGGCTGTGGATGAAGATGGGGTAGAAATCCCCGACAGAAAATTAGGCCTCCATCCTAACAAATCATGGAAAATGAAAGATGAATAGTCATCGGATAAAGAGCGCGTAACCATTCCCTTGCAGAAATTATAAGACAGGATGTTTGAAACACAACAATCTTCTTGAGGGACAAAATAGTTCAGAGAATACCCATTTTGCCATGTAGTAGGCGCATATAATTTTAGACTGTAATTTGAGTGTCCTTCCGTCAAAAGCAATTCGCCTTTTGTGGCGTTGGCCAATCTGGCTGATGAATTTCCATGATTCCCCAACATTCTATCGATATAATCTTCAAACGGAGTTAATTCGTTATAGGGATCAAGAAGTTCGTTTGCGGTCGGATTACAACGATAACTACTTGAAAGGCCAAGCCCTATTAATATGTCACGAACTGCAAGAGACACAAAATCGTAATTTTGTCCCGGATTTGCATCCAAGGAGAATGACAATTCATCCAACTTTTGGCTGTTATATGTAATTTCTATATCCGGGTCATTGGTCAAGAACTCAACATCCGGTACGGAATCCAAATATGTCACGGTAGAATTATAACATAATTCCGACAATATGACCCCTTTGATTACACTCATCTGTGCATTATTGTAGTATGTACTTGCTCCAAAGTTTTCTTTGTTTCGCGCTAAAACTTTTGAAACAACATTAGCAGAAGAACTATTGACCCTTCCGCACGAAACTTTCACTTTTAATGGTAAACAAGGAGGCATATACTCCTCTACGATTTTACATGCATACGAGAAAGGAGTTTTCATCTGTTCAGGACATGATTCATCGAAAATAGGAGTTATTACGGTGCCGCCGTTAATCGGTCTTATTATTTGGACATCGTGGATTTCATTGACATAATCATCTGAAATTGCATTATACGACTCGATGTAATCGTCGGCATTTGCAATAAATGCAGTCGCCAGCAAAGCCATAGATGTAATGATTTTGTTCATTGTATTAGCATTTTTATTGTTTTGGTTGCGCTTGAAGTTCTATATGTCACTATAACCACCGGAGAGCTTGTATTATCAAGTGGTACTACTGCAGTTTGTTGTATCTCCCCGGTAAATAGGAGTTTCCCGGATAAATCGAAAACAGAAAGGGATAAAGTTTCATGAGCATTAACATATAAATTTTTATTTTCGATCTGCAAGTCTATTTCATTGATCTCTGCGCCCTCTACAGATGACAGGAGCAAATCCAAGTCTTGCGGATCAATGTAATCATTTATTGAGTATGTCGGAGAATATACTCTGTCTCCGTTTGAAAAAATTGCGCATATCCTAAAATATGTACCCCAATACATGTCTGGATTGATTATGTTTGTCGATGTAATGGGATATTCTGATTTAACCTTGAAGATTACATTACTTGGGTCAGAGCCTGTAATGTGAGAACGTGTGCGTTCGAATAACAAGTGGCTTGTATTTCCCGGTAAAGAGATTGATAAATTCAATGTGCCGACGCAGTCAAGTTCTGAGTCATTATTATAGAATAGTTGGTAGTCGTATGTGATGTCTTGAATTAACGGTTCGTCAGAAGCCATTAATTCAATAGTGTCAATATTTCCCGCTTTTACATTAATTGAAAAAGCAAGAAACATCAGTAATAGAAACAACAGTCTATTATTTAAATAATACTTTATAGATTCTGGATTCGCCATTGTCTAATATTACTTCTTTTATATATATTCCACGTTTAAATGTCTGATTCATAAACTCAAACAGATTGCATTATACGACTCGATGTAATCGTCGGCATTTGCAATGAAACAGTTGCCAGCAAGGCCATGAATGTAATGATTTTGTTCATTGTATTAGCATTTTTATTGTTTTGGTTGCGCTTGAGGTTTTATACGTCACTATGACCACCGGAGAGCTTGTATTATCAAGTGGTATCACTGCTGATTGTTGTATCTCCCCTGTAAATAGGAGTTTCCCGGATAAATCGAAAACGGAAAGGGACAAAGTTACCGGAGCATTCACATATAAGTTCTGATTTTCAACATGCAAGCCTACTTCATTAATCTCTGCAACCTCTACGGATGACAGGATCAAATCCAAGTCTTGCGGATCAATGTAATCATTTATTGAGTATATCGGAGAATATACTCTGTCACCGTTCGGGAAAATTGCGCATATCTTAAAATAAATGCCCCAATGCATGTTTGGTATGATTATGTTTGTTGATGTAATGGATGTAATGGGATATTCTGCTACAGCCCCAAAAAACAAATCACTTGGGTCCGTGATGTAAGAAGTTGTTCGATAGAATAACAAGCGGCTTGTATTTCCCGGCAAAGAGACTGAAAAACTTAATGTGCCTACGCAGTCAAATCCTGACCAGTTATAATCATAGAATAATTGGTAATCGTATGTGATATCTTGAATTAATGGCTCGTCAGAATCCATTAATTCAATGGTGTCAATACTCATCGCTTTTACATTAATTGAAAAAGCAAGAAACATCAGTAATAGAAACAAAAGTCTATTATCTAAATAATACTTTAGAGGTTCTGGATTCGCCATTGTCTAATATTACTTCTTTTATATATATACCACGCTTGAATGTCTGATTCTCAAATTCAGATGGAGTTCCACTAAATATTGGAGTTCCGTCCATATTGTATAAAATGATTTTTACAATATGGGAATCTGGGATATCTAATGATATGTCAGGATCTGTTTCATCGGAAACGGGAGCAAATTCCATAGTTTCCTGAGTAGTGCCATATTTATTGGAAACAATTACAGTTACCCAGCTATAATAGAGGTTTGAGATATTTCCTGTTTTTACATGGGCAATATATGGCTCGTCAAATCGATAATTTCTAAGATTCGTGCTATATTCTTCTTCAACCTCGACAGAAACATAATCGGCTCCCGTGTAACGGACAGTGAAAGTTAAGTAGAATCCATAAGGAACGCTATTAACAACCGTGATGTCGTCAATGGAAAGGATAATTGGTTTTAACTCCAGTGAGAGCGCGAACGGGATGGCACTATATCGTTGGCCATCCAAGGTGTAGTCGCATTCTATCCTGCCTTCCAGATCCCCGTTTACATTGACAAAGTAATTGTCGGGAGATGAAATTTCAGCAATGGTGAAATTCTCGCCTGTCCCATCGGATATCCGGGTGTAATTGCCATGCTTGTCCTTCAAAAGAAATCTCCAGCTATAATTGGAAATATTCTTGTCCCCTTTTAAAAGGGAAAACGTATGAGGCTCATAGGAAGAACCTATTCCATTGTC
>ERZ779889.875-NODE-875-length-34471-cov-4.557154_pt1 | contig 34471 bp, 28 predicted proteins | sample MGYA00511030_ERZ779889 | MGnify/ENA primary metagenome ERZ779889 (study PRJEB29588, sample SAMEA2160616) | human gut metagenome | biome: human gut; feature: human-associated habitat; material: faeces | place: Denmark | collected 2008/2010 ... | reverse complement strand
CGCTCCTGCCGAGACAATCAGCAGCACTGCGAATACTATAAGACTTCCAAGACCCATGGCAATATCGTTTACAGTCCATATTTGCGAAGCTTATTGTACAGAGTCTGACGGGTGATGCCGAGCTGCAGGGCCACCGCCGACATATTGCCGTCATTGCGGCGCAAAGCCTCCCGTATCATCTCCTTCTCCATCTCGTCCAATGTCATCACCCTGCCAGGGGAAGCCGCCGGGGACGGAGCGGAGGAAAAGGCACGCGCATTGTCGTCAGGAAAGAAATCATGCACGTCCAGCACATCTCCGTCAGCGAGAATCACCGCCTTTTCCACTACATGCTGCAGCTCCCGGATATTGCCCTTCCACACGCATGCCTCCAAGGCCTTCAGAGCCTCTTCGGTAATATCGATGACATCCTTGCCGTATTTGACCGCATACCTGCGCATGAACATCTGCGCCAGCGGCACGATGTCGCCGGGCCTCTCCCTAAGGGGCGGCAATGTCAGGTGAATGGTGTTGATGCGGAAATACAGGTCCTCCCGGAATGCGCCGGAAGCCACCATCTTCGCCAAATCCCGGTTGGTAGCGCATATCAGGCGGATATCCACCGGTATAGGGGTGTTGCTGCCCACTCTGGTCACGCTTTTGGTCTGAATCGCCGTCAACAGCTTCATCTGCAGATGCAGGGGCAGATTGCCTATCTCGTCCAGGAACAGCGTTCCCCCTGAGGCGACCTCGAACTTGCCGGCACGGTCGGCACGGGCATCGGTGAATGCCCCCTTGACGTGACCGAAAAGCTCGCTCTCGAACAGTCCCTCCGGCAGCGAGCCCACGTCCACGCAGACCATGCTGCTGCCACTGCGGCGGGACATACGGTGAATCTCTCCGGCCAGCATATCCTTACCGGTACCGTTTTCCCCGGTGATGAGGATTCCAGCATCAGTCCGGGCGACTTTCTGGACTATCGAGCGCAGCTCCTTCATCTTGGGCGAGTCCCCCCAATACATCTGCCCGTCGCTGCGTATCTCATTCTTTATCTCGCGCAACTGCTTGACTTCCTGGCGGCTCCGGCTGAGCTGCAGGGCGGCCTGAAGGGTGGACAGCAGCTTGGCGTTGTCAAAGGGCTTGATGACAAAGTCAAATGCCCCGCGCTTGATGGCGTCCACGGCCAAGGCAACGTCGGAATACGCGGTGAAAAGCACCACGGGCAGCTCCGGGTACGCCTTCTTAATCTCCCCCAACCAGAACAGGCCCTCGTTGCCGGTAGTCACCTTGGCGGTGAAGTTCATGTCCAGCAGCACCACCTCGGGACGCTTAGACTCGATGCTGTGCATCAGGTCATTGGGAGAGGACAGCAATGTCACTTCCGCGAAATAGGAGGGCAGCAGGAGCCGCAGGGCCGAGAGTATGGCCCTATTGTCATCCACCACCAGTATGCGTCCGTCCGGACTCTGTTTCTTACTCATAACTCATTAACTTTTACACCAATATCATATAAGGACGTGCCTAACGCATACAAATTTAGGATTAATATCAAAAAAGTGGACAACCCGTGTATGAAAATTTGACAAGAAAAATCAGAGCCAAAAAGTTAAAATATTAACCCTCAATGCATTAATAATTATGGCATCATTATGGCAATATATTCACTTCAGATTAACAACGACAAAATATGAGACACACTTTCTATAATAAAGTCCTGACCGTGGCGCTGATGCTGGCAGCCGGCCTGACTTCCGGCCAGGTCAAAGCCGCGGCCCAGTGGCGCACGGACATCCCGGCGGCTTACTATGGGACAGGCTCATACGGCCAGACTGGACAGCCTGCTGAGACATGGACCCTGCACGACTGCATGCAGTACGCCGTGACCAACTCCCCTCAGATGAAGCTCCAGCAGGCCACCAATGATGACCGGCGCATAGACCGCCGCGAGGCCGCCCTTAACTTCATCCCCTCCATATCAGCCGGAGTGGGAGGCACGGTCAACTTCGGGCGCATGATTGACCCGGAGACCAACATGTACACCAACACGACCACATTCAACAACTCCTACAGCCTGTCAGCCGATATGGACATATTCAACGGCTTCTCAGCAGTCAACAACCTGAGAATAGCCAAGACAGCTGTGCTGCTCGGAGTTCAGGAGGAACAGATTACGAAGGACGATATCTGTCTTCAAGTCATTCAGGCCTATTACAATGTTCTTTACAACCAAGGCATGGTCGATCTGGCCCGCGAGCAGCTTGAAGAGACCCGCAATACTCTGGAGCAGGCCCGTACCCAGTGCGAGTTAGGCCTGAAGAGCAGTGCCGACGTATTGCAGATAGAGTCCGATCTGGCATCCAAGGACTTCAATCTCACCAAGATGGAGAATACTCTGGAACAGTCCGTCCTGACTCTGAAAAGTGTGATGTACTACCCCTTGGACGAGGCATTGGAGATAGCGGTCGTCGAGCCGTCAGTGCTGTTCAGCCCGTTCGCCGCTGAAAGCAACGCCGACAGCATAGCCTCGGCAGCCCGCGGATTCCTGCCCGAGTTCAAAGCCGAGGAATACAAGGTGCGTAATGCCGAGTACGAGCTGAAGACCGCACGCTGGAGCCTGGTGCCCTACATCTACGCTCAGGGCGGATACTCCACCGGCTACGTCTACGACCGCTCCTATGCCGTCAACGCCCCGTTCTGGAACCAGATGACCGACAAGCAGGGACAGTACGTCGGCATCGGCATCAGCATCCCCATCTTCAACAGCCTTTACAAGTACAATCAGATAGCCCGCAAGCGCAATGCCCTGAGCACAGCCGAGGCCAATAGGGACATCAAGTACCAGGAAGTCGAGGTGGAGATACGCAAGGCAGTGCAGGACATGAGGGGAGCCGCCAAGGAGTTCATCTCGGCGGACAAGAAGGTCAGCGCCCTGTCTATGTCGCATCAGGCCAACACCCGCAAATACGAGGAAGGACTGATGACTGTCATAGAGCTGCAGACCAGTTCCAACAGCCTGTTGGAGGCCAAGGCCCAGCGTCTCAACTGCGGCCTGCAGTACCTGCTCAAAGAGAGGGTGGTCATGTATTATAAGGGAATAACATATCTGGATCAAGAATAAAATTTATAGACATGGATAGAGTAATAGAGAAGAAAAAAGGCATCAGGGCGGTGTTCCGCAAGAAAAACATACCCTACTTCCTCGCGGGAATATTCGTAATATTCGTCCTCTGGCTGCTGCTAAGGGACAAGTCCTCCACATTGAAGGTGGATTCCAACACCATCACCGTAGGCGAGGTGCGCATGGGCGAGTTCGACGATTACGTCAGAGTATCGGGACAGGTGCAGCCCATCACCGTAGTGCAGGTATCTCTCCTCGAAAGCGGAGTCGTGGAGGAAAAACTGATAGAGGCAGGGGCAATGGTCCACAAGGGGGACGTGCTGGTGCGTCTCTCCAACAACAACCTGAGCCTCCAGATTCTCCAGAGCGAGGCCAATCTCGCCGAGCAGGAGAACAATCTGCGCAACACTCAGGTGACTATGGAGCAGCAGAAACTGGACCTCGAGAAGCAGAGGCTGGAATATGCCATCGACTCCGAGCAGAAACGGCGCAAGTACGAGCAGTACAAGCGGCTGGACGAAGAAGGCTTGGTGGCTCACGAGGAGTATCTTCAGGCCAAGGAGGCATACGAATTGGCAGCCAAGAGCCTAGAGTTGGTCATTGCCCGGCAGGCGCAGGACTCCATCTATCGCTCGACTCAGTTGCGCAACATGGAAGAGAGCCTGGAGAGCATGAGACGCAGCATCCAGTTAGTGCGCCAGCGGATCGACAACCTCGATGTCAAGTCCCCTATTGACGGGCAGCTCGGCTCATTGGATGTAATATTAGGCCAGTCCATCCCCGAGGGAACCAAGGTCGGTCAAGTCAACGACCTGTCTGACTATAAGATAGAGGCCAAGATAGACGAGCACTACATCGACCGCGTACAGTCCGGCCTGGGCGCCACCTTCGAGCGTCAGGGCTCCACCTTCGGCACCGTAGTGGAGAAAGTCTACCCCGAGGTGACTGACGGCCAGTTCAAGGCCGACTTCTACTTCACCGGCGAGCGCCCCGACAACATCCGCATCGGCCAGACCTACTATCTCAACCTCCAGCTCGGACAGCCTACCCAGTCGGTCTACATCCCCCGCGGAGTATTCTACCAGTCCACGGGAGGCACCTGGATCTACGTGCTCTCAGAGGACGGCACCAAGGCCTACCGCCGCGACATCCGCATCGGCCGCCAGAATCCCCAGTACTATGAGGTACTCGAGGGCCTGAAACCGGGCGAGAAGGTCATCATCTCCAACTACGAGAACTACGGCAAGAACGACGTGCTCATCCTTCAGAACAAGAAATAAACATCCACCCTCAGACCATCGGTTATGAAAAAACTCAACATAGGCATCTTCAAGGTACTCTCCCTTGCGGTGGGACTCGCAGTCGGACTGGTGCTCATAGCCAAGATCACATTCGAGAGCAGCTATGACAAGTTCTATCCCGACTGGCAGGACATCTATTGCATCACATCGGAGTACACAAAGGCAAGTGAGGAAGGTACTTCGCAATACAGCCAGACCCCCGGAGCAGTAGCGTACTACTTCGGGCAGGAAATACCTCAGATCATGTACGGCACACGCGCCACCCCCATTGTCTTCGATGATCAGAGCAATGTCTACACCCAGGACAACCGCAAGCTGACAGTCCACAGCCAGGTAGTCCTCATCGACACCAACCATTTCAAGGTATTTCCCCGTCCCATACTCACCGGAGACCCCGTGAACGTGCTTTCCAACTGGAACCGCGCGATGATCTCCCGCTCATTCGCCGAGATGCTGGGAGGTGTGGAGAAAGCCGTAGGACAGCTTATTTTCCTGGAGGAATACCGGACTATCCCGATAGAGGTCGGCGGTGTCTTCGAGGACATCCCCGAGAACTCCTCTTTCCGCTTCGACATCGGAATATCCCTCGATGCGATGGACGAGATGATGCGCATGATGGGATCCGACTTCCGCTCCACCATGAACTGGGTGGGCAATGACCGCTACATCAGCCGCGTGAAGCTCTATCCGGGCACAGATCCCGCCTCCCTGGAGGACGCGCTCACGACCGTGGAGGACAAATACCTGCCCCTGGAGGACCTGAAATCCGCAGGCGTGGACATCCACTATACCCTGTCCCCGCTTACCGCAGAACACTCCTCGTCCCCCGGCACCAAGAGAACCAACCTCATTCTCGGAGTGGTGGCGGCCGCCCTGATTTTCGCATCGGTATTGAACTACATCATGATAGTCATCTCCTCCCTGCTCGGCAGGGCTAAGGGGCTGGCCGTGCGCCGCTGCTACGGAGCCGGAAACGGCAGCATCATGGGCATTGTCTTCAAGGAGACCCTCATCAACCTTGCAGTATCCCTCGTATTGGCAGTACTGCTTATCATTGCCCTCCGCAACCCGATAGAGTACGTACTGACCACCTCCCTCGGAGCATTGTTCTCCCCACAGAGCCTGTGGGTGCTGGCTCTTACCGTTGCCGTCGTACTGCTCATTGCCGCTTGGATTCCAGGACGGGCCTTCCAGAGCATCCCCATCGCAGTGGCATTCCGCAACTATGTTGACAACAAGAAGATATGGAAGCGTACCCTGCTTTTCCTCCAGATAGTACTCGCATCATTGCTCATATCCCTGCTCAGCCTGATCGCCATGCAGTACAACCGGTGGGTCAATGACGATCCCGGATTTGATTATGACCGACTGGTAGGCTGCCCCATGTCAGGTGTCCCGTATTCTACCCGCAACGCCCTGCTGCAGAGCGTGAGCAGCGTTCCCGGAGTCGAGATTGCCGGCACGGCGGACGAGACCATGCTGTTCTACTGCAGTGGAAACAATGTGTACATGCCGGGAGAGAGCGAGGAGCTTTTCAATGTCGGCGACCTCTACTCGGCCAACGCCAACTGGAGCGGGCTCTTCGGCATCGACATCGTCGAGGGCCGCAACTTCTCCACCCCCAAGGAAGTAATGGTGGACGAGAACTTTGCCAAGCGTCTCAGCGAACTGCGCGGATGGACGGACGGAGTCATCGGCAAGCAGATACTGATGACGGAGCACAGCCAGAGCGGCGATGATGTATTCACCATTGTAGGCGTGTTCGAGGATGTCCGCGTCGGTACGGTAGTATACGAGGACACCCGGCCCAACATACTGTTCTACAACGAGAACCCTTGTGACTATCTGGTAATCAAGGTCTCATCCATGACTCCGGAGGTACTGTCCGGCATACAGAGCGCGCTGGACGGCGTGGAACCTGACCGCTACGAGCTCATGACATACACATCGGCCATCTACGATGCCTACCAGCCCGCCAGGACCATACGCGAGTCTATTCTCGCGGCAGGTGTGGTGACAGTGCTGATAGCCCTGTTCGGTCTGATAGGATATACCGCTGACGAGACCGGACGCAGACGCAAGGAAGTGGCCCTGCGCAAGATCAACGGAGCACAACCGGGACAGATTATCGGTATCTTTATCCGCGATATCGGACGGCTGGCAGTCATAGCCGTAATAGTGGGATGCGTGGACTCATACTTCATATTTGACCTTATGCTGAAGTCATTCGATGTGAAGGCGACAGCTCCGGTATGGCTGTTCATCGCAGTGGCCGCGGCCCTGTTGGGATTACTGGCCACCGTGGTCATCATCCGGTGCCACAGCATAGCGAGGAGCAACCCGGCTGACTCCCTGCGGGCCGAATGACATTGATTTTCGGAATTTAAATTGCACATTTAAAATATGAGACTCAGATTCAACAGACACAAAACCTTCTCCACCGTCCTCAACGTCATAGGACTGACCCTGGCTTTCTCGGTCTTCCTGATACTGACGGTACAGGTGGTGTATGACACCAGGTACGACCTGAACTACCCGGACACGGACAAGATAGTAAGGCTGGAGTACTCCGACCCCACTTCGCCGGGCGTTTACGGAGTGCAGCTGTCCAGACCTTTCATAGAAAATCTGAAGACTTTCTTCCCCCAGGCGGAGGCCGTATCCTGCTACTGGTACTACAAGAACGGCAACCGCAGTCCGTTCAAGGAGGCCAATACCGAGACACCGGGCATCATGCTGCGGTACACCCAGACAGACTTCGACCTGCTTCGGGTATTCCCGTTCGAATTCATAGAGGGCGATACCTCCGGTTACCGGGCTCCCGGCACAGCGGTCATCTCCCAGAAAGCGGCGGCCAAGGTCTTCGGCAGCCAGTCTCCCGTGGGCAAGGACATCCAGTTCGACACCAAGAGCGGAGACGGCAGTTCCTGGCGCATCGTAGCAGTGTACAAGGACTTCCCGGACAACTCCAGCATGGACAACGACCTGCTGCTCAATTTAGGTGATTACTCCATGACCAACTATTCGGAATGGAACTATCCCTGCTACATGAAGATGAACACCTTCGAGGGCGTAGAGCCGCTGCTGGACTCGCTTGGGGCCGTGATGTTCGGTGAGGATTCGGAATTTAAGGATCAGGTTGACTTCCGTCTGAGCCACCTGCATGACGCCTACTACGCCCGCGACATAGAAGGAGACAACATGGCCAAGGGCAACCGCTCCACCACCATGACCCTGCTCACCGTCTCGATACTGGTGCTGCTGATAGCGATTATCAACTTCGTCAACTTCGCCATGGCCTCCGTGCCCCTCAGCATCAAGAGCATCAACACCCGCAGAGTCATCGGCTCGACCCGCGGACAGCAGATATGGGCACAGCTCTGGCGGGCCCTCGGACTGGTGCTGCTGGCCTTTGCCCTGAGCGTGGGCATGATGTCCCTTGCGGCCACCTCCTCCATCGCCTCCAACATATCCGGCTCGCTCCGGGTAGCGGACAACCTCCCGATTATCCTTATAGGCTTAGGCGTGGCTGTAGTCACCGCATTCATCGCCGGTATCTTCCCCGCCCGCTACAGCACATCCTTCAATCCGGCCATGGTCCTCAAAGGCTCCTTCTCCCTCTCGGCCAAGGGCCGCAAGATGCGCTCGGTCCTCGTGGGCTTCCAGTACGTCATATCCTTCATCCTGATACTCTGCTCGCTGTTCATCACAGTGCAGATCAAGTACATGAAGAACTACGACATGGGCTTCGACCGGGAGCAGACCGTGGAGTTCTTCGTCAACAACAAGATAGGCAACAGCCGCGAGACCCTCAGGCAGATGCTCCTCGAGAACCCCAACATCACCGACGTCACCTTTGCCGGCAACCAGGTAGTATCCCAGGGCAAGATGGGCTGGGGACGCACGTATCAGGGTCAGAGAGTGCAGATGGACTGCCTGCCTGTAGACCCCAACTTCATCAGTTTCTTCGGCATGGAGATAGCAGAAGGCCGCGACTTCACCGAGTCGGACAACCTGAACCCCAACGGCACATTTATCGTCAACCAGGCCTTCATAGCCAAATACCCCTTCCTCCGTCTCGGTCTGAAATTCTCCGGGCATCAGGGTGATGACATGCCCGCCGAGATAGTCGGCATAGTCAAGGACTTCAACTTCCAGCCCCTGCAGTACAGCGTGGCCCCCATCGTCCTCTACAACTTCGGTTCCGAACCCTGGTGGCCCCTGACCGTCGGCTACGCCAAGATACTGCCCGGCAACGTTCAGGAGACCTTCGAGTACATCCGCGAGAAATGCGCCGAGCTTGACCCGACCTTCGACACCTCCGCCATGGGACTGAGATTCATGGACGAGTCCATCGGCCGGCTCTACCAGAAAGAGGATAACCTCAACCGCCTGATCACCACAGCCGCACTCATCTCCCTGCTGATATCCGTCATCGGTATCCTCGGCCTCGTCTACTTCGAGACCCAGTTCCGCCGCAAGGAGATAGCCGTACGCAGGGTACACGGCGCATCGGTAGGCGAGATCCTCGCAATGCTCAACCGCTACTACCTCATCATCACCCTCGTATGCTTCGTAGTGGCCGTGCCCGTCGCCATAGTCATCATCCGCTCCTGGGTAGCCACATTCCCCTACCAGAGCCCCGTGCCGGTATGGATATTCCTCGCCGCACTGCTCATCATCGGCCTGATCACCGTCGTGACCGTCACCCTGCAGAGCCGCCGCGCCGCACTGCGCAACCCCATTGACTCCATTTCCAATGAATAACATACATACTTACGACAATAAATTAATTTAAACCGTTATGATACACGTAGAAAACTTAAGCAAGGTGTTCCGCACCGAAGAAATCGAGACCGTAGCCCTCAACAACGTCTCCTTCGACATCAAGCAGGGCGAATTCGTAGCCGTCATGGGCCCCTCCGGCTGCGGTAAATCCACCCTCCTCAACATCCTCGGCCTCCTCGACAACCCCACCTCGGGCCGCTACGAACTCCTGGGCAAGGAAGTAGGCTCACTGAAAGAGAAAGAGCGCACCCAGTACCGCAAAGGCAACATCGGCTTCGTCTTCCAGAGTTTCAACCTCATCGACGAACTGAACGTCTACGAGAACGTGGAGCTACCTCTGATATACCTGAAGATCAAGGCATCCCAGCGCAAACAGATGGTTAACGACATCCTCAAGCGCATGAACATCGCCCACCGTGCCTCCCACTTCCCCCAGCAGCTCTCCGGCGGTCAGCAGCAGAGAGTCGCCATCGCCCGCGCCGTCATCGCAGGCCCCAAGCTCATCCTCGCCGACGAGCCCACCGGTAACCTCGACTCCAAGAACGGAAAGGAAGTGATGGACCTGCTCACCGAACTCAACCGCGAAGGCACCACCATCCTCATGGTAACCCACTCCATCAAGGACTCCAGCTACGCCCAGCGCGTCATCAACCTCTTCGACGGCAACATCGTCACCGACGTCAAGAACGAATTATAGTCTGATCTACATATTTTATTACCGAAAGGCCGGCCGCAGGCAGGACACCATCCTCCAGCGCGCCGGTCTTTTCACATCCATTTCCAGTCCGCATCCCGTTCTACATTTCCATATACTCACCTCCCGCACCCCATCTCATTCTACATTTTCCGTCCTATCATTCCTGCCTTCCATCCCATTCCCCATTTTATCCCAAATCGGTCATGTCACCCACGTCCATGTTCACGCATCGCATGTCTCCCGCATCCCATGACTCCCTGACTCCCGATTCTCATGTCACCGCTTTTCCCGGCACCCTCCCCTGCAATCTGTTTTTCAAAAACCTCATCATCAGGCTGAACTTCAAACACTTAGCTCATTTTCAGCAAAACAGACACAACCCGCATTCACACATCTTCTTATATATACCCCAGTGTCTGTCACGTCATAAATCCAGCATCCATCTGAATCACAGCAATTTAGTCATAGCAACAAATAACAGACTGCACATGACTTCGTGAATCTGCTTGTATTTGTGTGAATTTGCAGGAATTTGCAACCAGCATTTTCTCAATACAAAACATCTTCTTATATTTGCACTTATTCAAAGAAAGATTTGAGGCGGGAGATTATGGAAAATATCCGAATATATCATCTGTGCTTGTCCTGCAAAAAAGGCTTGATGTTCCGAAGCCGGCAGGACTACATCCGTTTTATCAACAATATGGCACTGCTGGCGCACAAATACAAAGTACGCATTCTGGCTTTCGCTGTAATGTCCAATCACTACCACATCTGCATCATGACCGATAACTTCAGACAGTTCTTCCGAAGTTTAAAAATCAGCTATTCAAACTATTACCGTCATAAATACGGAGTCAGCCTGCCAAAGGCATCCGGCTTTAAACAGGAAGCCACAGGCAATCTGCACATTGTCACACTGTTGGCCTATGTACTGCGGAACCCGGTACATCATGGACTCGTCGGGCATCCGTTCGCATATCCGTATTCATCCGCCGGATGTTATTTCAGTTACAACGGTACATTGTACAGCATCGGGCATGCGCCTGTAATAAAACGCATCACCACAGTCGTTCCCGATGAGTTCAACAGTGACAGGGAAGGAATGATTGACCCTATGGCTTTCGTAGACTACAGAATGGTCGAGACACTCTTCACTTCATCCGGCAGATTCATGTACTTTATGTCCAGATACTCCGGGCCCAAGTGGGAAAAGGAGCAGAAAGACGAGAACGCATCCGCAAAACCTATAACCATCCGGACTGTTGAAGGCAAAGGCATTGACCTTGGAAACTGTATGCAGCACGAGAAAGGTCATGGGAAACTGCTGGTCCCCGACCAGCTGCTGTGCGAATGGATTGACGGCAACGTAGTTCCGCGCTACAGCCGCACAAATTTCGCACAACTTGACCAAAGACAGAGGGAAAAAACTGCCGGAGCACTGCGCTCGCGATGGAAAGTCTCTGAAGAACAGGCCGAACGATGCCTGTATTGTCCACCGCTGACACCGTCGGAGCAGAATACCCGTTCACATCCGCATTCATCCCGGCAATGATTGACTGACGCTCTCCTCCCCGGAACCACCGGCCTGCCGTCGGAGTCCGAATCTTAACCCGCACCTACAGAGGTTGTCATGCCCGTTCTGTACGACAACCTCCGCCGACTCCGACTATCATGTATGTCGGCCATACCAGCTTGCGCGTGTTGTGTCTGCCGTACCCATTTACCCACAGAACATAACTGACAGACCAAGCGCATCCCGCCGCATCACCGCCGCCACATGCCGCATCCCTGCCGTATCACCTGCTGTATCACCTGCTGTATCACCTGCTGTATCTGTTATGCTTAATTATGGACAAACAACTGTCTGCAAGATACTTATCAGCATCATGAACTTACAGACACACGGGAGCAAATCCCATCCACACCCATAACCGCCACAGTCTGTTTTAGCCACGAACATATAATCATCTGTCACACACGACATTATCAAAATCCGTAAATTACGGGCACAGACATTGACTGAGAAAGTCAGATCTCGCCTCGCCACACCAATCTTCTGATTTCCGGCATTCGTCGGCACAATTCCCCGTTTCGTCCAGTTTGTTTGCAGTCCGGCCGCTCTCACCGTAGTTTTGTGAAAAACAGAATAAAGATGAGAAAGCTGCTGTGGATATTGCTCATGTGCATACCTGTAACCGCCGTCAGTCAGGACGGGGATACAGCGAAAGTATGGACTTTGAAAGACTGCATAGACTATGCCTTGGAAAACAACATACAGCTCAGACAGAGCCGTAACGACTATCTTTCCGGCATGGAAGACACCAAACAGGCAAAGGCAGCAGTGCTTCCTTCCCTGTCAGCATCCACTTCCCAAAGCCTGTCCAATTACCCTTCAAGCGAGGTCTCGGACAACAACATGTACACAGGCTCGTACAACTTGAGTGCCAGGATGAGTCTCTTTCAGGGAGGAAGTCTGGCTACGGCAGTCAAACAGAGCAAGGTACAGAACGACATTGACAGGCTCTACATAGAGGAGACATCCAACGACATCCGCATGGCGATAGTGGAGGCCTATATGCAATGTCTCTATGCCGCAGAGTCAGTAACCGTGGCCAGAAGTACAGCTGATGCCTCCAAAGCACAGCGGGACAGGGCTGAGGAGATGTGGAAAGCCGGCTCTATAAGCAAGGTGGACTTTGCGCAGCTTGAAAGCCAGTGGATGAGCGACGAATATCAGGTAGTCTCAGCGCAGACCTCCCTGGACAACTACCGACTGGAGTTGAAGCAGCTTCTTGAACTGGATATTATGGAAGAAATGAATCTTGCCGGGCCTGAGGTGAGTGACGAACAGGTGATGTCGACGTTACCGTCAAAAGTCGACGTGTATATGGCGGCCTTGAGTGCCATGCCTGAGGTTGAGCGTGGCAGACTGTCCGTCAAGGCCGCCGAGCTGGAGATAAAACAGGCCCGGTCAGGATTCTTTCCTACACTGTCGCTCTCTGCAGGTGTGGGAACCGCCTTCATGTCGGCCACAGGCGCGGGTACGGCCACCGGCTCCACCCCAGGCTACAGCTCAGGCAACCAGTATTGGAACAATTTCAACGAGAACATAGGTCTCTCCCTGAGCATCCCCATCTATTCCAACAGACAGAACCGGACGGCAGTCAACAAAGCCAAACTGGATGCTGAGAACAGCCGTCTGGAGCAGCAGAATATAGAAAAGCAACTGCTTCAGGAAGTAGAATCCGCGTATCTGAATGCCGTTTCCTATCAGGCACGCTTCACCGCCTCTGTCAAGCAGACAGAATATGCCCGCCAGAGTTACGAACTTACTTATGAGCAATTTTCTTTAGGCGTGAAAAATACGGTGGAGCTTATCACGGCCCAGAACGAGCTTACAGTTGCCGAGCAGGAGACGCTTCAGGCAAAATACATGACTCTGCTCAACATGGAGCTGCTCAATATCTATCAGGGTAAAGAAATCCAAGGAGAATATTAATAAGGAAAGATATGAAGAAAAGTATCAGAAACGGGATTATAGTTCTGGCATCGTGCCTCGTAGTGGCATCGTCCCTGGGAATATGGATAATGACAGGAAGCCAGGGTCGGGAGAGTCTCTCCCTTGAGACCGCTGCAGTGACCAGAACGGACATACAAAACTCAGTAACGGCTACGGGGACTGTAGAGCCTGTCACACTGGTAGATGTCGGCACACAGGTCTCCGGCATCATCGACAAGCTGTATGTGGACTACAATGATCATGTGAAAGCCGGACAGCTGATAGCCGAGATGGACAAGGTGACGCTGGAATCGGAGCTGGAGCAGGCCGAAGCCCAGCTTTCCAGCAGCAAGACCGAGTACGAGTACCGTATGAAGGAGTACCTGCGTACTGAACAGCTGTATAAAAAAGAACTGGTGAGCGATGCCGAATACGACGAGGCTCTGTACCTGTATGAGACCGCAAAGAACGCATACGAGCAGAACAAAGCCTCTATCGTAGGAGTACGCCGCAATCTGGGATACGCAACCATCACCTCGCCCATTGACGGAGTGGTCATCAGCCGGGCTGTCGAGGAGGGACAGACCGTGGCCGCCGGATTCGAGACCCCTACCCTGTTCACCATAGCGAATGACTTGAAAGACATGCAGGTTGTAGCCGATGTGGATGAAGCCGACATAGGCTATGTGGCAGAGGGGCAGAGGGTGGAATTTACAGTAGACGCCTATCCCGACGACGTGTTCACAGGCAATGTAAAGCAAGTACGCCTGGAAGCGACTACCGAGTCAAGCGTAGTCACTTACGAAGTAGTGATATCAGCGTCCAACCCGGATCTGAAGCTCAAACCAGGACTTACGGCCAATGTGACGATATATACATTAGACAGACAGGACGTGTGTGCAGTTCCGTCCAAGGCTCTGCGGTTTGTGCCGGATACAGAACTCCTTTCCAAATTGGGTTTAAGTGTTTCAGGAGTTCCTGCCGGTACGGCCGCATCCGGGACGGTCTGGGTTGTCGACGGACAGACAGTACGTCCGGTGAGCGTGTCCACCGGTGTCACGGACGGAGATGTCACCGAGATCATCTCCGGCATACAGGAGGGCGAGCTGGTGGCTCTGGGCCTGAAAATGGCAGTACCGGAAGTCAAGTCACAGGAACAGCAGGAACGCAGCCCCTTCATGCCCGGTCCCCCGAGATAATAAATACAGCCATGAGAGATATTATCAGACTTGAGGATATAAGACGGGACTTCATAGTAGGAGAAGAGACCGTACACGCTCTGCGCGGAGTATCATTCAACATCTCCGAAGGAGAATTTGTCACCGTCATGGGTACTTCCGGCTCAGGCAAGTCCACACTGCTCAATATTCTGGGATGTCTGGACACGCCCACTTCAGGAGAATACTATCTGGACGGAGTGTCTGTAAGGACAATGGACAAGAACCGGAGGGCCGTGCTCCGCAACCGGAAGATAGGATTCGTATTCCAGAACTACAATCTGCTTCCGAAAACCACAGCTGTGGAGAATGTGGAACTGCCGCTGATGTACAATCCCTCATGCTCCGCCCGTCAGCGAAGGGAGAAGGCCGTGGCAGCACTTGAGGCTGTGGGACTGGGAGACCGGCTCATGCACAAGAGCAACCAGATGTCCGGAGGCCAGATGCAGAGGGTGGCCATAGCCCGGGCCCTGGTCAATGATCCGGCCGTCATTCTGGCCGACGAAGCCACGGGCAACCTGGACACGCGTACCAGCTGCGAGGTACTGGTCCTGTTCCAGCAACTTCACAGACAGGGCCGTACAATCATCTTTGTAACACATAATCCGGACATATCCCGGTACAGCAGCCGGAACATCACCTTAAGGGACGGCCATGTGACAGGAGACATACGCAATCAGAACATACTGGACGCCGCACATACCCTGGCGTCACTTCCAAAAGAGGAGGACTAAGCCATGAATCTCGCCAATCTGTTCAAAATAGCATTGAAGGCTCTCGGGAACAACAAGTTCCGGGGCTTCCTGACCATGTTGGGAATCATCATCGGCGTAGCTGCCGTCATCACCATGCTGGCCATAGGCCAAGGCTCGAAGAAGAGCATCCAGGCCCAGATAAGCGAGATGGGCTCCAACATGATAATGATACATCCCGGAGGAGAGCGCAGGGGCGGAGTAAGGCTCAGCGCCGATGACATGGAGACCCTGAAAATAGAGGATCTGGAGGATATACGGAGCCAGACGAGTTTCGTGACATACGTCTCCCCGGCGGTGAACAGTTCCGGTCAGGCCATCTACGGAGCCAACAATACTCCTACGACAGTGTATGGGGTCAACAGGGATTACCTGGAGATACGCCGCTATAGGGTCGAGGATGGAGAAGCGTTTACGGACAGGGACATACAGACGGCCGCAAAAGTATGCCTTGTCGGCAAATCCGTAGTCGACGAATTGTTTCCGGACGGACAGAACCCCGTCGGAAAGGTCATCCGCTTCGGCTCCATTCCCCTTCGCATAACGGGGGTACTGGAAAGCAAGGGATACAACAGCATGGGCATGGACCAGGACGACCTTATCATAGCTCCCTACACGACAGTCCAGAAACGCATACTGGCCATAACACACTTGCAGGAGATAGTATGCTCGGCTCTGGCCGAAGAATACACTGAGCAGGCAATAGAGGAGATAACCTCGATACTCAGGAACAATCACCGGCTGAAACCGGCTGACGAGGACGATTTCTCCATACGCTCCCAACAGGAGCTGTCATCCATGATGACATCCACCACAGACATGATGACTGTCCTTCTGGCAGCCGTCGCAGGCATATCACTGCTTGTAGGAGGCATAGGCATCATGAACATCATGTACGTGTCGGTCACGGAGCGTACCAGGGAGATAGGACTGCGGATGTCCATTGGGGCGAAAGGACGGGACATTCTGGCACAGTTCCTCATCGAATCCATACTGATAAGCGTGACAGGCGGCCTCATAGGAGTGGTGTTCGGGATCGGAGCGGCCTTTCTGGTCAACATTCTGGCCTCATATCCCATTTATATCCAGCCTTGGAGCGTCATACTCTCGTTTGCCGTGTGCACGGTTACCGGAGTCTTCTTCGGCTGGTATCCGGCCAGAAAAGCCGCAGGACTCGACCCTATCGAAGCCATACGTTATGAATAACCGCAGAAATGCTTAACTTTGCAGAGCCATGACTTCCAGTCAATCGAAATACACCGGCATACTGATACACGTCCTGATATGGGCCGTGGTTCTGGTCATGCCCCTGTTTGTAACCTCGCCTGACCGGCCGCTGATGAGCGGAATGGAATACGTACGGTTTCTCGTGGTGCCCATTTCGTTCATGGTGATATTCTACCTCAATTACTTTCTGCTGATAGACAGGCTGCTTACCAGACACCGGCTGGCCATGTTCATAGTTGTAAACGTCCTTATGGTGGCGGTTGTCATGGCCGCTGTCCATCTGCTGTTCAGATATGTGCTGCCGCCGGACCTGCACCGCCCGCCCAAAGAAAGACCGCTCATGGACACGCTTATGTTCTTCATGCGCAACGCTTTGATGTACTTTCTGGTAATCGGGGCCAGCGTAGCAGTCCGGATGACCGGAGGCTGGTACAAGGCCGAGGCCGCCAGAAAGGAACTGGAACACCGGCGTTCGGAAGCCGAGCTTCAGAATCTCAAGAGCCAGATCAACCCGCATTTTCTCTTCAACACCTTGAACAATATCTATTCCCTCATCCAGATAGACACCACACGTGCACAGACAGCCCTGCATGACCTCAGCCATCTGCTCAGATACGTACTATACGGCAGCAACAGACAGTCTGTGCCGTTGGATGACGAAGTGCATTTCATACGGGAATACATAGACCTCATGCGTCTCCGTCTGCCCCGCCACGTAAATGTGAACATATCACTTACTGGACATTCGGGGACAATGATAGCTCCGCTGCTCTTCATCGCCCTGGTGGAAAACGCATTCAAGCACGGAGTCAGCAATGACAAACCCTCTTACGTCAATATATGCATCACGTTCGAGGACGGTGCCGTGATATGCGAGACTCACAACAGCTACTTCCCCAAATCAGGAGACACTGACCGCAGCGGCTCAGGAATAGGCATCTCCAATCTGTCCCGCCGGCTGGAGATGCTGTATCCCGGACACTACATCCTTGAATATGGTCTCAGCGGGGACGAATACCGGACTTATATGCGCATCAAACTATAACACTATCGCCTATGACTCTAACATGCATGGTTATAGATGACGAGCCTCTGGCCGTGGAACTTCTGGAAGGATATGTCCGGACGACTCCTTTCCTGACTCTGCAAGGTTCTTACTGCAGTGCGACAGCGGCCTTCGAGGCTCTGCAGAAGACTCCGGCGGACCTGCTTTTCTGCGACATACAGATGCCAGGACTCAGCGGAATGGACCTGGCCCGTCTGCTCCCGGAGCGCACCAGAGTAGTATTCACCACCGCTTTCAGCTCATACGCCGTGGAAGGATACAGGGTCAATGCCCTGGACTACCTTCTGAAGCCCATCAGTTATCAAGACTTTCTGGCCGCCGCTGAAAAGGCCATCAAATGGTTTGGAATGAGCGGCCCTGCCCGGGATACCGGAGGAGCCGCCGACTCGATAATAGTCAAGACCGAATACCGCCTGCTACGGATACCGCTGGCCAGTATCCTGTATATCGAGGGTCTCAAGGACTATGTGAAGATATACCTTAAAGATGCCGAGCAGCCCGTACTCTCGCTCATGAGCATGAAATTCCTCGAAGAGGAACTGCCGTCAGACCGTTTTATCAGAGTTCACCGCTCATTTATCGTACAGCCATCCAACATGTCCTATGTCGAGCACGGCCGGATAGTCTTCGGCAAAGCCCGCATCCCTGTCTCCGACACCTGCCGTCAGGCTTTCCTGAACTTCCTGTCAGCACACTCCATCTGTCCCCGTTAACCTGTCACGGCATGATGGAGATCTGGTCCGCACGGAAACGCATGTACTCCTCTTCGGAGAATACGTAGGGCCATGTCATAATACGCATAGGAACAGGCCGGGCATCTTCGTGATAGGCAGGCTGCACATGCTCATAGGGATTGAGGATGAAACCGTTACGCTCATAGAACAATCTCCGCCTGAGAGTCATCTCATCATCCTCACACGGAGGCTCGATCTCCAGTATCATCGGGATGTCCATACTCTTGACATAATCCAGGACCGCCGTACCTGTACCGCGTCCCCTGATCGCGGAGTTGACCGCAAAATGTTCTCCGTACAGATAACCGCTGCCGAAATCCCAGAAAGTGAAGAATCCAGCCGGCCCATCCGCTTCATGTCCCTCGTAAAAAACTATAAAATGAAATCTCGCATCGGACAGAAACTTCGTCATCTCCGCAGTATCACGCCGCTCTTCATACGGAAAACTCTCCTCATAGATTCTTACACACTCCGCATACAGCCCGTCTTCGGGCGATACAATTCTTCTTGCATTAATCATTACAGTATCGTCTTTTAAGAAATGGCTACAGAATATTGACTTCCGGATGAAGCTCCACACCGAAGCGGTTTCGGACATCATTGCATATCGCATCGGCTAAGGCCTGAACCTCCGCACCCGCAGCACCTCCGAGATTGACCAGAACGAGGGCCTGCTTGCCATACACCCCGGCCCGGCCCAGAGAACGTCCCTTCCATCCGCACTGTTCTATCAGCCAGCCTGCGGAAAGTTTTACCGAATCTCCCCCTTCATGAAGCTCATGGAACGGAATAGCCGGCCACTGCTGCCGGAGCTCCTGCAATTTTGATTTTGAAACCACCGGATTGGTGAAAAAACTGCCAGCGCTGCCTAACACCGCAGGATCGGGCAGCTTGGAATTTCTAATGGAGAGAACAGCCCCCCTGACCTCCTGCAGGCTGACATCGGAACTATCGGCCAAAGACTCCGACAATGCCTTGTAGCTCAAGTTGAAATGCGGCCGCTTCCCCAGTTTGAAAACCGCTGACAGCACCACGTATTTACGGTTCTCCGGCTGTTTGAAGATACTGTTGCGATAACCATACCCGCATTGCGCCGCTTGGAACTTCTTTTTCACCCCACTGTCCATGTCCAGAGTATCCACTTCCAGAATCAGGTCCTTGGCCTCAACCCCATAAGCTCCTATATTCTGAACAGCGGCAGCACCGGCCTCCCCGGGTATACCGGACAGATTCTCGGCTCCGTACCAGCCGCGATCCACACACATGGCCACAAAACCGTCCCATACCGTTCCCGAAGCCACCCGCACTGCAACCTCCTCAGTACCTTCCCGTAACGGCTCAACATAGTCCATACGGGAATGCAGCACTGTTCCCTGCCAGTTCCTGGTAAAAAGCAGATTGCTTCCTCCTCCGATATGCAGCCACGGAGACGGCAGACAGCCGGTCCTGAGCATGTCAGCAGCCTCCATAAGCTCCTCTTCAGAGCCATATTCCACAAATACTGCCGCACGCGCATCCATGCCGAATGTATTGTAACCCAAAAGGGGAAAGTCCCGTTCTATTCTCAGCATAATCAGTCAATTCTGGTAATACGGGCCCCGAGAGCGTTGAGACGTCCCTCTATATCCTGATAACCGCGGTCAATCTGCTCGATATTGTGGATACGGCTGGTGCCTACCGCTCCCATCGCGGCGATGAGCATGGCGATACCGGCACGGATATCGGGGGAGGTCATATCCCGGCCGCGCAGGTTCATCATACGGTTGTGTCCTACAACCACTGCTCTGTGCGGGTCGCAGAGGATAATCTGCGCCCCCATGTCTATCAGCTTGTCCACAAAGAAAAGCCTGCTCTCGAACATCTTCTGGTGTATCAGCACGCAGCCCCTGCACTGTGTGGCCACCACCAGCATTACGCTCAGAAGGTCAGGAGTAAGGCCCGGCCACGGTGCGTCCGCTATGGTCATGATGGAGCCGTCTAAAAAAGTCTCAATCGCATACTCGTCCTGCGCAGGCACGTAGATATCGTCCCCTCTCTGCTCAAGGGCAATGCCAAGACGGCGGAAACTCTCGGGAATGATGCCGAGGTTGTCGTAGGAGACATTCTTGATTGTAATCTCACTCTGGGTCATGGCCGCCATACCGATAAAACTGCCTACCTCAATCATATCCGGCAGGACAGTATGCTCAGTGCCGTGCAGCTCAGTCACGCCCTCGATGGTAAGCAGATTGGAAGCGATACCGCTTATCCTGGCCCCCATACGCACCAGCATCCTGCAAAGCTGCTGCAGATACGGCTCGCAGGCGGCATTGTAGATCGTCGTAGTGCCCTCTGCCAGTACGGCGGCCATGATGATGTTCGCCGTACCGGTCACGGAAGCCTCGTCCAGAAGCATACGGGTACCGCGCAGACGGTCTGCCCTGAGCTCAAACGTAGCGTTGTCCTTGTTGTAGGAAAATTCGGCCCCCAGTTTGCGCAGGCCCTCAAAATGGGTATCAAGGCGACGGCGGCCAATCTTGTCCCCGCCTGGCTTTGCAGTCAGCGCATAGCCGAAACGGGCCAGCATAGGGCCGGTCAGCATGATGGAGCCGCGCAGGGAGGCATTGCGCTTGAGGAACTCGGGAGTGCGGAGATAATCCATGTCGACATCCTCAGCGCAGAAAGTATAGCGTCCCACTCCCAGCTTCTCCACCTTCACCCCCATATCCTGCAGCAGGGCGATAAGATTATTGACATCCAGAATATCCGGAACATTGCCCACTGTGACTTTCTCCCTGGTCAGCAGCACCGCGCACAGTATCTGAAGCACCTCGTTCTTGGCTCCTTGCGGATATATCTCTCCTGAGAGTCTGTGACCGCCCTCTATGACAAAACAAGACATAACGTTATCGGATTATTATGGTTTCTTTCAACTGTTGGAGTCCGAGTCCCGGAAGCTCCTCCTCTATGTAACGTCCGGAACCTGTCTCTGGAATTATTTCTGACACTATGGGAAGGTAGAAAAGCCTCGCTTTCAGTTCCGGCGGCATGCCATTGAGCGACACCAGCCGTTGAGCGTCCTTCTCCGTGGTCAGTACGACAGCAGTCGGATGCCTGCGCATACTGGAAAGTATCCGGGACATATCGGATAAGGTATACCTGTGATGGTCCGGGAAACGGAGCACATCATTGACCGTGTATTTCCATCCAGCCTCACGACGGACAGCCCTGTCATCCGCTATCCCGGAGAACACTATCGCGTTCTTGGCGTATACATACCTCTGGTCGCAGCCGTCGGCAAAGACCGGCACCGGCGGCAGATATGCCGTTCTGGAAAAAAGCAGCGGGATACGGCCCGGCAGCCTCATGCTTTCCCTCCACCTGTACCGTACCGTATCCGTCACACTGTCCTCCATCTTGGTGACTATCACCATATCCGCCCTTCTGACCTGAGACGGCAGGTCCCTCAGACGGCCTATCGGAAGCAGGGCGTCCTTATGCAGCGGCCTGGTGCTGCTGACCAGCAGAATGGAATAGCCGGGCCTGACACGCCTGTGCTGAAACGCATCGTCCAGAATCACAAGCTGAGGTCTCCTTTCCTCCGGCAAAGCCGCAAGAGTCTCTATAGCCCTTGCCCTGTCAGCATCCACCACGACGGTCACATCCGGGAACTTCTTCTTGATCTGCAGAGGTTCGTCCCCCACATCCCTATAAGTATCCTCCACATTGACCTCCCTGTATCCCTTGGTCTTACGGCCATATCCCCTGGATACCACCGCCACCCTTCTCTCACCCATGTACATGCGCACCAGCAGCTCCACCATGGGAGTCTTGCCGGTACCTCCCACCGTCACATTTCCCACGCAGATGGACGGAACAGAGGGCACATACGACTTGAACACCCCCCTGTCATACAAGAGATTTCTCAACGCCAGAGTCAGAGTATAAGGAAAAAGCAGTATTCTGTCTAATTTCATAGTGCAAACCCCACAATAATTTGTCAAATATACTCATTATTTGAAAATAATATGATAATTTTGCGGCACTAAAACCACCGATACTTAGATATGACTGTAATTATCAAAGAAGTACTGTCACTAAAAGATCTTAAACGTTTCGTAAGATTCCCTCGCAGACTATATAAGAACAATCCGCTGTATGTACCGCCACTGGATGTGGACGAGATGAACTCGCTCCGTAAGACCAATCCGGCATTTGCACATTGCGAAGGCCGTTACTGGCTGGCTTACAGGGATGGAGAGATTGTGGGCCGTATTGCCGGCATCATCAACCACAATGCCAACAATGACTGGCACGAGAAAAACATCCGCTTCGGCTGGCTGGACATGATAGACGACATCACTGTAACCGAGGCATTGGTCAATACTGTGGCTGAATGGGGCAAAGAACGCGGGATGGAGACCATGAACGGTCCGTGGGGCTTCTCAGACATGGACAAGGAAGGCCTGCTGGTGGACGGCTTTGACAAAGAGCCGTCAATCACCACACTTTACAACTTCCCCTACTATGGAGAGCACCTTGAGCGACTGGGATTCCGGAAAGAGGTCGACTGGATACAGCGCAAGATAAGCGTGCCGTCCAGGGTGCCGGAGAAACTGGCCGCATACGACAAGATAATCCGGGACAAATACGGTGTCTCCGTAATCATACCGCGCAAAGCCAGGGACATCAAGCGCAGGGCCGAAGAGATATTTTCCGTACTCAATGACTCATACGTAGTCCTGCATGAGTTCACCCGACTGACAGAGAAACAGGTGCAGATGTACATCGCGCAGTACATGCCGTTTATCAACAAGAACATGATCTGCGTAGTGGTGGACCGCAATGACCGCGTGGTAGGCTTCGCCATCACCATGCCGTCCCTGTCCGACGGATTCCGCAAAGCCGGCGGAAAGCTGTTTCCCTTCGGCTTTTTCCACATACTCAAGTCGCTCAGGACATTCAACACCGTGGAGTGCTATCTGATAGGCGTAATTCCAGAGTACAAGCACAAAGGCATCAATGCGCTTATTTTCAACTACCTGCAGAACAACTACATCAAGATGGGATTCAAGGAGGTGATATCCAATCCCCAGCTTGAGAGCAACCTGGCCGTACAACGTCTGTTCGACTACTATGACTCGGAACTCTACATGCGCCGCAGATGCTATATCCTGAATATCAAGGAGGGCAGGCCGTCCACCGAGACTGCCATTTTCGCTGCCGGATGTTTCTGGGGAGTGCAGCACTACATGGACAAGGCTCCCGGAGTAATCAGCACAACTGTCGGATATATCGGAGGACATAAGAAGAACCCGACCTACGAAGAGGTAAAATCCCACAAGACAGGGCACTACGAGGCTGTCAAGGTGGAGTTTGACCCTAAGAGGACATCATACGGGGAACTCTGCAAGCTGTTTTTCGAGATACACGATCCGGCCCAGCTTGACGGCCAGGGACCAGACATCGGCCCGCAGTACCTGAGCGGCATATTCTACACTTCAGACCTGCAGAAACATACGGCAGAGGACATAATGACACTGCTGCGCAGGCGCGGTCATGAAGTCAACACTTTTCTGGCCCCGGCAGCAGCAGTCAACTCGACAGAGACCCCGACTGACCAGATTTTCTGGCCGGCGGAGGACTACCACCAGCATTATTACGAGAAGACAGGCGGCACCCCCTACTGCCACTTCCGTAAACCTAAATTTTAGAGGTACTGACACCGCTGTTGTACTCGGACACCTTGCCTGTGCCACATTATAGCAATATTCAGTATATCAGCAAGATGCACTAATGCACATAAGGATAGGGGTGGCTAAAATCGCTGGAAATTGCCGATTTCAGCCACCCCCATCCTCTACAATCTATTGATAAAAGTCTGGCAATCACCACATTGCCATGTTTTGACATATGTAAGGTATGATTTTGCTCAGAAAGTGGACAAAATGAAGTCGCAGAGGACGATGGCGGCAGCGCTCTCTATGACTGGAGGGACGCGCAGGGCGAAGCATACGTCGTGACGGCCCTTTATGCTCAACTCCTCCATGCGGCCCGTGGAGAGGCTGACGGTCTTCTGAGAACGGGCGATGCTGGAAGTCGGCTTGACGGCGACCCTGAAGACGATGGGGTTGCCGTTAGTAATGCCGCCGTTGATACCGCCGGCACCGTTGCGGGAAGTATGTCCGGCTGTATCGATAATGGGATCGTTGTGCTGCGAGCCGCGCATACGGGAAGCCCCGAAGCCGTCCCCGAACTCTATGCCACGGATGCCCGGGATGGAGAAAATCATCTGCGAGAGAGCAGCTTCCATCGGGTAGAAGAACGGCTCACCCAGACCGGCCGGGACACCCGCACAGGTACATTCAACTATTCCCCCTACAGAGTCACCCTCGGAGGCTATATGCTCCAGGAAAGAATCCAACTCTGACTCACTGGTGAGAACTTCTCTCTCGGACCAATCAACAGTAGACATGCCGGTGCCGACAGGCGTGGACTGCCCGGATGAATCCGCACAAGTCGACCCCGTATCCATTGACGGCTGGGCCATGCCATACATCAGTCTCCTGCCACCCACCTCCGTCAGAAACGCCTCCACCCGTAGCGGAGCGATGATCTTCCTGGCGACCACCCCTGCGGCCACCAGAGGCAGCGTCATCCGGCCCGAGAACATGCCGCCGCCGGAAGTCAGACTGTCCGCTCCGTATTTTATCCTGCGCACCCAGTCCGCATGACCGGGACGGGGCATGTCCACAAACTGACGGTATGCCGACGGGTCTATATTCTGATTACGGAAAACTATCTTCAGTGTCGTGCCCGTGGTCACCCCGTCCATGACTCCACGGACAATCTCCGGAACATCCGTCTCCACACGGGCTGTCGTACCCTTCCTACCCGGACGACGGCGGGCGATATCCGCTGCGAAATCCTCCGGACACAACGGCAGGCCCTTGGGTACTCCATGGATCTCGACCGACATCAAAGGACTGTGGGACTCCCCTGAAAGGGCAATCCTGAAAACATCTCCAAAAAAATTACGCATGACAGGTTATCTGTGAATTGAATCAAATAATCTCAAGAAGTCCGGGAACGACTTGTCTATGCAGTCCGTACTGTCGAGAGTCACCTTGGAGTCGCAGCCCAACGAGGCAATCTTCAGGGCCATCGCCACACGGTGATCCGAAAACGTGGCAAACGTACCGCCTTTGAGCATCTGTCCCTCTACTATCCTACGGGACAGACACATACCGGACACCTCCATCATGTCTCCATCCACCTTGGCGTCCACGCCCATCTTCCTGAGTCCCTCCTCCATCACCACCGGACGGTTGCTTTCCTTATTACGCAGACGGGCCACCCCGGTAAAATGGGAGGTTCCCTCCGCGAAAGCCGCCATCACGGACAAGGCCGGCAACAAATCGGGCGAGTTGGTCGCATCGAAGTCAAATGCCCTCAGATTGCCTCTGGTAATCCTCAATCCCTCCGGCAGAGTCTCCACAAAAGCGCCGCTGCCACGCACGACTTCCAGGATCCTGCTGTCAGCCTGAAGCGAATCGTGGTTCAGTCCCGTAACAGTCAGCGTTCCGAAGATTGCCGCTGCTACAATAAAATTGGATGCCGCACTCCAATCTCCTTCAAACGTCATTTCCGTAGGCAGATATTTCTGCTTGCCTGGAATATTGAACACCATCTCGTCCTCCTCACGATGCCAGTCAATCTTAATCCCGAACTTTTCTATGACATCCACTGTCAGCAGGATGTACGGCACACTCGTGGCATGCTGCACACGCAACACGCTGTCTTTTTTTGAGAGGGGCAGAGCCATAAGCAGGCCGGAAATAAACTGTGAGCCCTTCTTGCCGGACACCGTTATCTCACCGCCTTTGATAGGACCGCAGACAACGGCCGGAAGGGTCTCCCCGGCGGTGAGGAGGCAGCTCGCTCCAAGCTCCTCCATGACCTCCTTGCAGCCGTACATATGCCTGTCCAGCAGACTGCCCTCTCCGGTCACCGTAACCGATTCCCCGAACTGGGCCACCACCGGGATGCACAGACGCGACAGCAGTCCGGACTCTCCGACAAATGCCGTGCGCCCGCCCTGAAGCCCCTGCATGGACATGGATGTAAGACCCAGAAGCGGCGACTCCTCCTTTTTCTTCTCTGACGGAGTCCCGCCGCGGATGATGAGATCTCCTCCGCTGTCGATATAAGCTTCCGACGCGAACTGTTTCGCCACACCGATAGCCGAATCTATGTCACGGCACCGGGTACAGTTGTGAAACTCGCTCTCCCCCTTTGCCAGCATCGCGGCTATAACGGCTCTCTGCGCGATACTCTTGGAGGCCGGCATGGCCACCGTACCCTCGACCCTGGTCCTGTCCTCAAAATTCTCCACCTCATCCATCACGAACATTCCGGGAGCCACTATGTATTTCTTCTTCAATGCACAATAGATAAACGGAGAACCCAGATTAAGAGCTTCCAGGCGGCTGAATCGTCCCTTCTCTCCCATTGCGAACGCCACCAGCGGCACCTTCTTGCGTCCCAGACGTCCTTCCCGAAGCATTCTGTAAAGATCAAGCACCCTGAGGGCATCATCCGTATTCTCGGCCATTGTCACTATCTTCACGATATCGGCCCCGGCCGTGACCGCCTCCCTGTACACTTTCGCCAATGACTCCGTCGAAGGAGTCCCCTGAAAATCATGAAAGGACAGTATCACCTTAGTCTTCTTACCCTTCAACAGGGCCTTATTCTCCTTTTTCAGACTGATGTACGAGAATACATTGACATCCACATAAGCGGCTCCGGCCAGAACGGCCTGCTCATACAGTCCGCCGCTTCTTTTTATACCGGTGGCAATCAAAGGTATCCTGGACTCACTGAAAAGCTCCCTCACCTCATCCTCAGTCAGACCGCATAAATCCATGCGTATCTCGGCAACCAGATCAGGAAACTGTCTGCGGTACTTTTCACAACGCCTCAGAGCTTTCCTGCAGGCATCCAGGCCGAAATTACCTATGCTTACGCAAATCATTGATCACCTCCTGTATTTCATCTACACTCAGCCTCTCCACAACGACAGAGCCCAAGTTTTGAACAAGGACAAAATTAATAAAATCTTCCTTACGTTTCTTATCATTGAGCACAAAGTCCGACATTTTTGCCGCAACATCCTCTACGCCGGGACTTGTAAGGGACGTTGCAAGTTCCGGAATATCCTTGTAACCTAAGGACTTGAAATCTCTCACCATGGCCTCGGCGACATCCTCCACCAGCACTCCCCTCCGTCGGGAAATCTCCGCTGCGGCCATAATCCCGGCCGCCACCGCCTCCCCGTGCGTCACCGCCCGACCGGCATTGAGACAGACGGACTCCACCGCATGACCCAGGGTGTGCCCCAGATTCAGCTTCATCCTCTCCCCCTTCTCCGTGCGGTCCGCATTGACCACAGCCGACTTTATCTCCACACAGCGTCGGACTATCCTGCCCGGCATCCCTGCATCCCAGTGTCCCTGCACCGCCGGCCCCTTCACGTCCTCAGTCCCCACTTCATTTCCAGGAGCCTCTCTCCTTTCAAGTACTCCGCCATACCATCTCACCGCCTTATGATACAGTTCCGCGTCCCCGATAATCAGCGTCTTGAGCACCTCCGCCATCCCCGAACGGACCTCGGCCGCCGGCAGAGTCCCCAGAAGCTCCACGTCCACGCACACCGCCTCGGGAGTGCCGAACGTACCGATTATATTCTTGTAGCCGTGAAAATTGAGCCCCGTCTTGCCGCCTATCGCCGCGTCAACCTGAGCCAACAGCGTCGTAGGCACCAGCGCATAACGGATGCCGCGCTTATAGACCGAGGCGGTGAAAGCCGTAATGTCCGTTGTAACCCCGCCGCCTATACCCAGCAGCAGCGCACCCCGGTCCGCCTCACGCTCCAGCAGCCAGCCGACTATCTCCTGCAGGCCATCGAGCGATTTGCGTTCCTCACGCGCCTCAAACGGCATCCACTCTATACCGGCGGCCTTGAGCACCGGAGCAAACCTTTCAGCCACATTGCCGTCCACCACTGCAAACACGCTGCCCGCCTTCCGATTTCCTCCTGCGGCATCCGGTATTCCCAGCCCGGTATCCTGCACCACGCCGCTGAGCCACTGCTCCGCCCGACCGAAAATGACATTGTCCATTCAAGATATTCTTTATATCCGTTTTAAGCAATACACATTGCAAATGTAACATTTTTTTCTACCTTTGCAGCCTGATACCTGCGCACAAGCATCCCGTATCATGCCCGGATGGCGGAATCGGTAGACGCGTTGGTCTCAAACACCAATGTCCGAAAGGATGTGCCGGTTCGACCCCGGCTCCGGGTACGCAGAAAGCCACCTAATCGCTTGATTAAGTGGCTTTTCTATTTTATCAAGGTGTACTAAAGGAGTACTTTATAATATGTAATTATATTTTCTATACGTATCCCGCACTGCTTCTTGAAAAGAGCGATATGACTTTAATTTCATCAATTCAGATATCCGTAACTTATCCCCTATGATGGAATATAACTCGGATATATGCAATTTATGACGACGTTTAGAAGTTCCTGATTCTGCAATCCTTATAGCCTCTTTTACAACTTGCTTTGGATCAGACATCGATTCAGGGTCATGATTTATACCTAACTCATCATCGGATTTAGTTGTACCTATCTCATCTTTCAACAGCTGCTTATCAGCCAACATCCACGCTTCTGTCATCCTAACGGGTATGACTGGTGTCAGCACCCTACATATATCTTCTTTTAAACCATCTAATTCCTTTTGCGCCGGTATTATCTTATTCCCCATCCGTTCTTCATATGTATTGTCATCCGCATCCGTATGAATTGCCAATGCCATCATTCCAAAATTCCTCACGCCGTCTCTTGATGCTTGAACGACGTAATCCGTAAAAGACAATCCCACCTTGGATGTATCCAATTTATACACATAAATATCAATGTCATATTGCGATTCCTGCAATGCTATTTCATTAAAGGTTCTTTTTACTATACTATACAAAAAACGTATATCCGTACAGCCTTCCGTGGCTAATCCTACAAACATCTGCCTAATCATACCTACTCTCTCTCATTGAATGATTCATTATCCTTTACCTGCAAATAATCCTCAATCATTTTCAGCGTAATTTTTTTCTCTTGCTCCGTGAACGGAATCCTCATTTGCAACTCCTCTTCTTTAGGTACCGGGGTAATTTTAGATACCAGCAACTTCTTTTTTACTCCGTTAATTGACACGATTCTATTCACCATCTGAGCAAAACAAATCGTTATATACGGAGATGTCAACCATTCCCTCATTTCTTTGACGAACACTATAGAATGCGTATTGACAATGATCTGCCGCAATGGCATCTCCGGATCAGAAAAATCCGTAGACAGATCTCTCAATAGCGCAGCCATAGTCTTGATTCTAAAAGGATGCACGCCATTTTCAGGCTCTTCAAAACACAATAGACCCGTATGTCTGGTATCCTGGCACAATATACAAAGGGCAAGTATCCGCAATGTTCCTTCTGAAAGGACTCTTGATGTATACTCCTTCCCGTCAACATCATACAACATTATCACATAACGTTTATTCTCAACATCATCCACTACATCCACCTTTACAAAATTTGGCAAAAATGAATGCAGCCTGCGGGAAATCTCTACTAAGTTATATTTATCCTCCTGCTTTATTCTATACAATGCTGCTGCCAAATTCTTTCCAGAAGCACTGATCGTATCCTCCCCACTTGTCTTACTCGTAGGCAATCTTAAATCCTCAGGATTTAACTGTAAAAATTTCCAACTTCGCATTTCCTCCCGCACAGCCAATATATGCTTAAAATCCACTGAATCAAAACTACTTAACACAGTTCTAGTAGTATTATTCAATGGAAAGTACCGTTTTTTCCCCTGAGAACCATCCTGTGGAACTATTATAGTCGGCTTTCCATTGTATTCTCCTGTGTAAATGTACGGTATCTGGCGTCTTCCTTCCACCACCTTCGGACGCCACGTTTCAGAATTCTGAGAAGGAATTATTTTGACCCATTTATCAGTCTTATGTTTAATTGTATCCAGACTTTCATAAATTACTTCGACATCTTCCATCCCGATACTATTGGTAAATCGACGCAACTTCAATTCGTAACGCAGTCTTGTATAGCGGAGTTTCTCTACTGCCCCCCATGTATCCGTTATCATAGGATTCAACAGCATCTCCACTGCGAAACTCATTTCATCCGCGTATGAGTGATCATCATACTTCGTAAAAAGTTCCAACAACTCCCCACGCTGTTCTCTAAACGCACGTTGCACCTTATCAGTATCCGCCAATGCTGATAACAATTTCAATGCATCGAATAAGTTACTTTTTCCAGCAGCATTGGATCCTGCGACAACAGTAAGGGGGGTAAAATCCATTTCAAAGTTTTGGAATGATTTGAACCCATCTATTTTAAGATATGTGATCATATTGTATCGCTTTATATTCTATACCCACATCACACTTTGCAGACCTGGTAGCGAATATAGGCATAATTCTTTATTCGCCATGCAAATTTTTTTCGAAAGAAAGTCCGGTATCTGCAGATTTTACGATGAACTGCCGATAATTGCTCAGTAATAGTCCGCCATTGTTCTGACAACAGCCCCGACTTCCTCACGGAAATGCTCCGGCGAAAGCACCTCCACCTCATCTCCATGCGACAGGATTTCCTGTTGGAAATCAAAGGTCGGGGATATGAAATACTCGAATATGGAATATTCCTCGTAAATTCCCACTTCCTTCTGAGAATGGTGCAGCGGTAATGTCCTGAAATAGTCTCTTTTCCCGCCATACACCCTAAGCCTTACAATTTCTGCCGGAGAGCCGGCGTAGACGATTATCCCGAAACTGTCGTGGAAATACGACTCCGCATCAAAATTCTCCGGCAAAGCGAATTTGTCTTCCGTAAGGGACAGGTCCTCAACCCTGTCAAGGGAATAGATACGCAGCTCGTCAGCACCCGGAATATGAGCCAGTACATACCATCTCTGCCGGAATACTTTCACGCAATACGGCTCAACCTTCACCGTAAAAGCGGACTCCCGCCCAAAACTTCTGTAAGTCACCTCAATGCGCACACCCTCTTTCATCGCCTCTATGACCGGAGCCAAGAATCTCTGTCCCGAGGGGATCTCTTCGAAAAGGATACGATGCCTCAACTGGTGACTTTCATTTATGAGATTATTGACAGCGAAGGTATTGAGGAGCCATGCCCTGACACCACCATCCTCAATATCATCGGCATTGCCGATATAGTAATAGTACCCGCCTCTTTTGCTACACTCTATATCAATGCCGAAAATATCAGTTATCGCCTGTCTGTGGTTGTGGAACGTCTTCAGAGGCAAATCTTCACCTCCGCTCATTTCCGTGCGCTTCCACCTCCCGTTTATCTCCTCGAAAGTCAGCCTGCCGGCTCTGAAAACTGTATCCACGAGCCAGATGTATCTACGGAACAAGTCTTTTACCATAGTCACGACATTTATAATTGTTAAACCATTTTCCTGATTGTAATTCCCTTGATGCCTGTAATCAAGACTGAAGCCCCGGTATCTTTGCGCAACCATTGAGGATTAACCGTATTGTCGGATTTCAGATACGGCCGCAGTCCGCCATTCCATATAGGCCTGCTGAATACAGTGCCGGCTGTATTGTAAGTACCGTTCCGAATACAGAATGTCTCGATTTTAGCAAGCTGCTGAAGGACATAACCGTCAACGACATTACAAGACCATGGAGACATTTTCAATGCGCCGTCTTCCCTTCGGTAACAGAATACATAACCGCTCATATCCACAGTCTTTATCATCGTCTCTGTGACCGCTGTTACGAAACGCCACCTGTTTCCATCCGGTGATTTCTCTATGACCTGTAATACCGTCATAACGTATTAAATTCTTCCGCATGTTGTTTGAAAAAATCATAATATATCCTGATATTCGGAATATTCTGCCATTTAACGGCTGAAACCGGCGAAGCATCCATATCATAAATTTTTGCAGATGCAATGGATAACAAAAAGGGCGAGTGGGATGAGATAATGAACTGGCAGTCATAAAACCGGGCCATTCCTCTGATATACTGGGACAGTTCAACCTGAAGACCCGCCGAAAGAGAGTTTTCAGGCTCATCCAGAAGATATAGTCCTCCTGGCCGTATGGCGTTGATAAAATACCTGTACCCGTTCTCGCCATTCGAGTAGTTTCTCTCATTAAGAATGTTGCGGCTCCTTACATAATCCGACAGGGTGTTTGCCATCATGTCCGAATAGTCCCTGTATGCCTGCAAGGATTCCGGGCTATCCAAATCTATCTCACGTGGTCTCAATGACGGATTTTTTCTGTACGCACATCGCTTCTCCCTTATCACATCTCTTTTAAAATCAACGTCATCGTTTTTCTTTCGTACTTTAAGAATGTGGTTGAAAACATCATCGCTGGTTATAATCCGCGACACTTCCATGACCGAACGCATGACCTCACGGTCATCTATAAGGATCTCACTCTTCGTCAAGTGAAGATAAGGTTCATACAGCTCTGTATAATTGAACAATGAGACTCGTGTCAACTTGAGTTTTTCTGCAATAATGTTCAGGACCGTAGACTTTCCGGAACCGTTGCTTCCAGCCAGGATTGTAATGTCGTCAAAAAGCATGGAATACGGCTTGTCCAGATTCGCAAACTTACCGCTCAGGAACTTGAACGGGTAGATTGAATCATAATACGTCGGTGTCTCTTCTTTAAAGAAACCACTTTCATCGGCATCACTCGGGAAATCAAAACGGCTCAGATATATCATAACGGTTATTTTTAATCTACAATACACTCATTTGCCGCAAAAATAATCCCGGCCTATGCCGCATCATGACATAGGCCGGAATATTTGCAATTTGTTCAATTCATTGCTTGCAGGATTATTTTGTCAGGACAATTTCATCGGTATATTTTTTCAGCAAAGGAAGAGACTGATCCCAATAAGCCCATGCGCTCGGATGATAAGAATTGATAATCACAACTTCTTTATTAAGACCATCGAGCCTTAAGTGACAGATATATCCTTCCTTGGCGTGGAATTCAGGTGTATCGTAATCATAGACCTCCTCACGGCCACGTCTTATGGCATCACCGGCAATGGTTCCCCAGACAAAGACGATATCCGGTTTCAATTCCAGAACAGTCTCCTTGAATGCCTCGAAGTCCCGCTCACTCACAGCGACCTTACTGTGTGACGTAGCCGACGGGACGAAAAACTGGACATAATTGGTAAATGCCACATATTGCCATACGGACGAAGAATCAGTCCCTTCGACATACCCGGACAAAAATTCTCCAAACTTTTCATACACTCCATACATTTGTTCCAATTCACCCGCTGGGGCGTCAGAAAGATTTCGTCCATAATGCGGGCATATAGTATCAAATTTACGGCTGTCTTTTTTAACAATGTCAGTACATTCCTGAAAATACTTGCAATCCTCGCTATGAGCACAATAAAAACTGTCGCCTACGACAAGTACCTTTTTACCGGACAGACCGGCGCTGTAATTTTTACCTACGTAAGGTTTGAAAAATCTCTTTGTTTCCATACTTTAGAATTGATTCATCCATTGGCAACCGTTTCTCTTTAATAAAGGTCCATAAGACTGTCCGAACTGTTTATAAGCTGTATCTCGCTGCGCTCATCATTGACTAATATCTGACATAGCGCATATTTAGTCGAGTCTCCTGCATCTATCTGATATATGACATCATAGACATCTGAACCGGCCCTGTTTTCTATCCATTCGGAATCCAAGACAGATACCGAATTCATTACGAAATTATAAAAATCACTGTAGCTGCCGCAAAGACACAAAAGATCATTCGCCAGAGTCTTGAGATTGTTTTCATTTCTGAACAACCAGTCGACATTATAATATATATTAAACCGCATTTGTGATTTTTCTTCATAAAATTTTGTAGGCGCCCACTGAGGCAAACTTTTTTTGTTTGATAATTGATTGATAACCAGTAGTTAGTTTCGCTTAA
>ERZ779889.874-NODE-874-length-34504-cov-3.902000_pt1 | contig 34504 bp, 28 predicted proteins | sample MGYA00511030_ERZ779889 | MGnify/ENA primary metagenome ERZ779889 (study PRJEB29588, sample SAMEA2160616) | human gut metagenome | biome: human gut; feature: human-associated habitat; material: faeces | place: Denmark | collected 2008/2010 ... | reverse complement strand
GTGTTAAGCCTGTAGCTAGCGTTCATCCTGAGCCAGGATCAAACTCTTCATTGTATATCTTTATTTCTTTCGTTTTTTCCTTTTACCTCAAGTGACCTTGACGTGGCTTCTGTTCATACCCTTCCGCTTGCCTTGATAAACAAGCGGGCTCTTGTACTACTCGTTTGTTATTTTCATCCTTTTCAAGTATCTCTGTCACTCTTGCCGAGTGGCTTTCCTTATCGAAAGCGGATGCAAAAGTACTGCCTTTTGCTTTACGCTCCAAATATTCCAACCACTTTTTTTGAAATATTTTTTGGGATTTTCGATAAAACACTAATAGACAGATATGTTATAAAACATACTTTTTTGAGCCTACGTGCGGCAGAAATGAGGCGGGAACGGGAATATGAGACATATATAAGAGAAAAGAGACTTGGCTGCATTTATCAAAACAAACACTTCAAAACATACATATACATTTTTTATAAGTAAATCCATCCAGTGTCCAAACCATTTGCCATCTATTCCCTTTCAATTCCTGAACAGATTCTATCTTCAGATTATTGACCATATCTATATAAGTACACGCATCCACCAAATCGAACTCAGGTATTTGGGAAAGCACATCTTCACAAATGCAATATTCCAACATTCCTTTCTTCTGATACAATACCAATACTGGAAATTCTTTGGTTTCAAACGTATCACGAAAGTTCTTTCGAACAACAAAACACTCATCTTCGTATAATTTAGGCTTAGGCAATAAATAATTTTTCAGCTCTTGCCGAAAAAGCCCGATTCCCAAAAACAGGGCAAATCCTAATCCAAGCCCAACAAGAGCCGAACATCCCCATAGCTCAACTTTCACCAAAGCCCATTTGCGAATCAACCAAAAAGGAAATAACAAAATGCTACAAGCCAACGCAACCACAAAAATCCAACGAAGCGAATAATTCAAGCCATCACACAACATGCCATCAGTAAAAAGAGGAATACCTATAACTAACCAACCTGCAATTATAGATACTCCCCATCCATATTTCAAACATGACTGCATCATGTATCAAAAATCCTATTATAAATAAGGTATAGCTTTCGTCAGCTTCATACTGTTCGACCCCTTGATTAAGATATAATAACCTTGAGGTTGCTCGTCCTTTAATGTTTCTATCAATTCCTCCACATCGTGAAACACCCGAGCCGCATGCTCTGTACAGGCAAATTCATCGCCCACAAGATAAACCTGCTCGAAACAAAATTTATCCAACAGGCGCACAATAGCCTGATGTTCTTCTTCACTATGTGCCCCCAATTCCTTCATTGCCCCTAAAATCACCATTTTGGGAGCGACTTTCATCAAATGGAAATTATTCAAGGCCGCAGTCATACTAGTCGGATTGGCATTGTAAGCATCAATAATCAAATGGTTACGTTGTGTATGCTCCAACTGTGAGCGATTGTTTGTCGGGACATAATCAGCCAAAGCATCATCAATTTGCGAAGCCGGGACATCAAAATATAATCCGATGCACACAGCAGCCAACATATTATCCACATTGTAAGCTCCTATCAAATGTGTATGCACTTCATGCCACTCACCATCTCCTCGTTTCCAATGGAAATCCAAAAATGGTGCGCACTCCACCACTTCGCCATAAACAGTCGAAGCGTCATTAGCATCCCCACGGTAAGTTCCATAACGGACAGTAGGCAACGTCCCTACGATCCGACTCAAATGAGGATTGTCTTGATGTAAAAATACAACGGCACCGGGACGCATACGCAGAAAATCATACAATTCGCCCTTGGTCCGAACAACTCCTTCAAACGAACCGAATCCTTCCAAATGCGCTTTTCCGACATTGGTAATAATACCATAATCTGGCTCAACAATATTTACCAATTCACGGATGTCGCCAGGATGATTAGCCCCCATCTCCACCACGGCAATCTCGTCTTCAGACGTCAGGCGAAGCAACGTCAAAGGCACACCTATCTGATTGTTCAAATTGCCCTGCGTATAAAGCACGCGGTATTTCTGCATCAGCACATGAGCTATCAACTCTTTCGTTGTCGTCTTCCCGTTCGTGCCTGTAATGCCTATGATGCGCGTCCCCAACTGACGACGGTGATAATTGGCCAAATGTTGGAGTGTCTCCAACACATTGTCTACAACAATAAAACGTTTGTCGGCAATATCAACACACGATGCGTTGTCTACCACAGCATAAGCGCAGCCCTTTTCCAAAGCAGAGCGAGCAAATGTGTTCCCGTCAAACGACGCACCTTTCAACGCAAAGAAAATACTTCCTTCCGGACAATGGCGACTGTCGGTCGTCACTACAGGATGTTGCCGGAACAAATCATACAACGATGCTATTTCCATAAATGTCTTTCTATTTTTTAGCGCACAAACTTAGGGAAAATATGCGGAATACGATTACAGAAACAACAATTTAAACCATTTTCAAACCAACAACAGAGGCCATTCTGTGCAACCGGCAACAACATGCACGCAAAAAACGGTTCATGCGCCATTGCTTGACAGTTGACGAAAACGGGGGAACGACTCCGGCAAAAGCTCAAAGATTCGAATAAACATACAATAACCTATGCCTGACGGAAAGCGTAGGGAAACAACCGCAATCATGACATGGCAAGAACCGTGTTTCAGTTGGTCTTACTATCGCGATTATAAAGGCGTCACTTTCGCGATTGTCAACCTTTCATTTCCGCGATTATAAAGGTATCACAACAGACCTATCGCATCACACTGTTTACCAACATATTACATCAACAAAACAGAATTTACGCCCTGACCATCCAAGGCACGAACCGCCGCCTCTCTTGCATACAGCTACAACTAGCAAAAAAATCCAAATTATACAATATCCCCCTTGTCTTAATCAGGAAAAACAAAAAAGGCAACCTGCCAAAAGCAAGTTGCCTTTCCTTAAATCTTTGTTTACTCTGTATTCCTTGAATATTAGCCCAAGCTGATAGCTTCGGAAGGACATACATCTGCACAAGTTCCACACTCTGTGCACATGTCCGGATTGATAGAATACTTATCACCTTCAGAGATTGCTCCTACCGGACATTCGTCAATACAAGTACCGCAAGCGATACAGTTGTCACTAATTACGTAAGCCATTTTCTTATTAGTTTTAATTGTTAGTATCAATTTGATGATGCAAATATACACGTTTCTTTCATTCCTTGTTCCCTCTCACAGACAAATAGCTTTAATTTGTATCCGTTCTAAATAAGAAAAAAGAAGCAGGAAGAACGAATGCCGTTCTTTATTTTAGCATAACCATATGATAACCGGAGTCATATGCATTTTCAGCTATGCCATAGCAGACGAAAAGACAGGAAAAAGAAGCCAGCTCAAAAAAATCATTCTAAATAAGCAGAAACATTTCCGTCGCTCTTTCCTTCCTGCAAAGCTTCTCTTCCAACTCCCACCAATGCCCGAATTTTCCTTCCACCTTTTCTGAGGCAGCTTGCCTGCCCGAGTTTTGGGCGGCCATTTATTTGTCAAAATATAAGTATCAAAACCCTGAAAGAAGAAAACACAGGGGAAAAATGCCGATTCAGGGACTGCCTGTTGTGTTCCAAAGGCGGCCCGACCTAGCAGCAGATCCGATGTCCGCTTACCTTCCTTTCGGCTCTCGCTTACCTTCCTTTCCGCGTTCGGCTAGTTTCCTTTCCGTGGTCGGCTAGCTTCCTTTCGGCTCATAAGCCTTTTGGAAGGTCGGCTGTCGCAGGGTATTAATCACTGTCAACCAACATGTTAACTTTCCATATCCAGACTTGCCCGTCCACGTCGCCAAACAAGCGAATACCCATACTTAATCTTTTCATTTTAGAAAAAAAGTCACCATAGCGGCAGCCTGTCGACAAATATTTGATGCAAAGGCTTGTATGTGTGCCAAATATCATGTACTTTTGCAACGCTTTCAGCGCAATCGCTGTCATAGGAAGAGTAACTTGATATGTTGCGTTGGTTACGATAAACAATTTAATAAAACAACAAAATGGATTTAATTAAAATTGCAGAAGAAGCATTTGCTACTGGTAAAGAGCATCCGAAATTTAAAGCTGGTGACACTGTTACCGTAGCTTATCGTATCATCGAAGGTAACAAAGAGCGCGTACAGTTGTATCGCGGCGTTGTTATCAAAATCTGCGGACACGGAATGAAAAAACGTTTCACCGTGCGCAAGATGTCGGGCACAGTGGGTGTAGAACGTATCTTCCCCATCGAATCACCGGCTATCGACAGCATCACTGTTAACAAAATCGGTAAGGTACGCCGTGCTAAATTGTACTACCTGCGCGCACTCACCGGTAAGAAAGCCAGAATTCAAGAAAAGAGAACCAACCTCTAATCCGTTGGCTAAACAGTATAAAAAGGGGGACTCATGCAGTGTGAGTTCCCTTTTTTATTGAGTTATACGTGAAATCTCAAATCTAATTCCTAACTTGTGCTGCCAAATCTATCAATATAGAAATCATGAAGAAACTATTGTTCGCCACTTTATGCTTCACTTTTCTGTTCGGACCAGTTAAGGCCGACAATCATGAAAAAAGAGCATTCCCCGTCTTGACCGAAACTGCCGGCACAAGTGAAACGACGCACTTCCATCCTACCAACCTGCTGAGCCCTCATGGTCTTGAACGCATTATATCTCTGGCTAAAGAAGTATCGTTTAAAGACGATCGCATGCGCTTGCTGAAAGCAGCCCTGACAGAACGGGACGTTACCACAGCCCAATGTGTCCGCCTAATGAGACTGGCCGACTTTGATGATGAGCGCCTGGAGATAATCCAATGTGTAGCAGGGCACATTGCTGACCCTGAAAACATTGATGATATATTAGATGAACTCAACTTTTCAAGCAACCGGGACAAAGCACGGAAAATGCTTCGCCTTCGGTACTGACAGGAGCAAACTCCTGCACAGTGAAACCCGACTGTCCAATATTGTCTCCCCCCAATCATGCAAACAGAAAGTGTGACACCTGCTTATAACCTCCGTCCGTCTGCCTTGGACGAACGCATTGCCACCTTGTTGCAACAAGGCGACCACACTTGTCTGCGTTTAGCATTCGACCACTACTACAAACCACTTTGCCTCTATGCCACGCGCTTTTTGCTTTCGTATGACGACATCGAAGACATCGTGCAATCGGCTTTCATCTCGCTTTGGCACAATCACAAGAAAAAACCGTTTAACGGTTCGGTACGGTCTTATCTGTTTGGAGCCGTGGCAAAAGCTTCGCTCAAACGCATGGAAGACGAACACCGCTACTTTTTTACAGACTTGGAGTGTGTGACTGAAAGCCTCATCGACGATTTGACCACCGACACAGACGACAGTTGGGAACTTGTACACAAAAAGCTGTGCCAAGCCATTGAGGCATTACCGGAACGCTCACGCGAGGTGCTGCAACAAATCATTTTTCAATCGCGCTCTTACAAAGAAGTGGCCCAGACAATGGGCATCTCTGTCAATACAGTCCGAAATCACTATGCCTACGCCCTGTCATTGCTCCGCAAACGACTTGGCACAAAACTTTTCCTCTGCCTGTTGCTGTTTTCTTGACTTTTCCCATATAAACAAAAAAAACTGCTTTCTCTTATAGTACATTTTCCACGTGGAAAGAATATAAGAATAAAGAAGCACCGTTCTCACCAAAAGGACGTATACTGAAATAAAACAACTACATGTTATATGGAAAAAGAACTCGAAGAATTATTGTCCAAATATTCTGATGGTACACTCTCACGGGAAGAAGCCGCAGAGTTATATCGTCGTCTGACAACATCGCCTCGCGATGCTGAAACTTTCCGCCACTGGCGCGAAGCTGAGACACTGGGCCGCATCCTCCACCAGATGGAACACTTGGACGAAGAAAAAGCATGGACACACCTTTACAAGAACACAACGCCAAAACCAACATTCAGATGGCTTCGACATATGGCTGTGGCAGCCAGCCTAGCTTTACTGACAGGACTTGCTTTTTGGCTCTATTGGCATCCCCAATCTTCAACTTCCCAACCAGCAAAAGTGTCTATGAGCGAACTATTTCCTATCAAAACAGACACAACTGCCATACTTACACTATCTGACGGACGAGAAATTGTGCTCGGCACTGACAACTTATTGCTAATAGACGAAAACGGACAAGCCTCCATAGCTCAACAGCAATCAGGAGTGTTGGCCTATACGTCTACCACACACAAAACACACGAACCTTCTGCCACAGCGTACAACCAAGTGCAAGTTCCAGCAGGAGGAAGCTACACACTGGTCTTATCTGATGGCACACGAGTGCATATGAATGCAGACTCCCGCTTACGCTATCCTATTCACTTTGAAGGTACACGACGTGTGGAGCTCGAAGGTGAAGCCTATTTTGAAGTCCATCACGAACACACACCATTTGAAATCGTGACTCCCAACTGCCGTCTGAGTGTGCTTGGAACGGTATTCAACGTTGAAGCCTACCATGGAAAACAAACTGTCACCACATTGGTGGAAGGCTGCGTGGAAATACAGACAGCCAAACACACCGTACGTCTGAATCCAGGCGAACAAGCCATAGTGAAAAACCCGGATATCCGTCCGGACATATGCCATGTAAACGTTGAACTTTACACTTCTTGGGTGACAGGAATCTTCCGTTTCAAGGACACACCACTCGGCGACATTGTCCAATTACTCTCACGCTGGTATGCAACAGACATCCGCTGTGCAGACCTGCAGACATCCGGCATCCGATTGACCGGAAGCATCTTCCGCAACCGTGAACTCGGCTATACATTTGAACTGTTGCAACGTGCTGCCGGACTGAACTTCAAACAACAACCAGACGGAAGCATCCTCATCAGCGAAAAATAAGAAAGAAAAGAACTCAATCATTAAAACATTTTAAAGACACTACGTATGAAAGTCTACAAACTCCCAGATTCACATCCGAACAACATGCCTGACACTAAAAAACGTGTCCCCACATTGTTGTTAGCTCTTGCACTAGCCACATGTGGTTGGGGAATCAATCTGAACGATGTCCATCCTGTGACACTACAACAGAAACAAATCAGTGTGCGCACTGCACTGGACGAAATCGCCCGTCAAAGCGGAGTGAACGTCATGTACAGAGAAGACAATATCGACTCCTCGCTACGCATCAACTTGAGCTTGGAAGAAGCTTCGCTCAATCAGGCTTTGGAAAGCGTCTGCCAGCAATCGGGCTTGTCGTATGAACTAAAAGACGATTATGTACTCATCACTCGTCATCCCGACAAGCAAGACGACCAGCAGACATTGTGGAAAGGCACAGTGGTCGACGACACTGGCGAGCCGCTTATCGGAGCTACCATAAGAGTAAAAAACACTTCGACTGGAGTAGCAACCGACATCAACGGACACTATGCCATACGTGCCAAAGTAGGCGATATATTGTTAGTCTCTTACATCGGAATGAAGCCCCAAGAGGTGCTCATTAATACCCGTGCCAAAGACCTAAGAATCATATTGGAAGCTGACGCCACCATGCTCAACGAAGTAGTTACGACTGGCTTCCAAACCATCTCGCGCGAACGTAATACCGGCTCAGCGGTCATCATCGACAGTGAAAAACTGAACAAGATCCAAGCACCCAATTTAACCAATAAACTAGAAGGAATGGTTACCGGACTAAGTTCCTACGGTTCTAACATGAGCATTCGCGGCATATCCTCTTTTGCGACCGGATCTAGTCCGTTACTTGTAGTTGACGGTCAAGTCGTAAACCAAAGTATAGATACCCTCAATCCGGATGATATTGAAAGCATCACTGTGCTGAAAGATGCAGCTTCGACTTCACTCTATGGTGTACGTGCATCAAACGGTGTAATCGTGGTGACTACCAAAACCGCCAAAGACAACAAAACACGTGTCAACCTTTCAGCTAACTTCTACTTCACTCCACGTCCGTCGCTAGACTACATGCATTATGCCTCCACTAGCGACATTATCGACTACGAACAAGAATGGCTCCTGACCGACCCGACTTACATGCAAGACCCCGGTATTTATTTCGACGGGAGAAACACGGTAAGCAACAACAACTTCGGCGCGTTGAGCCGCATCGAACGACTTTATTACGACCTCTACCAAGGCAACATCACCCAAACACAGCTCAACAGCCAACTTGATGTCCTGCGCGGAAACAATTATGCCAAAGAATACCGAGACAAACTACAACGGTTGCAGTTCCGCCAAGACTATAACATGTCGGTAAGTAAAGGAGGAGAAAAAATAAACACATTCTTTTCTGCGCGTTACGAAGGTACAAACGAAACAAACAAATATGCCGACAACAACAAAATATCGCTCTATTTGAAAAGCGCCATTGATTTCACCGACTGGCTTAAGTTCACCTACGGCACGAATGTGAGCTACACAAACTATCAATCTGCACAGATGGACTACGGTATGAATTCTTTCCCTGCCTACGAACAAATCTACGATGCAGATGGCAACTACATCTACCAATATCCATACAACTACTATCGTTCCCAAGAACTTGAGCAGACCGACGGTCTGAAATCCATGCGCTACAACGCAGTGGAAGAGAGCAAACACAACCTACTGGACACCAAAGACCTTTATCTGCGCATCTTTGCCCATGCCGACTTCAAGTTGGCCAAAGGCCTGGACCTGGGCGTTAAATTCCAGTATGAAGACACCCGGCGCGACCAAGAACTGTATGATGAAGCTGAATCCTACAAAATGCGCAGCATGATAAACGAATTTGCCACTACCGACCAGTATGGAAAATTCACTTACAACATACCCGATGGCGGCCATCAGCAATCGCTCGACCAACGCTATGAAAACATGAACCTGCGCGCTCAACTGAACTATCAACGCACGTTTAGCGAGAAACACGATTTGGTGGCTCTCATTGGTGGGGAAATACGCCAAGACAAATCTTCAAGCACAGCCAGCGAACGCTATGGATTCGACAACCGTAAGCTCACGACTACACAAGTCGACTGGGCCACGCTCACACAAGACGGTGTCATCGGCCAACTATATTCCGGCGTACGGCGTAAGTCGGAACTGCTTACCGTGACGGATGTGCTACACCGCTATGTCTCGGCCTACTTCAATGCCGGTTACACTTATGACAACCTCTACTCCATTAATGCCAGCGTACGTATGGAACAAGCCGACTTGTTTGGCACTGACCCGAAATACCGCTACCGCCCACTGTGGTCGGTCGGCATCAGTTGGAACATCAGCAACGAATCATTCATGCAAGCATACGAATGGATAGACATGCTGAAACTTCGCATGACTTATGGCATCACAGGTAATGTGGACCAAAATTCATCCCCCTATCTCATAGGTAACTACTCATCTTCCAGCGTCACCAATGCGCAAATCACCGACATACTCACACCACCCAATCGCCTGTTGCGCTGGGAAAAAACGTCGACCTTCAATTTGGGCGTGGACTTTGCCTTGTGGAGACGCATGAGCGGCAGCCTAGAAATCTACAAACGTTATAGTTCCGACTTGCTAGCCAACAAGACGCTCGACCCTTCGACAGGATTTGACATGGCCAAAGTAAACAACGGGGCCATGAAAAATGTAGGCTTCGAAGCCAGCTTGTCTTATGACTGGCTGACGAAAGGCGATTGGCGGCTGAACACGACATTGACAGCCTCATTCAACAAAAACACCATCGAAGAAGTGGGTTACACCCCTTCAAGCGCATCTGACATGCTCACAGACCCGTATAACAACTATTTAAAAGGGGACACTTATGGCACAATATATGCTTATCGCTATGCCGGGCTCGATGCCAGCGGTGACCCTTCGGTCTATGACGAAAATGGGAAAATAGTCAGCAACGTCAATGTGGACAACATTGCTGCCCTTGTGGCTAAGGGACAACTCACCCCCAAATGGCAGGGTGCACTGAACATCGACCTTAGCTGGAAATCCCTGTCGTTTTTCACTAAAATCGTCTATTACACCGGACATTCCCTGCGCAACGAAGTAACCCCGCTCTACCGCAACTTGTTCGACCGCACCAGTGGTACAACCGTAGGAGCTATCCACGAAGACATCGCCAAACGCTGGACACCGGACAACCCAGAAACAGACATTCCCCGAATGGGTTTGCATGACGGCTATGAAAGTTTTCGCAACCAACAATGGAAATATGCCGATGCACACGTGCTGGACGCATCGTTTCTCAAAGTGCGCAACATTGGACTTTCTTATAACCTTCCAACTCATGTCATAGCTCCTTGGGGATTCCAAGCTGCACGTCTGCATGTTCAAGTGGACAATCCTTTCTATTGGGCTGCCTGCGGCCACGGCATCGACCCGGAACGCTTTGAGGCCAACCTTGGAAGCCGTTCTTATACTCAACTGACCAGCTACATGCTCGGACTCACCATCAACTTCTAAACATGACAGAATTACAATGAAACATCATTATAAAACACTACTTGCAGGCATAAGCCTGCTCCTGTCTGTCACAGCTTGTGACAACTATTTGGACATTACCCCAAAAGGAGAAGCCGTACTCAACACAACAGCCGACTATCTGGGCTTACTAGAAGAATCCATGCCTACTTATACAGGGTCTGAATTTGGCTATATGGCCAATGTGGTGACTTATTACGACCGAAGCCAACTCGACGGATACTCCTACCCGCTCATTTCTTCTTCCTACTTTTGGGACGAAAGCATAGACCGGTCACAATACATGGACGACAGCGCCGGCGAATCGCAACTTTACAATAGTTGCTATACACGAATAAGCAAATATAACATCATCATTGACAACATCGGAGATGCAGAAGGGTCTGAAGCAGACAAAACGTTGGGCATCGCACAAGCCAAAATCATGCGAGCCTACAACTATTTCTGGCTTATCAACACATTTGCCGTCCCATACGACCCGACGACCGCCGAAACAGACAAAGGCATCATCTTGCACACACACTTTGACCTTGAAGCAAAAAGTGTGCAAAGCACTGTGGCCGATGCCTACCAACTCATCTGCCAAGATATTGAAGACGCCCTTGACGACCTGCCAGAGCAAGCCTTGAACACCTATCGCCCGGATAAAGCCTTCGGCTATGCGTTCAAAGCCAAAGTGATGCTCTACATGAGAAACTACGACGCGGCACTCGAAGCTGCACTCGAAGCACTCGAACACGGCAACCACAAACTATGGGACATGCCAGCCTGGCTGCAACAAACAGCCGACGGCATCTATGGTTCGGGCACCGACCTGTCACAAGACTGGATTTACAGCATGGTGCTCATGAATGCCATGCACAACTATGACGACCCGGAAAACCTGCTCTATCAACCCATGAATGCAGTGTTTAATGCTACAATGCTCAACAAAGCTACGGCCGACCTCTATGACAAACTGAACGATGTACGCTACCGGGGCGTATTTTCCTGGAACATGCCTCAACGTCCCACAGCTGAAGAGGGCAGTGTGGCATTCATGTATGGTACGAACGTAAAACTCAACGAAGCTGGCATGCGCCTGTCGGAAGTCTATCTGATAATTGCAGAATGCTACGCACGACAAGGTAATGTAAACGAAACCGTGAATTACCTGAACACACTACGAGAAAAACGCTTCCTGAACTATACCCCTCTGACGACTGACGACCTGAACAACGATGCCGCCCAAGCCTTAGCGTTCGTCCGGGAAGAACGCCGACGCGAACTCGTAACGAGCTACAACGACTTTTTCGACATGCGCCGTTTCTGTGCCGAGTTTGGTGAGACTCTGATAAAAACCTACATTGACAGTCAAGGTGAAACTCATACGTTTACCCTACGGCCCAACTCCCACCTGCTCACTTTCCCCTTCCCTATAAAGGCTATGCAAACCAGTGACTTGACGCAAAACTCTAAATAAAAGTAATACACAGAATGCAGAATGAGGAATTGACCATTTGAGGGCATATTCCTCATTTTGCATTTTCATTCCTTCAGATTTTCCCTTCATCGGCATAGCTATAATACGTTCCATCGGCCAGCACAATATGGTCTATAAAGCGGATATTCATAATCGACGCACTCCGGGCTAACGACTCCGTAAGACGGTTATCCTCAGCACTCGGATGCACATTGCCCGACGGATGGTTATGGCAAAGGGCAATCGCCGGCGCACGATGCAACAAAGCTTCACGCAACACCAGACGAATATCGACCGACACCTCGGCCACCCCGCCCACACTGACACGCACATGGTCGACAACCTTCAACGACTGGTTGAGCAACAACACCCAGCATTCTTCCACCGGGACATCACACAAAAAAGGATAAAAATAAAGGTAAATGTCTTTCGACGAACGAATCTGCACACGCTCCCGCCTGTTTTCTGCTGAAGCCCGGCGCTTTCCCAACTCCGAAGCGGCCAGAATGGTTATAGCTTTTGCTTCTCCAATGCCTTTGTATGCACACAACTCAGCCAATCCCATCTTGCCCAATTCATTCAAATCATTATGACAAGCAGCCAACACCCGACGCATCAATTCCACGGCCGTCTCGTCGCGACTGCCCGAACCTATCAGAATTGCCAGCAATTCGGCGTCGCTCAAAGCTCCGGCCCCGTGTTGCATCATTTTCTCACGCGGACGATCTTCTACAGCCCACTCATTGATATTGAGTTTCTTCTCCATATACAAACTAAATCAAGAAACAAATCCGAGTTCTCACTTATAAAAATTCTTTCTGAATGCTTCAAACTCGTCATGACCCAGCACACAGCGTTGCCACCACGCACGCAGGAATCCGCTACCATATCCTACCAGTTGGATAAACGCAGCGACAATAGACAACAATCCAATGGAAACACTCCGGTTTCTCACTGCCGAGTCTACAAATATCACGGCCGCAAACACAGCCAAAGGCAGCAATGACCACACACACCAAAAAGCCCCCAAAAGCAACAACGCGACACCCACCGTGAACACAGCCGGAAGCAAGTGTACGAGTTTCAACGAATCAGGATATTTCTTGTAAAGATTGATGCGGGCGATACCGAAGTTGTGGACTTGCTTAAAAAATTTCTTCAAGTCCGTACGCCTTTTATGCCAGACCCAAGCCTCCGGAAACAGGCGGCAACGGTATCCGCCTTTGAAGATACGGATGCTGAAATCAATATCTTCGCCAAAACGCATCTTCGAAAACCCGCCCAAAGCACGATAGACTTCCGCACGGACACCCATATTGAAACTGCGGGGATAAAATTTATCCATCTTCTTTTTCCCTCCACGAATGCCTCCGGTCGTGAAAAAAGAAGTCATCGCGTAGTTAATGGCTTTCTGCACATGCGAAAAAGAAGCATGGGCGTGGTCGGGACCTCCAAACGCATCGGCCGGACTACGGCGCAATTCATCGTCGACCGCTTGCAAATAGCCCGGAGGCAGAAGGCAGTCTGAATCGAGCACGATAAGGAAGCGACCATTGGCACGCTCCGCACCATAGTTGCGTGTCTGCCCCGGACCGGAGTTTTCCTTTAAATAATAATGTATGTTCAAACGGGAAGCATACTTCGCCACGACCTCGGCACAAGGAACCGCCGAGCCGTCTTCCACAACGACAACTTCAAAATCGGTAAAAGTCTGCCGGGTGAGACTTTCAAGCAATTCGTCCACTTCGTCCGGACGATTGTAAACGGGGATTATCAATGAATATTCCATAACGGGCGCAAGTTACGAAAAGTTATCGAGTATTCCACAATCTTACGTTTGGCGAGTTGCGTTCGTCGTGCACGAGCACCGGCATAAAGGAGCGCGAGCATGCACATTCCCATGCCTAAAGGTACTACCACATACCTGCATACTGGCAAGCACAGCCCGCGCCGTAAAGTCCAACTGCACGGCTTTCGCCATGCCTCGACAAAGATAGGGCATAAGTCTGGACGCCAAGCCTCATGGGCTAAAAAAAATTTACCCTTCAAAATCCAACCGTTCCACAGATTTCTCCTCGAAGCATCACGGCGGCAAACTCTCCCACTCCGGACAATATTGTTTACAATTTCTCCATTCTCCGGCAAGAGCTTAAGAGTTGGCAAGAGCGGAAAGGAAGGTAGCCGACCTTACCTTCCTTTCCGCTCTTGCACGGATTCCTATCCGCTCCCGGCTACCTTTAAGGGGGCCGAAACGGGAATTTTATGTATTGTAAATGAGGCATCTGCTAAAAGTTTCCTCATGCGCTGCACGGCTCTTGTCGCACACACGAAAAATGCTGACAGGTTTAAGCATATCGGCTGTCAGCCCTTGAACGGCTTTACGATTTACAACACTGTTTCTTGCTTTTTTACATCTGCGGGAGCTGCATGCTTTCCACCAGGCCACACCTGTGCCTAAAATAGGAATTCGCCCCAAGCCAACAACCAATCCGGACCAAAACAAAAAAGCCCGGAAATTGCATGACTGCATTTTCCGAGCTTTCTGTCCCTTCGACAGAAAAGGAGAAAAGGACCGAGAAGAAATTAGGGAAAAAGTTGTAGTAAATAGAGATATGTCTTGTTAGTTCCTTTTCAACGGTCCTAAAAAAGTATACCTACTGAAAACACATTGCCTCACGGCAATTACTATTCATATAATAAAGCCTTTTTTGACCGGACGACCCTTTTTCACAAAAGAGCCGTTCCGGATTTCAAACCAAAATTATATTGAAAACAAATGAACATTCATTAGAACGAGAACAACAGACGCGCTTGAAGCGTATGGATGTTCTTGTCGTATTGATATTTGTCGCGGTCGAGACGATTCCAAGTGTACTCAAGCAACAGTTGGGCATATTTGTTGAAAGAGTAGTTAGCGCCGACGGTTACAGAGTGCATATTGCCACCGCCGATGCTGGTCGACTTGGCCGGATAGTCCTGCACTTCACCCGTTGGATAGTATTGGTCACGACCCGGCAAATAGTATTCACCGTCTTTGATGTCGTTCAAGCCCAGATAATTGTAACGGGCCACGATTTCAAGCGAACGTCCGTCCCATCCTTTCACCACAGCCTCGGAATTGTCATACTTATAACCATTGCCGAAGATTTGGTAGCCGAGTTCCACGTATCCACCGTGGAATCTGTTCGACTCGAGCGGATTGGCAGCTTGCCAAGACTCCAGCGTGGTCCACGACTGGCTTCCGCCAAGTTGATTGGTAAAGAGAGTCAAGTCGTCACGGTCTTTCGTCACATACTTGTAGATATACTCACCGCGAACAAAGAATTTCGGCACACGGTAAAGAGCTTCCACATTGATATTGTATGTATTCTTGGCCCAAGGCACTTCAGCGCTGGCAAATTGGAACTCGTCAACGTAGGTCATCATCGTTGAACCTAACTTCAGATTGGTCTGAAGCACATTGTCGGTCTCTTCACCAGTATTAATGCGGGCATAACGGAAGGCAGCACCGATGTGGAAAGTCTGGTCTTCATCGTTTACAGGACGATACACCCAACGGCCTCCAAATGTAATGCCCTGATAGCCGTCGATTTGGTCGTTGTACAAGTTTTCGGCAAAGATGCCTTGATTGAAGAAGAAGTGGTCGTTATAAGCTTTGTAGCTGACACCCAACTGACGGCCCGGAGCCCGTGCATTAACGGCAGCGGCACGAGAGATGAAGTGGAGACTTCCGCGGCTCACGTTGTTGCCCATCGTAGCGGGGTCGTTATAGTAACCGGCCTTAAGCGACTGCGTCCAGGGGCTGTCGTTTTTCAACGTATATTGCAAGAAGATGTTCTTTTGTGCAAATTCACCTTTTGAAAAATCGAAATCGGCATAGAAATACCAGTTGTCATAGGTCATTGACGTACGGATACGTGCATCAGTTATGGCAGCTCCAGACTTCATCGGAGTGAAATCGGTGTGGTAGTAAGCAGCATCAGCCATGAAACGTGCACCAACGGTGAATTTCAGCTTTTGCTCCTTGTTCTCATATTTCACCACAGGGTCTGTATCAAAATCTTGTGCAATGGCAGTACCTGCCAAGGTCATGGCAACAAGTGTAGAGAAAAATATATGTTTTTTCATTGTTTTGTCTGTTTAAAATTGTGGTTTACATTCATTACTTCTCATATCCCAATTTATCCAGCATAGCACTTGCATCAGGTACAGTTTGAGCTGCACCGGCATTGCGTACACCTTTGTCAATGAAATATTGCAGGGTCATTTCTGTACGGTTGGTAAATGCGCCATCGAGATAAGGCGGTTCAAAAAGGTATCCTCCTTCATTGCCCCAGTTGTATTCACCGAAATATTTGCCCATCTGTTCGCGTGAGTCAAATGAATACGGGTGATTGAGCATACCTGATTTCTTGATGAGGTAAGCCTGCCAGGGAGCATTCATTTCAGGATAGTCGTTGGGAGCACCAGCGATGCACGGGCCCATGATGTGGGCTTTGTATTGCAGGCCGAGGTTGATGAAAGAAGCATAGCCTGAAGGAGTGTTGTAAACGAGGTCGGTAGCGGCAGTTCCTGTCCAAAGGAGGAAACACATAGGAATCTTTCCTTCGAAGACGCTGGCTGTACGACGGAGACTTTCGAGAGAGAAGGTCTGAAGGATGACTTTACCATTGGTGTTGCCCACATTGACTTTGCCGTTTTTATAAAATTCGGTTTCAGTAGCAGGTTTTTCAATGATATTGAAATCATACTTGGCCAATTCGTTATACACGTCTTGTTCGAAAGTAGTCGGGTTGAGCCAAGACTCTTTAAATTCAATATAAATACCCGGACGGTTTCCTGAATCTACATCATCAGGTACGTAGCTGAATTCGTAAACCAACTTATCACCTTCGCTATAAGAATTGGGGTCGCCAGTTTTAGTAATCTTATAGATACGTTCACCATCTTCATCACGATCCAACTTGTAACCTTTTGCATAGTGAATCAAGTCGGCCAATGCAGAAATGTAAAGATGGGTGCCTCCATCGCGCATAGAGAAGCCTCTACGACCCTGCTCAGGCGTGTCATCATTGAACCAAGTACCGGCATCCAAAGCTGCCAGCTCATCATACATGTATGATTTAGCATAATAAGGCACAAAGCTGGCCTTGTCAGCCTCCACTTGAGCATCGGCCTGCGCTTCAGTCATCTTGTAATGAATGATGTAAAACTGCTTACGACTGGCAGGCACGTTTTCGCCATACACACTTTCAATGTTAGTTGTACGGCTCAAGTTGTCGTCGTGCAAAGCAAGCACAACGCCGTCTTTTGAGCACTGAAGGTCGGCTTCCAGATAGTCTGCGCCCATTTCGCGAGCCCAGCGCCAAGCAGCTTCAGTTTCTTCGGGAGCCCAGAATGTGGAACCACGGTGGGCAATCACTGCCATACGGGGAACATAATCCCGCACTTTGGCCATTTCATCGGAGATGGTATTCACCTGTACGCGGTCAACATCTTCGAGATCGTTAGTAAAGTCTTGGTGTTCACATGAAGAGAACGTAACCATGGCAACACTGAAGGTGAAGCCTAAACGAATCAGATTCTTGAACATAGTTGTTGAGTTATTAAATATAGGAAAATGAATAGTTTTTAGTCACAGAAAGAAGGGCGGCCGCCGTCGTCGGGCGACGACCATCCTTCACAGAGAGTTATTTACTTCTTATTAACCAAATATTGTTCTTCTTTATATGTAAAGCTTACGAAGAGGAACGAAAGAGCACAAGCGATAATCATCATGATGAAGTACCAGTTCCAGCCGAGACTGTCGACAACGAGACCGACACAGATGTTGGCCAACAAAGCTGTACCGAAGAAGTAGCCAAAGAATCCGGTCAGACCGGCGGCTGTTCCGGCAGCATTTTTCGGAGCCAAATCAAGCGCATGTACACCAATCAACATCACCGGACCATAGATAAGGAAGCCAATGGCAATCAGGCAAATAAGGTCGAGTGTGGGGTGACCAGCCGGATTGAACCAATAGATGACGATGAAGATGGCAACAAGCGTCATGTAAACCATTGTCGTGATGGCACGACGTCCCTTGAAGACTTTGTCGCTCAACCACCCGCAAAGAATAGTACCCGGGATAGCTGCAAATTCGTATGCAAAATATGCCCAGCCGACATCTTGGAGATTATAGCCTTTTACGTTTTGCAGATAAGTCGGAGCCCAGTCCAAGCATCCATAGCGCACCATGTAAATGAACGCATTGGCAAAGGCAATGAACCAAAGAGTTTTGTTGTTCAACACATATTTAAAGAAGATTTCCTTTGTGGTGAGCACTTCTTCGCTCTTGGCACTGTAGTTTTTCGGATAATCGTTGCGATACTTTTCGATAGAAGGCAATCCACATGATTGAGGCGTGTCACGAATCATCAAGTAAGCAATGATAGCAATAATGACAGCCACAATACCGGGGAACCAGAATGTACCTTGCTGCCAGCCGCCAAACCAAATCAGACCGTAAGCAGCCATCGGGCCTACAAGGGCACCGCCCACATTGTGCGCACAGTTCCAGATGGACATCTTTGTTCCACGCTCACGGACAGAAAACCAGTGTGTCATGACACGTCCGCAAGGAGGCCATCCCATACCTTGGAACCAACCGATGCAGAACTGCAAAATGAACATCATGGCAAGCGAGGAAATTCCCAGCGCCGTGCCCATCAGCATGGTAGCTCCGGCAGAAAGCAGCAATCCCAAAGGAAGGAACTTACGCGCATCGCTTCGGTCGGACACACTTCCCATCAAAAACTTAGAGAAGGCATAGGCGATAGCATTTGCCGATATGGCAACACCCAAAGCGGCATGCTCATAGCCCAATTCTTCCAGTTGCGGCATAGCCATCGTAAAGTTCTTGCGAACCAGATAGTAACCGGCATAGCCAACAAAAATTCCAATAAACACTTGCCAACGCAAGGCCTTATACTTAGCATCGACTTGCTCTTTCGGCAACTCGGGCTTGTAAGGAGGAGGAGTTAAAAAAGACATGGTATTGTTTTGTTTTTAATCGGTTAATATTTCATTTATATTTCGCTTCTTTCATTTGAGGTGCAAAAGTAAGGCATTAGAACTGCGCTTTTGTTTCATAAATATTACAAACATTATACATTATCTTCATTTGACTTTCGGGTAGCTTCCACATCCAACGCTTCGGCCAAGATGGAAACAGGATTCATCACCGGCACAGAGGTCGACATTTCAATCTGCCATTTACACGTCTCGCAATCGGTGGCCACACAATCGACCTTTGCATCCTCGATTTGTTTGAACAGTGGGGAACCGATGCCTTGCGAAGTCTCATAGTTTTCCTTTTTGAAGCCATAGGTTCCGGCAATGCCACAACACTGAGAGTCCAACATGATGAAATCCAATCCCGGAATCATCCGCAACAAAGCTGTGGAATATATGGCCCATCCGAGTTTCTGCATGTGACAAGCTGTGTGATAAGCCACACGTTTCTTGTAATCCTTACGAAAGACTAGCTTCAACTTGCCTTGGTCGACCAAACGGAAAAGAAACCGAGTGGCTAGTTCTATTTGGTCACGCACATCATGATTATCAATATGCAACAAGTGAGGATATTCGTCGCGCATGGTGAATATGCAAGTAGACGATGTACCAATGACCGGTCTGTGCTCTTTCTGCACCGAACGACGGATAGAACCAATGTTCAATTCACCCTGGCGCTTAGCCTGGTTGATAAGTCCGTTTGAAATCAGTGCCACACCACAACATTTCTCCTTTTCCAACAGATGCACGCCATAACCGGCTGCATTCATGATTTTCACCAGATCTTTGCCGAGCTGGGGATAATTGTAGTTGGCATAACAACCGTGGAAATAGCTGACATGTTTGGAAAAAGCCTGCTGACCGGCTTCCGCATGCTTATGATACCAACTTTCAAAAGTCTGAGACGAATATTTCGGGAATGTGCGCCGATGATCAATTTTCAGCACCGAATCCATTACCATCTTTACCGGCTTCAGCCCCAAAGTCATGTTTACCAACGGAGCTAACGGAGATGCCATCTGGCCGACAAAATCAGTATTGGCCAGCATGATGTCGCGCAACTTGGGAGAATCTGTGTTGTATTTGATGCGTGCCAACTGAATTATATCTCCAATACGCACACCCGACGGGCAAGCCACTTCACAACGCTTGCAGTTCAGGCAATATTTCAACGACTTGTCAAAAAAGTCCGGATCTTTCAAGCGGAAGCGCTCTCCATCCGGCCCGGCATGCTTCGGACCGGGATAGTTTGAATTGACCGGAACGACCGGACAATAAACAGTGCACACCGTACATTTAAGGCACTGCTCGAAGTTATTTTCACTAATATTATATTGCTGTAAGTTCATGGTACAATCATTTATTCTTTAATAAACTGTCTGCAACATACATGGCGCTCATAATCGACACTCCGCCACCACAACCTTCGTGCAACGCATCATGACCCGAAAGCACTGAGCCTACAGCATAAAGATTGGACAAGACCTCACCTTTGCGGATAGCATGAAAACCGGAAGCGGTGATGACTCCATATTTCATATATTTCTGGGGAGCAAACATATTGGCGTCGTACCATTGGGAACGATCGGCGTCGTAGAGCACATCCAGGTCGAAGATAGGTTCATAGGCCGAATCCGGACGGGCTATGATGCCGCGGCTAAAGAAACTCCCCGTAGCCAGAATATAGTTGTCGGCCGTAAGAGGAATGTCGACATGATTGGCCGTATAAACAGCTTTGACCTTTCCATTTTCAACATCTGCACGCTCCACCGTATCGCCCAACATGAAGGTACCTCCCAAACGAACAAAGTAATGTGTCAGTTGTTGCTGCATGCGGATGCCCGGCACCGAAGGAGGCATAGTGGCCAACGGACAAAGTGGTTTGTCTAAATGTTGTTTTAGATATCGCATCGGTTCGGCCGACGACAAGCCAAAGACAGCAGGCACCACCACAGCATCGACGTCTTTGCAAAGAGGGGCCAGCTCACGAAGCAACATATCAATGTTTTCCGTCTTGTCAAACGTGCGGGCAATGTTGGCCGAACGCATTTCTGTCGGGTTGGCACGCAGTTTCTCAATAAACGGAAGTTTCACTGTAGCCAGCACACACTCTGCATCCTGCTTTTCCAACTCGTCGGCGATGAACTTTGTATAGAAATCCAAGAATCCAGGAAAATTAATGATAGCCACACGACGCCAAGGCAAATGAGCCGGAGCATCCAGCGTCACGAAATCTTCCAATGTGAGCCACGTTTTCTTCATGGTCCCCATCGGAGTAAAATGATAACGATTGCGCGTCGCACTGCCTGAAAGAACAATGCCTGCGCGCTGCATCATTGCGGGAAATTCTTTATCATAGCGCCCGATTGCCTCCAGGCCAACCTGCACATATGGATGAGAGGATTCCAACTTTGCGATGGCTTCCATCGGATTCACAACCTCTGTGCCATCGGGAAGATAGCCCAACAAGTCGAAAGAACCCGACGAGAAATGCAGGGCGCTTTGTCCTGTGGACACGATGGCACACTTGCACCCGTTCTCTTGCAGACGAATGGCACTCACAAGCCCGGCCAATCCTCCACCTATAATAATCGTATCGAACTTCATTGTTTAACCTCCTCTTTTTTATTTGTTGTCAAATTACAAACACCTCCATAGATCCATGCCGAGAACTGGCTTTCACGCAAGCACTCACCCCAAGCGACGGGTGACATGCCCTTCCAACGCTCGTTCAGGAAATCAACGAGGTTTTGCTTGGCTCTCTCCGTGCAGTTGTGTGCCTGACTCAACAACCCGGCAGCACGACAAGCGCACAACTCTCCCTGGCACGTACCCATGCCGACACGAGTCCTGCGACGCAAGGAAACCAGGTCGTTTACATCCAATTCCTTCAGTGCATAGTTGACTTCGCCCACGCTCACGTCTTCACACTCACACACCAAGCTATTGTCGTATTCATCATTCAAAGCAATCTTTTCGGTCAATTCTCCATGACGCCCTTCAGCCGCACGGTAAACATTGTTGGGAACAGGCTTCGCTTCTTCTTCCTGCTTCGATATGCGCGAACCGGGCAAAGGCACTTCTGCCGTATGGCAAACCTCGTTCACGCCCAGTTTCTTGCACACAAGGTTGGTAGCCCACTCGGCCATCAAACGGTAGGTTATCAATTTGCCGCCGGTGATGGTCAGGAAACCATCCAACCCGTCGCGCGTGGCATGGTCGAGCAAGACAATGCCGCGGCTGATATTGCGCCCTGTCGGGTCGTCGTCGGCAGCCACCAACGGACGCACACCTGCATAAGCACGCAAGATGCGCGTATTGGCCAATGCCGGAGCCAGCTTCTCACCTTCAGTCAGCAGCAAGTTGACTTCATCGGCCGTGACACGCATGTGGTCTATTTCTTCATAAGGAACATGGGTAGAAGTTGTCCCGATGACCGTAATCGTGTCGCCAGGCACTAAGATATCGGCATCGGCCGCCTTGCGGCAACGGTTCAACACCATATTGTTCACGCGATGGCCGAAAATCAACAACGAGCCTTTAGCCGGATACATGTTGACCGTCACACCAGCCAGTTCTGCGATGTGATGCCCCCAAATACCGGCGGCGTTGACTACAACCGGAGCATAATATTTCGCACATTCTTTCGTCTTATGATTGTAAACCTCGACACCGACGATGCGATTTTGTTCACGAATGAACCCCGTCACTTCATGAAACACTTTCGTAACAGCCCCATGAGCGCGGGCATCCAAAATATTGGCCATCGTCAGGCGGAAAGGGTCGATTGAGCCATCAGGCACTCTCACCGCACCAATCAATGCAGGATTGACCGATGGTTCCAGCCTTATGGCTTCTTTCGGGTCTATCGCTTCGGCCGAAATGCCGGCTTTGCGACAGCTTTCGATAAATTTGGCTTGATAGGCAATATCATCTTCGGGAAGAGAAATGAACAAACCATCATTTTCCTCCACGCAATGGCTTGCAATCTTCCGAAGTATCATATTCTCTTTAATACATTCGGAGGCTGACTCTCCGTCGTTCACGGCATATCGAGCACCACTGTGCAACAAACCGTGATTACGTCCCGTAGCACCATTCGTGTAATCAAACCGCTCCAAGAGCAGCACACGAAGGCCTCTCATGGCACAGTCACGGGCAGTGCCGGCACCAGTAGCGCCACCACCAATCACTATGACATCAAATTCATTCCCTTTATCTGTTTTTCCCATGATATTTTGTATTATGTAAATCGAACTTTGTTATTGCCGTTTTATTTCGAAAGCAAAATTAGACATTATTTCTTTGAAGCAAAAGTTTATTGGTTGTTTTTTGAAAGTGTATTTATTACATTTACTTTCATTTCGAAAGAGAAAAAATCAGACTTAAAGTCTTAAAAATCAACAACATGAAACAAAGAGGCTGGATTTTGAATATGTTTTATAACATAAAAACGAAAGCCTTTCAAAGAACATTATATACGTCATCTCATGCGTAATCTCGCAAAATCCAGTCTGCTAAGCGTTAAATTGTTAGAATTAAGAGGGCCGGACTTGAAAGAATCGTCAAAAATCTGTTCCTTTGCCCTATAAAAGAAATTATTACTCTACGATAGAAAAATCACCTTTCTTATAACCTTTTATAGTGCCCTAGTTATGACAAAAGAAGAACGACACAATCTAATTCTCGATTACCTGATGCAGTACAATTCCGTATTAGTAAGTGAACTGGCAACAAAATTAAATGTGTCATCCGTAACCATACGAAAAGATTTAACCGAACTGGAAAAAGAAAAAAAGCTCTACCGAAACCACGGAAGAGCCATCCTCATCAACCCTTATATCAACGACCGAAACGTAAACGAAAAAGAAAAGTTTTTTGTCGAAGAAAAAAGGCTCATTGGTGTTTGCGCAGCGAACCTCATTACGGCAAAAGACTCCATCCTCATAGCTTCGGGCACCACCATGCATTATTTCGCCCGGCAAATTCATGCCCTGGAACACTTGACCGTCATCACTGCCTCCTTGCAAGTGTCGGAGATTCTTTCCCAAAACCCAGACATAGACATCATCCAACTGGGCGGACTCCTGCGACACAGCAGCCTGTCGGTTGTCACAAAATACGCCGAACAAATGCTTTCCAACTTTTCATGCAGCAAACTTTATATGGGGGTCGATGGAATCGACCTTGATTTTGGCATTACCACAACTGACATGATGGAAGCTAACTTAAATCGTGTAATGATGCAGACAGCTCAAAAGACCATCGTCTTGGCCGATTCTTCGAAATTCGGGCGGCGAGGTTTCAGCAAAATCAGCGACATGGAAGAAGTGGACCATATCATTACGGACAGCCATATTTCTCCGACAACGGCCAAACGCATAGAAGAAATGGGCATCGAACTGACTATCGCCGATTTAGGATGACTCTCAGAATATCTGTCACAGAAGTGCGACCATACCTTTAATGATAGGCGGCTTCCTTTCCGTGCTTGCGCCGAAAGGAGGCCGTGGTCGAGCCGAAAGGAAGCCGCTCCCGGCTATCTTTAAGAGCCTTCCTGCGGGCGCTGCCTACGCAACAACATGCAGGCTTACCTGTGCAAACTGAACGCCCACAAGGAATCATGCTCCTCCTGTTATGCAAAGCGCTTCTTTTTCTTTCGGCAAAAGAAGCGGCCTCATGGACGCTACAAGCGTCACCACATTGTGCCAATTTTTTCCAAAAGCCCGTCTTAACAGTATTTTGGAGGAGAAAAACTTCAGCAACAAAGATTTCGCAACAAAGCCAACGTTTTCCATCAAAGAAAACGTCAATAGGGGACGTGCCACGTCTTCATTCCCTCTCCATAGACATTGGCCCGAAAATGCAATGTATCGCCTGCATTCAACGCATATTGTTTCAAAGGAACGGACAAATAGACACGGCGCGGGAAAGATGCACGGTCGCCGTTTTGATTGTGTGCCAAAGTGAGATAGACAGACTTATGCCCGTTGCTTATCCGAAGGCTGTCTTCCACAAAACCATAGACATGCGGCCGCGTCTGCATCATCGGCTGTGCCACAATGTTCAGATAATCTCCTCCACGATAGACGCTCTCGATGTAGAGGGAATCGGTGCTGGCAGCCAACCCTTCTCCCAATTTGAAAGGGCATTCGGCATACACAAGCGTCACGGAATAGGCCAACGTGTAACCGTCGGCATCCGGAGTGGAATATGTGCCCACCGCACGATAAACCGTGTCTGTATCCAGCCCCTGCCCTGCAAGCTGGCGTTGCAAGGAGAGCATTCCGGCCGCATCCGGATGAATGCAGTCGACCATAGCCTCGTCGTTGGTGTAAATGTCCATGAAATCGGTGCGGACTTCGGGATATACATAGCTGTCATCCTTGTCGCACTGAACAAACAACAGTGCAACAAGGATGACACACAAGAATTGAAGCTTTTTGGCTTCGACATTAAATTTCTTCATTTTGAAGAGCTTCCAGATGATTAATCAGCGGATTGGCATACATAGCCAGGATGCGGTCGAGCAGGAAAGGCATGTCCTTGTCTGGCAGACTGACTTTGGCCAACTGCCCTTCGATGTAGGCTTCGAACTTCTCTTTTTGTTCCGGTGTGTAATGGTCGGCAAAGCGCTGTTCGTTTTTCCACCAATCGTATGCCACATAATTGCCCGGATAGAAACGATAGTTCAAGTGGATGCTCCGGTCTATCTTGTTAGACACTTGCGTAAACAGTTCGCTTTTCGGACGGCTGGCGTCAAGCGTGTCCAAATAGTCGTTCAAGTATGTCGTCATTTGGAAATGCACCCGTCCTTTATAACCAAACAGACCGGTCTGCATGCTTAACAAATCGTCTTGTGGCGTTTTCTTATAATCAGGATTGTCGCGTTTCAGTTGGAATTCTTGTGCTTTCAGATAATCGCATGGATCATACTCATATGAAATAGACACCGGCATGATGTGCAACTGTTTCAGGCAATCCAAGAATCCGCCTTCACCTCCCATAGAAAGCATTTTGAGCACGCTGTCTTGTGTGCGGTCGTTTGAATCCTTGGCGCGTCCTTCACGTTGGGCAATCCATACATTTTCATGCTTCTCGGAAATGGCATAGTGGATGTAGCGCGACATGCGTTGCGACGATTCCAGCATCTGACGCATCGTCAGTGCACGCAGTACGATGAACGATTTATTTACGCGCACCAATTTCTTAATCCAAGGATAAACCAACAAGTTGTCTCCGATGGCAATCTCAACGGTATTCATGCCGTTGTCTATCAACAGAGCAGACAAGAAGGCAGCATCCAAAACGATGTCTCGGTGATTGGATATATAGGTATAAGCCAAATTCCTATCAGGAAGTGACGAACAGTCTATCGACAAGCTGTCGCAGTATTTCTGGGCTATACTCTTCACAAAGTCATATCCGAAAGCCATCTGGAAGTCCAAATTGGTCTTGCATTTCCGCATCTTGGCGGCAATCATGTCAAAGGGGATGTCAGGATACAGATAGTTGACCACCATCTGAAATGCGGGATCAGCGATTAGCTCTTCAAACACCTGAGGTAGTTCCTCCGGTTGGTAAGGGCGAATTTCGTCAAATTCTGCAGGTATATTCATAGTATATCAAATTTTAAAGCACAGGAAACAGCAAAATGTCATACCGTTCCCCTGCGCGACAAGTCTAAGTGCAAATTACGTAAATCTTTTTGTTATTATCAAGTAGGTTTCTATGTTATAGACTAGAAAAATTGAGGTTTAAAACTTATTTTCAATAATATCGGTCAACACATCCTTCATTTCCATACCTGCAGCCCGTACTTGCTGGGGAATGAAGCTCGTGGCAGTCATACCTGGCGTAGTGTTTACTTCCAATAAATTGATTTTTCCACCTTCGGTAATGATGTAGTCCACACGAATAATTCCTTCACACCCCAAAATGTCGTAGATGGCAGAAGTCAACAGTTTTACCCGTTCGGCAACATCTTCTTCAAGACGTGCCGGAGTGATTTCTTGCGACTCGCCGTCATACTTCGCTGCATAATCGAAAAATTCGTTTCTAGACACCACCTCGGTGATGGGGAATACGACTTCTTTATCCTTTGTCTTATAACATCCACATGTAATTTCCGTCCCGGCCATGAATGCTTCAATCATCACTTCGGGCGATTCGTCCATGGCTTTCCGAATGGCCGGTTGTATTTCTTCGGGCGTCTTCACCTTCGTCACGCCAAAACTAGACCCGCCCTCATTGGGCTTGATGAAGCAAGGCAAACCGATTTTGTCAATCACTTCCTGGTCGGTTATTTCAAAACCTTTACGTACCATTAACGACTCTGCTATGCGGATGCCAAAACCTTTCAAATAATGGTTTAAAGCAAATTTGTTGAATGTGAGAGCCGAAGCCAATACGTCACAAGTCGAATAAGGAATATGAAGAAGGTCGAAATATCCTTGCAAGATGCCGTTTTCTCCCGGCGTTCCATGAATAATGATGTATGCGAAATCAAAAGTTATCTTTTCCCCTTGGCAAATAAAACTGAAATCATTACGGTCTATAGCTGTTTTCGTGCCATCAGGAAGCACTGCTTCCCAACGCAAACCTTTCATCTCCACAATGTGGACGTTGTATTTATCTTTGTCGATAAAAGAATAAATCCCTTGCGCACTGCGAAGAGACACAGGAAATTCAGAGGAATCTCCCCCTGCAATAATTGCTATTGTACGTTTCATATTTATATGTGATTGAAATCTATCTGTTAAAGCTCGCGATTGCTGATATATGCACGCCATTTCTCCAGCAACTGCGTCATGTCTTCAGGAAGGTCGGAGGTAAAAAACATCTGTTCGCCTGTGCGAGGATGCACAAAACCCAACGTCTTGGCATGCAATGCCTGCCGAGGACATGTTTCAAAACAATTCATCACAAATTGCTTGTATTTACTGAAGTGTGTACCTTTCAGAATTTCATTGCCTCCATAACGTTCATCATTGAAAAGCGGATGGCCAATGTGTTTCATGTGTACACGTATCTGATGGGTACGACCGGTTTCGAGCACACATTCCACAAACGTCACATACCCCAAGCGTTCCAGCACATGGTAATGTGTCACAGCGTGTTTGCCTATCGCCGGATCGGGTGATATGGCCATCTGCATACGGTCTTTGGAGCTGCGCGTAATATTACCCTCTACCGTTCCATTATCTTGGTCAAGAATGCCCCAGACCAAAGCATTGTATTTCCGTTGGGTTGTCTTATTATAGAATTGAAGCCCCAAGTGTGTCTTGGCATCGGGTGTCTTGGCTACCACCAACAAACCGGAAGTATCCTTATCTATACGGTGTACCAACCCAACAGCAGGGTCATTGGGGTCATATTTCGGATTGTCACGCAAATGCCAGGCTATGGCATTGACCAACGTGCCGTGATAATTGCCACAGCCCGGATGTACGACAAGTCCTGCCGGTTTATTCACCACCAGTACATCATCGTCTTCATAAACAATATCTAAAGGAATGTCTTCAGGAATGATATCATTGTCATAACGGGGGCGGTCAAGCATCACCGTAAGCACATCCAATGGCTTCACCTTATAATTACTCTTCACAGGCTTGCCATTGGCCATCACAAACCCCTGGTCTGCCGCTTGCTGAATGCGATTGCGCGAAGAGTTGACCAAACGCTCAAACAAGTATTTGTCTATCCTCACCGGCGACTGGCCCTTGTCCACCACGACGCGAAAATGTTCATAAAGCTCTTTGCCGCCATCCGTCACGGATTCCAGATCGTCCAAAGAGTCGTCCAATTCATCAATATAATCTTCAGTCATAGATTCTTCTTAAAACCACGATTCATCTTCGTCTACCGGCTCCTGCGGTGTTTCAACAACAATACTGTCTACACTCAGTGAATCTGCAACAGCCATGTCTCCACCTACAACCAACGTTACAGCAGCTCCTATGGGAATTTTCGCTCCCGGCTCCAATGCTTTTCCGCGATAACGAACTCCGTAAACCCAATCTTTTTCCCCAGCTATGTAATCGTTTTCCGTCAGTTGGAAACCTGCCGCAAGCATGCGTGCCTGTGCTTCGCGCAGGGAACTATTATCTATCACATCGGGAATTACCCGAGTCGGGGTCTTATTAGTACAAATCGTCAGATACACCTGACGCCCCTGCTTCACACGCGCACCTGGCACAGGTTTTTGGTCGACAACCGTTCCCGAAGGAGCATCTGGGACATAACACGAATCTACAATAGCCGGCTCCAACAATGTTTTTGCTAAAACCTGAGCAGCCTTTTCGCTTGACATTCCTTGCACATCGGGCACACTGATGCTCTCTCCATGATGGGTATAGACGTCAATCCCCTTCAAGACACCATAAATGGCAGCCACCACAAAGAGCATCATGCCGAGAATATTCAGCCAAAAGACACGATTCTTTTTAAGAGAAAAAAAATCTTTAAAGGTCATAGATTCGATTTTTGAGTTTCCACCGCAAAGATAGGACAAAAATAGGAGCAAAACCTAGTTGCACGCCAGATTTATTCGTAATGCCCCATCTGAAAAGCCCATTTCCTCCGTACAAACGGATATTCATAAACAAAAAGAGTATCTGCGCCTCAAACACAGATACCCTTTTGTTAGTCTTATAAAAAGAAGCGATTATCGCTTGCAACCGTTATACTCGTCAGATACTGTCAGTTTCTTACGACCTTTAGCACGACGTGCAGCCAATACGCGACGTCCGTTGGCAGTTGCCATTCTTTCACGAAAACCGTGTTTATTCTTTCTTTTTCTGTTTGAAGGTTGGAATGTTCTTTTCATTGCTATATTCTTTTTATGTTATTATTCTAGACTATGATGATTCGGGCTGCAAAAATAGAGACTTTTTTTAAATATACCAAGCCGATAAGTCATTTTTGCTCAAATCTTTTTGTGCTTTTTCCCGATTTAGCTTACTTTTGCAGCCGAAACGCAGACGACTTAGGATTTATCATTAAACAATAACATAACACAGAGTAAGTATGATTAACGCGCAAGACATCAAAATCGGAACAGCTATCCGTATGGATGGCAAACTCTATTTCTGCATTGACTTCCTTCATGTAAAACCCGGTAAAGGTAACACTTTCATGCGCACAAAATTGAAAGACGTTGTCGACGGATATGTATTGGAACGCCGTTTCAACATCGGCGAAAAATTGGAAGACGTACGCGTTGAACGCCGTCCTTATCAGTTCCTTTACAAAGAAGGTGAAGACTATATCTTCATGAACCAAGAAACTTACGAGCAAGTACCCATCGCCCACGACCTCATCGAAGGCGTTGACTTCTTGAAAGAAGAAATGGTTGTAGACGTGGTTTCTGACGCTTCGACAGAAACCATCCTGTTTGCTGAACTTCCCGTAAAAGTCAAACTGCAAATCACCTACACCGAACCGGGACTGAAAGGAGACACTGCCACCAACACACTGAAACCTGCTACGGTTGAAACCGGTGCCACTGTACGTGTGCCGTTGTTTATCAACCAAGGCGAAACCATCGAGATTGACACTCGCGACGGTTCTTACGTAGGACGTGTAAAAGCATAACAAATACACCTATTTATTATCCTAAAAAAGGAGATGTGTCATGAACCATGAACGTGGTGACACATCTCCTTTTCTTTTTCCACCCATAAGTCCCGCAAACACGGAAAGAAGCTAAAAAGGCCGCAAAAACAGTCGTTTTTGCGGCCTTTGTCTAAAATTAGCCGGGTTTTCGTGCGCCTGATAGGACTCGAACCTACACGTCGCGAGACACCAGATCCTAAGTCTGGCGCGGCTACCAATTACGCCACAGGCGCCTTCGAGGGAACTTCACAACTCCCAATTTAGCGATGCAAAGATATAGCGATTTTTCGTTAATGCAAAGCTTTTTCACTTAAAATCTGACGAGCACGCTCGATTATCGTGTCTTTTCCACGCTTCATATCGTCCGAACTCATATCGACTTTCACATCCGGCTCTATGCCAAACTCCAACTGGTTCATCTGAGGGTCGAACATCGGACTGGCCGAAAAACGGATAGACCATCCGTTGGGCAGTTCGGAAGAAAAAGGCAGCCCGGAACCGCCACCGGTCTTGTCGCCCACAATGGTCACATTGTCCAGTTGGTTCATCGTATTTACAAAATCATTCGTTGCACTATAAGCACTTCGGTTGGTCAGCACACACACCGGCTTTTGCCACCGCATATAATTGGAAGGCTCCAAGTAAACCGGATAAGGTTCGGAAAAATCACCATGTCCCGGACCAGTCTTGTGGCAAATGTATCCGGTCAGTACCTTTTTATTGGTAAAACGCGCAGCTATCTTGCTGGCATTAGTCAACTGACCTCCTGAGTTGTTGCGTACATCAATAATAAGCCCTCTGCAAACAGCAAGTTCCTGCAACATGTCGCTCAGATTACCTTCCCCGACGGCATCGCTAAAACTCTCGTAATAGACATATCCCACATTGTCATCAAGCACCTTATATTTTAAACCGGAAGCGATGTGGTAGTCCTTTCCCAAATAAATGCGCTGGATGCTGTCGCTGAAGTTTTGCGGATAGTCTTCATACCAGTCCCAATAACGTGCCACGTCGAAACCCGTGTACAGGTTCACATGCCCGTCGCGCAATTCGGCCAACATACGGTCAAACACATTGAAAAGGTCCTTGTCGGTCATATTGGAAACAATGTCACGGCTGTATCGGTCGTACACCTCATCCCAATCCAAGCCATACTCTTCGGCTTTATAATCCAAAAAGCAATATTGCTCGTCGATGATGTGCCACAATGCCTCAAAGTTGCCACGAGGGTCGTCGCCATACTCCTCCACATCAATGCAGCCGGAAAGCGAGAAGGTCGCTATATATAATAAGGTATAGAGAAACTTTTTCATTTGCACGTATTGTTTTAGAACGGAGATTTATCTTTCAACTTGTCTTTTCCCTTGATGAGATAGAAATCCTTCACGAAACCCACCATAAAAGCGTGTGAATAAGTGTGGCAACGGATGTTGTTCACTTTTGACTGTTGGATATCGCCCACATAACCCACACGGAAAGTTGCCCGCTGCAAGGGAATATCAAGCGTAAGCAACTGCCTCATGGAAGGCTGGTTGTGCACCGAAGTGAAATTTACCACCCCTTCGCTGTTGCCCAAAGTGAAGATTTCATAGTACGACTGTTGATAATTGGGAGAAAACATCACGCCAAGAAAAGGCGCATTGACCTGATAGCGTACGGTGAAAGGCTGTTTCTTGATGCGAAACTTATAGATAGCCATGGCCGAAGCTGTCAAGTTCAGATATGCCTTGGCTTGGGCCGGATTGTTGGAGTTCCGGGTGTTGTAGATGAAGCCCAGATTCAAGTCGCCCAAACCACCAGCCAGAATGCGCAGTCGGTCGCCGATGCGGAAGTGATAATGCAAACCATAACTCCAATTCACCATGCCGGCAAACTCATTACCCGTCTGCGAAGCATTTTCCGCATAGGCAAGGTTGGCCTGCAACAGACTTTGGGTAGACACCCGTCCGCCCAACATCTTGGTCATGCGCATGCGTTCATGAAGAAACCGCCCCTCAATACCGGCATACTCGACAGACGACAAGTAAGAGTCCACGATGCGCGTATGCCCCACGCCCAACATCGTGGAACGCATCACGAAGCGGTTTGCCTGCAAACTATCTTTTTCTTGTCCTGCCACCGAACCCAAGCAAGCAAAAAGGCCGGCCAACAGCAGCATATATATTTTCATAGCATCAGAATAATTTCATTTGACCGGTGATTTCGTCAATGATGTCAATGTCGCTCTTATGCGCGTCCGGATCTTCATTCACAGGTTCAGGCTGATCCTCTGCCAGCTCTTCCGGTTGAGGGAGTGGCTGCCGGGTAACTCGTTGACCTCAGCCACCGTATAGGTCGTCAGCCGCTTCCCCTTTGCCTTGAAACCTTTCACACCCACGAAGTCGGCTGCTTCAATGTCGAGCGGCTCACGGAAACTGTCGTCGCCACCAAACACCACCTGCAAATGCGGATAATATTCGTCAGTGAGCAGAAGCAACTCGTTGTGCTTGTTCTCGCCCAGATAGTTTTGCCGGCGAGAAGTGCTTTCAAAAGAAAAACGCTTCAAGTAGGGATAGCCCTGCTGGTCCTGGTCGTAAAGAATAGCCGTCCAAACCTTGTGCGGGTCGAACTTCTCGATAAGATGTATGTCGCGCTCGTAGTGATTGTTCACATCAAAGTCCGTCGTATAGAAATCACCGTTTTTAAGCACCACCAATATCTGGTCTTCGGTTTGGAACTCGCCCAGATACTCGCCCCGCTCGTCGTAGTTGAGACGGAGCACGTCGTGGTCAAACCAAACCTTGCGGCCACCCAGCGTGGAACCGCCACGCTGCTTCAATGCAATCTTGTGCACATCGTTGCGCGTAAGCAAGTTTCCCTTTGCCTGGCGCGAGCGGATGCCAATCTCGGCAAAGTCGCGCTCGAAAGTGATGCGCCGCAGGCGCGGGTTCGGCTTCAGGGTCACTTTAATGATTTCAGCTTCGCCGTTCGGATTGGCGGTAAAATAGACCACGCGCGAACCGGGTGTGCCCGCCGTGAGGTCATACTCGCGGTCGCGGATGATGGCCGTCACGAAAAAGCGTTTCATCATGTAAGCCCCGCTCGCGCCATCACGGTAGACCACATTGTATATCGTGCGCTTGTCGTTTTTCTTGAAGATGGCAAGGTGGAGGATATTCTTCCCGACAAACATCTTGTCGGCCACACGCACCAGCTTGTATTTGCCGTCGCGATAGAAGATAAGCACATCGTCAATGTCGGAGCAGTTGGCCACAAACTCGTCTTTCTTCAGGCTTGTGCCGATGAAACCTTCCTCGCGGTTGATATAAAGTTTCTCATTGGCCTCCACCACCTTCGTGGCCTCGATGGTGTCGAAGTTGCGTATCTCCGTGAGGCGGGGATGCTCCTTGCCATACTTCTCCTTGAGCATGGCAAACCATTCGGAGGTGACGCCCACCATGTCTGCCAGTTTCTTGTCCACCTCGGCCACTTCGTCGTTCATCCGCGCGATGGCCTCGTTGGCCTTGTCGCTGTTGAACTTCAGGATGCGGCCCATCTTGATTTCCATCAGGCGGAGAATGTCGTCTTTCGTCACCTCGCGGACAAACTGCGGGTAGAACGGGGTCAGACGCTCGTCGATGTGCGCACAGGCGGCGTCCATGTCCGTAGCCTGTTCAAACTGGCGGTCTTTGTAGATGCGCTCTTCGATGAATATCTTTTCGAGCGAAGCGAAATGGAGGCTTTCGAGCAACTCGCCCTTGCGGATTTCCAGCTCGCGGCGCAGGAGTTGGAGCGTGTTGTCGACCGACTTGCGCAACACGTCGCTCACGGTGAGGAAGTGGGGCTTCTTGTCGTCGATGACGCAGCAGTTTGGCGAGATGTTCACCTCGCAGTCGGTGAAGGCATAGAGCGCG
>ERZ779889.871-NODE-871-length-34649-cov-4.789530_pt1 | contig 34649 bp, 35 predicted proteins | sample MGYA00511030_ERZ779889 | MGnify/ENA primary metagenome ERZ779889 (study PRJEB29588, sample SAMEA2160616) | human gut metagenome | biome: human gut; feature: human-associated habitat; material: faeces | place: Denmark | collected 2008/2010 ... | reverse complement strand
ACGAACTCCGAATCGAGCAGGAGCGGCAGGCCGCCGGGCAGCAGCCGTCCTGACCCGGAGTTTTTGACGAAAGTGGTTTTTTCTTCCGCACGGAATGACTTACCTTTGCAGGAGGATTTTAAACACAGATAAGAATGTCAGTATTTTTAGAGGGGATTCCGGTGCTGACCGGAGAGGCGGCAAGACGCTTCCAGGAAGAGGTCGAGAGGGTGAACAGCATGCCCGTGAGAGAGCTTCCGGAGGGATTTTACGACGATATAGACGAGTGTATTGAAAGATCGAGAAAATATGTGAGGGAGCATGAGGAGTTGGGATTTCGATCTGTCTAAGCGGTGCAAGCATGTGCGTCCCGCGCAGTGCCTGCAGCTGCTTGGGTTCAGCTGCGGCAATGAGGACATAGACACATTCTTTCATCTGGAGGTATCTGATTATGAGACAGAGCTGATGGCAAAGACCTACGCGTTCACTGATCCCGAACGCGGCAATAGGGTCGTCAGCGTATTCTCCCTGTCAAATGACAGCATAAAGACCGACACGCTCACTAACCAGGTCCGGAACAGGGTTCAGCGTTCTATCCCTAACGCCAAACGCAAGCACTCCTATCCGGCCGTACTGCTCGGTCAGCTTGGAGTGGACATCAGATACAGGGGGTTGGGTGTAGGTACGCAGACGCTGCAGTATGTCATGAAATGGATGACCCATCCGGACAACAAGACAGGATGCAGGTTTTTGGTTGTGGACGCCTTGAATGTCGACGCCGTGCTTAAATTTTACACTGACAACGGTTTTGCATACCTCTATCCGTCCGAAGACTGCGAGCGTGATGCAAGGAGGATACAGGAGTCACGCCTGAGGACGAGGACGATGTACTGCGACCTGAGGCTGTGGCTTCTACGGCAGACCGCCGGACTGTCAGGAAAAAATATAACAGAGTAAAAAAGCAAATCATACAATGAGAGACTACAGAATATCCGTGGCCGGTACCGGCTACGTAGGGCTCAGCATGGCGACGCTGCTGTCCCAGCACCACCACGTGACCGCGGTGGACGTCATACCCGAGAAGGTGGAGATGATAAACTCCCGCCGTTCACCCATACAGGACGAGTACATTGAGAAATACCTTGCGGAGAAACCCCTCGACCTGACGGCGACACTCGACGGACGCAGCGCCTACTCCGGCGCAGACTTCGTGGTCATCGCCGCACCGACGAACTACGACCCGGTGAGGAACTACTTCGACACCTCGCACGTGGAGGAGGTCATCGACCTGGTGCTGGAGGTCAACCCGAACGCGGTGATGGTCGTCAAGTCCACGGTCCCCGTGGGCTACTGCCGCAGCCTCTACGTAAGGTACTGGAAGCGTGGCGTGAGGAGGCTGAACCTGCTCTTCTCCCCGGAGTTCCTGCGCGAGAGCAAGGCCCTTTATGACAATCTGTATCCCAGCCGCATCATCGTTGGGGTACCGAAAACGATAGACGGCCCAGGGTTTGAGGAGGAGAACGGCGCGATAGAGGCCATCGCCGACATCCCGTTCCTGGAGAGCGCTGCCCGCGAGTTTGCCGGCCTGCTCCGGGAGGGGGCCGTTAAGCAGGATATCCCGACCCTGTTCATGGGGCTGAAGGAGGCCGAGGCCGTCAAGCTCTTCGCCAACACGTACCTCGCCCTCAGGGTGAGCTACTTCAACGAGCTGGACACCTACGCCGAGGTCAAGGGGCTTGACACCCGCGCCATCATAGACGGTGTGTGCCTCGACCCGAGGATAGGGACGCACTACAACAACCCGTCGTTCGGCTACGGCGGCTACTGCCTGCCCAAGGACACCAAGCAGCTGCTGGCCAACTACGCCGACGTTCCCCAGAACATGATGACTGCCATCGTGGAGAGCAACCGCACGCGCAAGGACTTCATCGCGGGCCAGGTACTGAAGATGGCCGGGGCGCACGAGTACGACGGCGGCTGGGATCCGTCAAGGGAGAGGGACGTGGTCATCGGCGTGTATCGCCTGGCCATGAAGGCAGGCAGCGACAACTTCCGTCAGAGCAGCATCCAGGGCGTGATGAAGCGCATCAGGGCCAAGGGCGCCACCATCATCATCTACGAGCCGACCCTCGCGGACGGCAGCACGTTCTTCGGCAGCAGGGTCGTCAACGACCTGGAGGAGTTCAAGCGCCTCTCCAAGGCAATTATCGCAAACAGGTATGACCCCTGCCTGGATGATGTGAGGGGAAAGGTGTATACACGGGACATTTTCAACAGAGACTGAATAGGTCCTGCAATACCCCGCCAGCAGCCCTGCTTAATTTACCGAAGTGGTTTTTATTATTGCCCCTATTGTCGTAGATTTGCAGGAGAATTACAAATATTATAAAGTGAAGGGATATGGCAACTATTGGAGATATATGCGCGCCGGTGCTGACCGGTGAGTCGGCAAGGCGGTTCTTGGAGTTTAAAGAACGTGTTGACAGCATGCCCGAGAGGGAGTTGCCTGAAGGCTTCTACGATGAGTTCGAAAAAAGCGAGGAGAAGTCACGTAAATTCGCCGAAAGACAGAAGATGATTCTTAAACTGAAAAAGGATGGAGAGTATGGAGGGGGAGATATTCAGTCTTGCACGAAAGTGCACGAGAATTAGACTGACCGAGAGTGTCATCGCTGCGGAATTTTCCTGTGGCAATGCTGAGATTGATGATTTCTTCCATAAGGAGCATCTTGATTATGAACGGGAGATGCTCGCCAGGACATATGTATTCATATCGGATGACGATCCGGCTAAGATAGTGGCTGCAGTATCCGTCTCAAATTCAAGTATCAGTATGACCACGGTATCAAGCCGCGCGAGGAACAGAATGCAGCGCGGTATTCCGAATGTGAAAAGAAAACGGTCCTACCCGGCGTTGCTGATCGGAAGGCTTGGTGTCGACATGCAATTCAAAGGGAAAGGCATCGGCTCGCAGGTCATTGACTATCTTAAACATTGGTTCAGCAGCAACGGCTATGACAGTATATGCAGATACCTTGTCGTCGATGCTGTCAATGAGCCGCATGTCCTTTTCTTCTACGGGAAGAACGGATTCATGCCCCTGTATGCCACGGAGGAGGAAGAGCGTGCAGCACTATACAAAAAAGGAGACAGGCTGAATTCCCGTGTGATGTACAGCGACCTGAAGCTGTGGCGGCAAAGCCGGTCATAGTATCCGCGGTTCAGGAGAATATAGGCCAATATCACCGGCCGTTCAACTTGCGGATTGAAGACAGAACAATCTTTAGATTACTTACAATAACGGACAGACGTGTGAAGTAGACACTTCTGCGTAAACTGTCATACATCCTAAACACATGTTGAAAAAAAATGTCAAACTTGACGGCTCGTCCATACTTGTGACCGGAGCCGCAGGCTTCATCGGCGCCAGTCTCACAAGGAGGCTGCTGGACGAGTACCCGGACTGCCGCGTCATCGGCATCGACAACATCACAGACTATTACGACGTAAGGCTGAAGCACGGAAGGCTCGAACGGCTCAGGGCATACGGGGACCGTTTCGTGTTCTTCCGCGACTCCATCGCGGACAGGAGCGCGGTTGACCGCATATTCGGGGAATTCAGGCCCTCGGTGGTGGTCAATCTCGCCGCACAGGCGGGGGTAAGGTACAGCATCACAAACCCTGACGCGTACATCGAGAGCAACATCATCGGCTTCTACAACATTCTGGAGGCGTGCCGGCACAGTTACGATGGAGGACGCCCCGGAGTCGGGCACCTGGTCTACGCCTCTTCCTCCAGCGTCTACGGGGCAAACAGGAAGGTACCGTACTCCACCGACGACATGGTGGACAACCCCATAAGCCTCTACGCCGCCACCAAGAAGAGCGACGAGCTGCTGGCGCATGCCTACAGCAAGCTCTACGACATTCCCTCCACGGGACTGCGCTTCTTCACCGTCTACGGCCCCTGCGGCAGGCCCGACATGGCCTACTTCAGCTTCACGGACAAATTGGTAAAAGGCGAGAAGATAAAAATATTCAACTACGGCAACTGCCTCAGGGACTTCACATACATCGACGACATCGTGGAGGGCGTGGTCAGGGTCATGCGCCACGCGCCGGAGAGACGCACCGGGGAGGACGGACTTCCTATACCGCCGTATATGGTCTACAACATCGGCAACAGCTCCCCCGAGAGCCTGCTGGACTTCGTGACGGTGCTTCAGGAGGAGCTTGTCAGGGCCGGGGTGCTGCCGGAGGACTACGACTTCGAGGCACACAGGGAGCTTGTCCCGATGCAGCCCGGGGACGTGCCTGTGACGTACGCCGACACCGCCCCGCTGGAGCGCGACTTCGGCTTCAAACCAGCCACCCCTCTCCGGATAGGGCTCAGAAACTTCGCGCAGTGGTATGCAGAGTATTATAGGATAAGCAAGAAATGATTGGTTCCAAGCATAACGCTAATATCAAATTGTTTACAGCATAATAATTGAAATATCAATAATTTATGAGTATTTTTAAAGATAAAGTCCTATTGATAACAGGAGGTACTGGATCATTCGGCAATGCTGTTCTCAGACGTTTCCTTGATAGCGATATTCGGGAGATTCGTATCTTTTCAAGAGATGAGAAAAAGCAAGATGACATGCGGCACGAATACCAAGCCAAGTATCCGGACGTAGCGCATAAGATTAAATTTTTCATTGGAGACGTGCGGGATCTCGGGTCTTGCAGGGCCGCAATTCCGGGCTCTGACTATATTTTTCATGCAGCAGCCCTTAAGCAGGTGCCTTCTTGTGAGTTTTTCCCAATGCAGGCTGTCTATACCAATGTTATTGGAACTGATAATGTTCTGACTGCCGCTATCGAGGCTAAAGTGAAGGCCGTTATCTGCCTCTCCACCGATAAGGCAGCATACCCTATCAATGCAATGGGTATTACCAAAGCTATTGAAGAAAAAGTCGCCATTGCAAAGAGCCGTTACTCCGGAGATACTAAAATATGCTGCACCAGATACGGCAACGTTATGTGTTCCCGCGGATCCGTTATTCCGCTATGGATTGAGCAAATCCGTAGCGGCAACCCTATTACTCTCACCGAACCTTCGATGACCCGTTTCATTATGTCACTCGATGAAGCTGTTGATTTAGTTCTCTTCGCTTTTGAGCATGGTTGCAACGGTGACATCCTCGTTCAGAAAGCTCCTGCGTGTACCATTCAGACACAAGCGGAGGCTGTGTGCGAGCTATTTGGTGGTAAGAAAGAAGAGATTAAGGTCATAGGTATCCGTCATGGAGAGAAAATGTATGAGACACTTCTCACTAAGGAAGAGGCAGCCAAGGCTATTGACATGGGGGATTTCTACCGAGTCCCTGCAGATAATCGTGATCTCAACTATGATAAGTACTTCAAGGAAGGAGACACTAAGAGAGTTCTTATTGATGAGTTCAACTCAAATAATACAAAGAGACTCTATTTGGAAGAGACAAAAGCCAAGATTGCGTCACTGGAATACATTCAGAACGAACTAAATGACATCCCAAACGCAGCAAGGTAATAAGAATCTTAAATAGCAGCATGACTTTGAAGTATTGCTTTTACTATTATTAATGACATTGTGTCCTTATTATAAATGCAAGGATTTGATTGTGCATTATAATGGCATCTTAATTATTGTATAAGGTACAATAATGATTAGAAATACAATGGATCCAGAGGGAATATATAAGGCAACTCCGAACGAAATTCTTTGGAAAACTGCGTTCTAAATCCCAAGATTGAAGACAGGTTGTTTAAGTTTTGGTGTAATACACTTTTCTGTAAATACTTAGACTTTTAACAATCAGCGATGAACGGCAGATTACAAAAAAGCAAATGTGCATTTTGGGACAATTTGGCGTGTATCAATGTGTTATCAAATAAAACCAAAATATGAAGAAAGTAATGCTTGTCTTCGGAACACGTCCGGAGGCTATCAAGATGTGTCCTTTGGTAAAAGAGTTCCAAAAACATCCAGATGAATTTGAAACAATTGTATGTGTCACCGGCCAGCATCGTGAGATGCTGGATCAGGTATTAACAATTTTTGATGTCAAGCCTGATTATGACCTGAACATTATGAAACAAGGGCAAGACTTGACAGATGTAACAGCTCGTGTTTTGATTGGACTTCGTGATGTATTCATGAAATGCCGACCAGATATAGTCTTAGTACACGGTGATACTACGACTTCTACGGCTGGGGCCATAGCTGCTTTCTATGCTCAGATTCCCGTAGGACATGTGGAGGCTGGATTGAGAACACACAATATATACAGTCCATGGCCAGAGGAGATGAACCGCCAGATTACGGGACGTATTGCAACATACAATTTCGCTCCGACTTCGCTTTCAAAGAAAAACCTTTTGGAAGAGAAAGCACATGGTAACATTTATGTAACAGGTAATACAGTAATTGATGCCCTCCACATGGTGGTAGACAAGCTGAAAGCAGACGAAACACTTACCAAAGAACAGGACAAAATTCTTCTAAATGCTGGTTACGATGTGTCTCGTCTAGTAAATGGTAAAAAACTCGTCCTCATAACCGGCCATCGTCGTGAAAACTTTGGCGAAGGATTCATCCGCATGGTAGCAGCAATGAAAGACCTAAGCGAGAAATATTCAGATGTTGATTTTGTATATCCAATGCACCTTAATCCGAATGTAAGAAAGCCTATACACGAAGTGTTCGGAAAAGATCTTACTAGACCGAACTTCTTTTTTATCGAACCACTTCAGTATATAGAATTCGTCCACCTTATGAGTAAAGCAAATATAGTACTTACTGATTCAGGCGGTATTCAGGAAGAAGCTCCTGGACTTGGTAAACCAGTTCTCGTGATGCGCGATACCACAGAGCGTCCTGAAGCTCTCGTAAGTGGCACGGTTCGTCTTGTAGGAACTGACTATAACAAGATTGTAAATGAAGTTAGCACTTTACTTGAAGATGCTGCAGCATATGAGAAGATGAGTAAATCTGTCAACCCTTATGGAGATGGTAAGGCCTGCAAGCGAATTGTAGATGTGCTCGCAGAGAAGAAAATACATCCATTTTGATGTAAAATAATCTTTAAAATCTATATATGCCGTGATGCTCCGAATATATTTCGTTGCCTGATCCAACAAATAAACTGTAGGCTCTTCGATAAATGGCAGAATCATCAAATAATAAACGAATAGCAGTAAACACCATTTTACTCTATATTCGTATGCTCTTCACTACGGTTATTTCACTCTATACATCCAGAGTGATTCTGCAAGTGTTAGGAGCAGACGATTTTGGAATCTATAATGTAGTTGGAGGAGTCGTAGTATTATTTTCATTCCTCACGAATGCAATGACATCATCAACTCAAAGGTTTCTCAACTACAATTTAGGATTAAAAGATGAGAGAAAGATTTTACAAGTTTTTAATACCGCCATATTCACGCATTTCACAATACTTCTTTTGGTGTTATTCCTTGCAGAAACCATCGGATTGTGGTTTGTAAAGACACAACTAAATATTCCAGCTGGTCGAGAGCTCGCAACAATGTGGGTGTATCAGATGTCGATAATCACGACTCTAATAGGAATCATGGTTATTCCATATAGGTCTTCAATTATTGCCGCAGAAAAGATGTCTGTCTTTGCCTATGTATCAGTACTTGAAGTTGTTTTGAAACTGATTATTGTACTTCTTCTCCCATATATTTCTCATGATAGCTTGATTATGTATTCAATCTTGCTATCAATTGTAAGCCTCTTAACATTATTTATTTATAAGATTGAATGTAGAAGAAAATTATCATTTACAAAATTCATTTTTGCGTGGGATAAGAATCAATACAAAGAGATGTTATCATTCTCCGGATGGTATCTCTTTGGTGGAATGGCGATGGTAGGTGCAAAACAAGGCACAAACATATTAATCAACATTTTTTATAATGTGTCTGCCAATGCAGCCGTAGGCGTGGCTAATCAGGTTCGTAATGCTGTATTTGGTTTTGTTTCAAATTTTCAAACAGCATTTAATCCCCAGATTGTAAAACTATATGCTTCTAAGAATACCGATCAACTTCTTGCATTGATATATAGGGCATCAAAAATTTCATATTATTTACTATTTATCATATCATTTCCTATTGTTCTTTTTTGTAAGGAGATTTTATCCATTTGGCTTATCAATGTTCCCAATCATGCAGTAGTTTTTACCCAACTTGTTATTATCTCTTCATTTACAGAAGCATTATCAGCTCCACTGTGGACTGCAATTGGTGCTACTGGCAAAGTGCAGAAATATCAAGTGTTGGTTAGTTTAATTATCTTTTTAGATGTTCCCCTAGTATATACAGCATTCAGACTGGGAATGAGTCCAGAAATAGCATTCGTTATCAATTTATTCGTAGGCATATTAGCCTATCTGTATCGCTTATTTTATATTAAAAAATATGTTCACTATCGAATAAGTGATTATCTAAAAAAAGTTATATTACCTTGTTTTGTTGTTTCTGTTCTTTCATTTCCTATACCATATCTTCTATCAGGCTATTGTAATACTGTTTTGAATACCATATTGCTTGTTATTGGATCTGTTGGATTATCAGGGATTATTACTCTTTTTATCGGCTTAGATAAGAATGAAAAGCAATTTGTAAAGTCTATGTTTAACAAAATACTAAAAAGAAAATAATGAAGGTTGGCATATTAACATATCACTTCGTATCAAATTTTGGAGCAACACTTCAAACATTATCTACGTTTGAGTATTTTCAAAACGCAGGGTACGACCCTATTATTATTAATTGGATACCAGAAGATTTGGAAAAGTATTATGATAAAGTCGTTCCTCAGCAACAAAATGAGGCTTTTCACCATTTTATGAAAAATCGATACACAAATATTACAAAAGTTTGCCGAAATAGTCATGAAATTGCGAAATCAATAGAAGATGAGGGTATTCAACTCGTCGTAATAGGTAGTGATGCTGTTTTAACTTATATTCCAATATTATGTCGTTTCCATCTTTCAAAACGAGGATTAGTCTACAAGAAGCCTTGTATTGACTCTGACTTTCCTAATGCTTTTTGGGGAGACTTTATTAACTATCTTGACAAGCCTGTGAAATTAGCGATAATGTCCGGTTCCGCTCAGAACACTAATTATCCAATGATTCTTTTTAAAAAAACTCAATTTAAGAAAGCAATTGATAGATTCTCATTTATATCTGTTCGAGATATTTGGACTCAGAGCATGATAAAGAAACTGAGCAGAAGTAAAGTTATACCAACTATCACCCCAGATCCTGTATTTGCGTTTAATCAGAATGTAAAAGATCAATTCACGCAAGAGTATATCATCGAGAAATTTGGCCTTGAAAAGAATTATGTTTTAGTTTCTGTTAATCATAGGACTATCTTAGCAGATTGGGAAAAGCAATTAGAAACTGAGTTTGCAAAAATTGGTCTTACGGCCTACGAACTACCTCAGGCAAATAAACCAATAAAGAATGTATTGAGTCACCAGCTCACATTTCCGATTGATCCAATGGAGTGGTACTGCCTCATTAAATACTCTAGGGGCTATGTTGGAGAATTAATGCATCCAGTCTTATGCGCTCTACATAATTCAATTCCTTTGTATGTAGTAGATACATATGGTTTTAAGAATAAAAGGGAAACTTATGGAATTAACCCATTATCTAGTAAAACTTATCAAATAATCAATAGATTTGAGCTTTTGAGCAACTACAGCAACGTCAATCAGCCATCAACTATTGCAACACCTGCCGAGGTTGTGTCTCTATTGTTGAACTTTAATAAGGACAAATGCACAAATAAAGCAAGGCAATTGCTTGAAGAATATAACAATATGATAAATAGTCTTTTATTTGCATAATTTCCAGAAATATGAAGAGAATTCTATATATTGCGCCACATAGTTTTCCGATTAAAAGTTCAGAGAGTATTTGTAACTCTAAAGTTGCATATACTCTTGCGAAAGGAGGTTATTGTGTTGATGTCTATACCTGTGTTGAAACGAGCACATATCCAGATGATAAATATATTGATGATTTTTTGAGAAATTCAAGTAATCTCAATATATATTATGTGAAAGGAAGAATGATAACAAAATCTTTATCATTTTTTAATCTAATTCTTACAATATTTCATTATCTAATACTTTACTTAAAAACAGGATATTACTATAATGGTTTGGATTATTCTTATCAAATAATAAAAAAGGTAAAAGATATAATTGCAAAGAAAGGGAAAACTTACGATGTTATGATAACTCGTGGATACCATACAGATTATGCTGGACTTTATATCCACAAAAAATATGGAATTCCTTGGATTGCTAATTGGAATGATCCGTACCCAACGAGACGCTTCCCCGCACCCTATGGATTTGGTTATGATGCCCCATTATCCCATTCATTTCAAAAATTATATGATACAATACAGACCAACATTAATGTTCATACTTTCCCATGTGTTCGCCTCAGGAACTATATGTTAAAATGTTTTACACATATAAACGAAAGTAATACTTGCGTTATACATCATATGGCATTATCAGATATAAATGTTCCTGTTTTACCAAAGGCTGATAGCTTTTGTTTAGTTCATACTGGTTGGGTAAAAAGTCCAAGAAATCCGAGACCTTTTTTAGAAGCGCTCTCCAATGTAGTAAAAAAGACTTCACAAAGAATACAGTGCATTTTTGTAGGAGGCTATGATTCAAATATTGAAAAAATAGTCAATGACTTAAAACTAAATACTGTAGTAAAGTTTATGCCTTCCACAACATATAGCGAAAGTTTGAAATATTTAGTTCAGGCGCATTTGTCTGTAATTATTGAGGCAGAGTGTGAAGAAGGTATCTATTTGCCAACAAAATTTGTAGATTCACTTCAGTGTAAGACTCCTGTATTTTGTATAAGTCCGAAAGTTGGCACATTGCATGATTTCACAAAGAAGTATAAAATTGGATATTGTTGTGACAATTCTGACATTAACAGTATTGAGACTGAATTATGGAAAGCACTTCATGATTATGAGACAAATAGTCTTCCAAAGGTGAGTAAATACGATACACCAGAGTTCTTTGAAACTTATATCTTAGAACAATACAATGCTTTGATTAATTCGATTATTTCATGACAAAATCTCAAATATGACATATAAACTATGTAATATCGCAACAATTTTAGTGCTATTGAATTTTCTATTGGCTATTGCTTTTTTGGGTAATGCTGATTCAATGGGATTGTTGCGTTTTCTCCCTTTTATTTCATATATACTGAATTTATTTGTAGCATTATTGGCCTATACAACGGGTAGTTATTGTCATAGCAACATATCAAGACTGTTAGTAGCATTTGTTTATTACTTTCTATTAGTATCATTGTTTATTCCGAATAATAACTATTCTCGAATAATGAGTTTCTTGATGTCTACATATTGGATAACCAGTTATTTTATCATTAGTTATTTAACTAGTTTCGAAAAATGGAAAAGTAGTATACAAACAAATGTGGAAAAAAGTTTTTATTTGTTATTCATATTTGTTATTTACTCTATGCTAACAACTAGAAATAATATCTTGCAAGATGATGTACTTACTGGTTCGAATACTGTATTTTATTCATTACTTTTTATTCCATGGATAGCGACATTTCCTAGTAAAAAGAAATGGATAACAATGGCTTGTATTATTGTAATTACGATTATGTCCATAAAACGTTCTGCAATAATTATTTTAATTGGTTCCTTACTACTCATGATTTTCGATAGGAATGGAGGTGTCAAAGGAAGAGCAAGACGTTTAGTAATTGTTTTTTGTGCCTTTTTCGCTGTCGCTACATTGTATACACCAAACAGTCCAATAGCAGATGTTATAACGAGATTTGAGAATCTTAAAGAGGATGGCGGAAATGGGCGCATTGATATATATGAGGATGTTATAGATGCATTCAAAGTTCAACCTACAATTAATAGAATATTCGGAAGCGGCTTCCTGTCTGTTCAAAATACACTTTTTTCTAATTATGGATATGCTGATTATATCAGTGCACATAATGATTTCCTAGAAGTACTATTTGATTATGGCTGGATAGGTTTTATTCTATACATTTCTCTTCACATTTTGTTAATTAGACGTTGTATAATTCTATATAAAAGTAGGAGTGAGTTGTTCACGCCATATATGATATCGTATTATTTATTTTTAGTTATGTCATCAGTTAGTCATTTAATAATATATCCCTCGTACTTTTTAATCCTAGTAGCTTTTTGGGCACACTCAGATATGACAATAGGCAATAGATACAATCGTATATCCAGTACGTGACTGTTGAATTTTGACAGTATATCTAATCAAATGAGAGACAATTATCAACTATCACATTACCGTGAAAATATCTTTAAATGGATTACCACAATGCACTGTTATAATAACTGTGGAAAAACTTATTACATCAAGAAAGGAGAGTCAAGGAGTGAGATAAAGCTGTTTATTCTAAAACGAACAAGGCTAATTTATTGTTGAGCACTCGAATTTAAAGATAATAATGCGATAAAATCTTCATCGCATAAAACATTGCTTGATAGATGTTGCTGTTGCAGTTAATTCTGTGGTGATACAATTATTCCCGTAAGTAGTGTTGATAGTGGGAATACCAGCTACTGTAAAGAAGTCCCGTGCAGATTGATATTCTTTGTTGAATGATGAGGCCAAGAGACGTTTGGACGCTATAGAAAAACTGAAAATGAGATCAATGAATAGAAAAGGAAAGTTCTATATTGTATGCAATTCATATCAACCGAATACTGCTTTTACTAATAGGGTTTCGAGTTTCTTGAGAGGCTTCTCAGAGCTTGGGGTTGATGTAGAAGTAATCGTCCTCGCACCTGATGCTAAAGGGAGCATGATAAAGGAGACATATCCACACATCACATTAAAGTATATGTGGGAAAGAATGCCTTTCTATAATCGTCTTGCATATAAGTTTGCCGAGGAATACTATGGGTGGAGATTTTCGCGACATTTGAAGCCGGGAGACATCGTTTACCTTACTAATTTCGGCAATATTTTTTTCAAGGTCTTAAAACGTAAAGGTGTGAAGATTCTCCACGAAAAGACTGAACATCCGGATATATACAGCTTCAAAGGTTTTAATGTGGAGAAGTATAAGAAAGATGTTCACCGAGTGGATGGCATGTTCGTGATTTCGACAGCTCTGAAGACATACTATCTTTCCTTAGGTGTTCCTGAGGAGAAGATTGCGATATTGAATATGACAGTCGACAGTAATCGTTTCAGAGGATTAAAAAAACAACCGTCAGAGCCATACATTGCATATTGTGGTACAGCGTCTAATAACAAAGATGGTGTAGATGAGCTCATCAAATCTTTCTCCATTGTACACAAGACACATCCTGACGTAAAACTCTATATAATAGGCAAGACTCCTGAAAAGGATGATGTCTCTGGAAATCTGAAATTGATAGAAGAGCTTGGCTTGAAGGACTCAATAGTGTTTACTGGAATTATTGCAGCTGCAGAAATGCCACAGATACTGAAGAATGCTGCCATATTGGCCCTTGATCGACCGGATTCATTACAGGCGCAGTGCGGCTTCCCGACAAAATTAGGAGAGTATCTGTTGACTGAAAATCCTGTCGTTGTGACCAAGGTCGGTGATATCCCCATTTTTTTAAAGGATGGCCAATCAGCACTATTGGCAGAGGAGAGAAACCCAGAGGAGTTCGCATCAAAGCTAATTTGGGCTTTGGAACATCCTGCTGAAGCTGCAGAAATAGGAAAATCAGGCGCTAAGGTGGCTCTTGAGAACTTTAACTATTTAAAGGAAACAAAGAAAATTGTGAAAATGATAAACAAACTATAGATATGGGTGTAATTAACCTTATTAAATCGACTCTGTTGGAAATGGTAAAAATAGTCTCTCCAGTAAAGCACGCCCGCATGATAGGTGTAAACCTTGGCAAGAACTGCCTTGTTTATCGCAGTATGGAGTGGCCATCCGAGCCATATTTAGTTACAATAGGTGATAACGTTCAACTCACCAGAGGGGTTGCCATACATACCCATGGAGGGGGGAATGTTATTAGACGACAGGTAAATGATTTTGATTCGTTCGGCAAGGTCGTAATAAGAGATTGGGCATATATCGGCGCACATGCACAGATAATGCCTGGTGTGACAATTGGCGAGGGTGCTATGGTTGCCGCAGGAGCCGTCGTAACTAAGTCAGTACCGGACCGAATGGTAGTTGGAGGAAATCCTGCTAAGATAATATGTTCTGTAGATGATTATCTGGAAAGAAATCTTAAGTATAATCTGAAAACCAAACGATTGAGTAAAAAAGAAAAGAAGCAATATCTTCTTTCTCTCAATGATGATGCATTCATCAAGAAATAACACCATAATGTAGCAATGGATAAGTTTTTCGTAAATGACATCAGCAAATATCGCTCACATCTGATGGGCACTGCTGCACTTTTGGTAATATTTGGCCATTCTGCAGGAAATGGAGTAGTAATGCCCGGCTGGATGGAGTCTTTATGTGGATTGGCATCTGTGGGAGTTGACATTTTCCTTTTAGTCAGTGGATTGGGATTGTGGTATTCGTTACAGAAGTCCGGCACTTCAGCAGGGGGGGATAACTACTTGGTACAAAAGGAGATATGCAATAGTATTGATTCCATATCTATTGATTACCGTAGTATCCAATATTCTTGCAATTACAAGAGGCAGTAAAAGCATTATAAGCGCTATTCTTGATATTTCGACTATCAACTATTGGCTAAATCATAGAGGCGCATGGTTTATTGCAATGCTGATTCCACTGTATGCAATAGCACCTTTACACGATTACTTGTGCAAAAAAGTGAAGAATCCGTTATTGTTCAATTTAGCTATAATTATCTCAATTCTATGTATCTCATGCATACCAATTAGTGTTGAAAGCATTTCGTTCCAGCGTTTTATTGATAACGTTAGAAATGTACTCTTTCATTTGCCTGCATTTTATATTGGATTTATGATTGCCCCTTTTTCTAAAGAAAAGAAAGAAATCAGTTGGTTTTGGGTGGTCGTAATTCCGATTATTGTTGTGGCCCTGATGAGGTTTTCAGGAATCGGGTACTGGTCAGGATTCTTGTTTTTACCACTGACAGGAATACTCTGTGTATTGTTCCGGCATTGTGGTAAAATGATTATGCATATTTTTGATTTCTTTGGCAAAATTTCTCTCGAATCCTACCTTCTGAATGGAACTGTGGGGGCTTGGATTATTGCATATTTGCCAATGGTTTATGAATCATCGCTAAACAAAGGTTGTTACCTTCATTATGGGTTGGTCATAGTGTTTGGAACATTGCTCGCATATGCTGTCCATAAACTTTGTGATAAATTGTATTTCAATCGAATAAATGCAAGAAAAGTCAATTCCTCGCGTATCAATTAGTTCATATTGTGTATGTATCTGCTTATGGAGGGCATTGGTGCTGGGGAAGTGTTAGTTTACGCTAATAAACTGAAATATGAATATTAAACATTTCTTTGAAGTATATTCTCCAAAGCGTATGTGGAGAAAAATGTGGTTGGGAATGGCCCAATGGCCAATGATGCCGCAACATAGGGCTAAAATCTTGAAATTGGGAGGAGTGAATATCAAAGGGAGAGCGTTGATATATGGTGGTGTAACAATAGACACAGTATATCCTGATAGAATATTCATTGGTGAAGGAGTACGAGTCACTTCGGGGACAAAGATTCTTACCCATTATCTAGATCCATCAATTCCTGGTGTACATTTTCGTAAGGGAGAGGTTCACATTGAAAAAGACGTATTTATAGGTGTAAATGTTTGTATATGCAATTCTGTGACTATTGGAGAAGGTGCTATCATCGGTGCGGGAAGTGTAGTTACAAAAGATATTCCGGCAAATCAAGTTTGGGCAGGAAATCCAGCTCGTTACATAAAGAATAGGGCAATATGAGAATTGTTATTCTAATCCCAACAATAAAACCAGGCGGTGCAGAAAAGCAAGCTGCACTATTAGCAAAAAATTTAAGCTTGGAGCATGAAGTTCATTTTGTCGCTTTATATGGGAAGAGGGATTTGTCAATAATAGTGCAGAAATATTTGAATGATGCAAATATTTCAGTACACTTTTTATCTGGTAAACACCTCAATAAATGGAAAGAGTTATATCTATTACTCAAACATTACAGAATTGAAGTTGCGTTTAACTATCTAACGTCCCCTGATGTTATTGGAGCGATTGTTGAAAAAGTTGTTGGGGTAAGAACTGTATTCAATGGTATACGGAATTCTCGTCTTGCTCCTGTTAAAACTATTATGGAATGGTTTGCGCACAATTTTATCGCTGATTATACGATATACAACTGTAAGTCTGGAGCTGATTATTTTGAGCGAATAGGCTTCCGTAAAAGTAAAACAATAGTGATTCATAATTGTTTTCCAAACATAAGTGCTCCTATTCATAGAGATGATAGAAAAATAAAGACAATTATTACTGTTGGCAGGTTTGAGCCACAAAAAGACTATTTAACTTTGATTAGGTCAATGGCTGAATTAAGGAAAATAAGAAAAGATTTTATTTTCAAAATAATCGGACACGGTCATCTTGAAAAACGAATCAGAGATTGGATTCAAGAATTCTCAATTGCTGATTGCACAGAAGTTCATATTGCCCCAAACAATGTTCAGGATATATTGAGAGCATCTGATATCTATATATCAACAAGTTTATTTGAAGGGACAAGCAATAGTATTATGGAGGCAATGAACTGGAGTATTCCAATTGTTGCCACAAATGTAGGCGATAACCCAGTATTAGTAGAACATAATATAAACGGTTATTTATCAAATGTTGGAGATTATACCAGTTTGGCAAAAAGTCTGGAAAGTTTACTTTCGTCATATCAGACTAGATTACAAATGGGCCTAAAAAGTAATGATATACTACATAATTTTTCTGAAGAGAAATTTAGGGACAACTATTATAGAATTCTAAATAATCAAATATGAAGGTGGCTTTTATTGGTGGAAGAACATTTAATACACCGGATGGCATTGCAACATATATGTATAATCTTGCGACTGAACTTGTAAAGAACGGGATAACGCCTATTGTATATTGTGAAGGCAATGAATCAAAAACCGAAATGGTGAATGGTTTTAAAGTCGTTCAATGGAAATCATATAAAAGTGCAGCATTAACAAAAATATGTCTCGGTATAAAATCAACACTCCATGCTCTTTTCAAAGAAAAACGAGTAACAGTTTTCCACTATAACACATGGGCGCCAGCTTTATTGGCAAGCTATATTCCTCCAATTTTTGGTAAAAAAGTCGTTATGCAGAATCATGGTCTTGAATGGAAAAGAACCAAATATTCTGAGAAGCAAAGGAAATTAATGAAATTAATGGAAAGGTTTGTAGCAAAAACACATAAGCATTGGACGTTAGTATCTCAAGAGCAAACAGACTTTTTCTGGAATGAATATCATCGAAAAGGAATAACCATACCATGTGCCGTCCGCCTACCAGAAGTGGTACAAAAATCTGACATATTGCAAAGATATGGATTGTGCGGAAACGATTATTTCCTTTATATGGGGAGACTCGTTCAAGAAAAAAATCCATATTTCCTAATAAAAGGATATATAAAAAGTGGGATTTCAGATAAAAAACTGGTTATTTGTGGCAGCAATCCGCAAATAACGGAATATGAGGAAAGCCTTTATCAATTAGCAAAAGATAATAAAAATATCATATTTACAGGAGCAATATTTGGAGCAGATAAAGACATCATTTATAGAAATTGTTTTGCCTTTTGTATTCCTTCAACACTTGAAGGACTACCTATGTCGCTTCTAGAAGCTATGAGTTATAGAAAAATTGCATTGGCATCTGATATCCCATCTTGTCACGAGGCACTTGGGAATAGTGGTGTATGGGTTCCATATGAAGATTCCAATGCGATAGCAGATGTTTTAAACAAGATTTGCAATAACTATGATAGTTTAAAATGGCAAGAAGAATCGAATTACAATAGAGTAAAAGAAAAATTCTCCTGGGAAAACACAACTCATTTATATATAGAATTCATATCATCTTTTGCAGCACAATAATTATACGACATGAATATTTTGATTACTGGAGTTCACGGATTCGTGGGTTCCAATCTTGTTAAATATCTAGCTCCAAATAATACCATTTATGGATTGGACATTATTCGCCCGGAGAAAGAGGGAGTTAAGGCGACTTTTTCATGGGAAGATTTAGATGCAGCTACGAATAGACTTCCTGTGATAGATGCCGTAATTCATCTGGCAGGCAAGGCCCACGACACTCGTAACAAGAGCGCTGCTGAGATTTATTTCAAAGTTAATACTGGTTTAACTCAGCGGATATTTGACTGGTATCTTGCCGACAAGACGGCAACAAAGTTCATATTCTTTTCCACTGTAAAGAGTGCCGCAGACTATGTTCCGGGGAATATCTTGACCGAAGAATGTGTTCCAACTCCAGTCGGGCCTTATGGAGAAAGCAAGATTAAAGCGGAGAACTACATTATTGAGAAATTTGCCCCATCTGCTCTGTCACGTCCATATCATAATTTCGATGACAGCGATTCTGTTGTCACAGGAAAGCAGGTGTACATTATGCGGCCTTGTATGATTCACGGACCTGGTAACAAAGGTAACTTGAATCTTCTGTACAGCGTAGTAAGCAAAGGCATTCCTTGGCCGTTGGGAGCATTTGAGAATAGAAGATCTTTCACAAGCGTAGAGAATCTTTGTTTTGTAGTCGATGGCATCTTGAACAAACCTGTTCCTTCCGGCATTTACCACATGGGAGACGATGAAGCCCTTTCCACAAATGAACTCATTCAGGTAATCTGCAGTGCCTTGGGCAAGAAAACACATATCTGGCGACTACCCAAAGCCATGATGAATGGCATAGCAAAGGCCGGAGGCTGGTTCCACCTGCCCCTCAACCCGCTACGCATGCAGAAGCTCACCGAAAATTATGTAGTCAGCAACACCAAGATTAAAGCTGCGCTGGGCATAGAAAAAATGCCTGTTCGAGCTAAGGATGGGCTTACCGCAACAATTCGAAGTTTTGCGGAGTAGTTTTAGAATGGATATATCGTAAAATGTGAAAAATAATAGTAAATGAAGATATTAGTAACAGGAGCAAAAGGTTTTGTGGGAAAGAACCTGTGCGCACAATTAAAGAACATCCGAGACGGCAAAGCCCGGAATTATGGAATTACCGGTAGGGCCGGCAATGACGTAAGTGTTCCCGATCCAAAAGAGGAACTTTGTATAGAAGAAATTTTTGAATATGACTTGGATTCCTCGTCGGAGCAGCTGGAAGAATGGTGCGCCCAAGCGGATTTCGTTTTCAATCTGGCAGGGGTAAATCGTCCTCAGAACGAGAAAGAGTTTATGCAAGGTAATTTCGGCTTTGCTTCGACGTTATTGGATACTCTGCGAAAGTATGGGAACATTTGCCCGGTGATGTTGTCGTCCTCCCAACAGGCATCTTTGACTGGCCGTTTTGGAAATTCGGAATATGGACGATCAAAGAAAGCTGGAGAGGATCTGTTTCTTCGGTATGGCGAGGAGACAGATGCCCGAGTGCTGGTGTACCGTTTTCCGAACCTCTTCGGCAAATGGTGCCGTCCGAACTATAATTCAGCCGTGGCTACCTTCTGCAATGCAGTGGCGAATGACCTGCCATATACGGTGAACGATCCGTCAGTGGAGCTCGAACTGCTCTATATCGACGATCTGGTGGATGAGATGATCGCATGTCTGCGGGGTGATGAGCATCGGTGTGAGTTTGATGGGCTGAAGGTTATCCCCATTGAGAATACAGTTCAGGCAGGAGGAGACAAGAACCGCCATGCCAAACAGGACACGGTATCTTTCGGACGCTACTGCTACGTGCCTACCACGCACAAAGCAACGCTTGGCGAAATTGTTGACCTGTTAAAAGAATTCGCCACTCAACCACAAACGTTAATGATTCCGGATATCCCCAATGGCTCATTTGCTAAAAAACTTTACAGCACATACCTCTCATATCTTCCAAAAGAAAAAATAGCATTTCCGCTCAATATGAATGTTGATGAGCGAGGCTCATTTACTGAACTGGTGCATACGCACAACGCTGGGCAAGTCTCCATCAACATCGCTAAGCCTGGCGTCACGAAAGGCCAGCACTGGCACAACACCAAGTTCGAGCAGTTCATCGTAGTAAAAGGCCACGGACTCATACAGCAAAGGGGACTCAACGATCCTGATGGCAAAATCCTTGAATGGGAAGTCGATGGAGACCATATTCAGGTTGTCCACATGATCCCAGGTTACACGCACAACATCATCAACCTATCAGATACAGAAGACCTCGTAACGGTGATGTACTGTAACGAGATATTCAACCCGGAAAAACCGGACACGTTCTTTGAGAAAGTATAGTGCCACAGATGTTTCGTTAAAACTGTATTAGAACGTTGTGAGTATCATTTCCAAAATATAAAATGTGTGAATTATGACAACATTCAAGAATAACGGGAAGCTGAAGCTTCTGATTATTGTAGGTACACGTCCGGAGATTATCCGGTTGGCAGCCGTTATTAACAAGTGCCGAAAGTATTTCGACTGCCTGCTGGCGCATACGGGACAGAACTATGACTACAACCTCAACGGAGTATTTTTCAAGGACCTGAAAATAGCAGACCCGGATGTTTATATGGAGGCTGTAGGCAAGGATTTGGGCGAGACGATGGGCAATATCATCGCCAAAAGCTATCAGCTTATGGTCGAAGTACAACCTGATGCAGTCTTGGTCTTAGGTGACACTAATAGCTGCTTGTCTGTGATAGGTGCTAAGAGGCTTCATATTCCTATCTTCCACATGGAGGCTGGGAATCGTTGCAAGGATGAGTGTTTGCCCGAAGAGACCAACCGCCGTATAGTGGACATTATCTCTGACGTGAACATGGCCTATAGCGAGCATGCCCGCCGTTATCTAGCAGACTGTGGAATGCCAAAGGAGAGAACGTATGTGACAGGCTCACCTATGGCCGAGGTACTACATAACAATCTGGCAGAGATTGAGGCATCGGATATTCATGCACGGCTGGGACTTGAAAAAGGCAGGTACATTCTTCTTTCTGCGCACCGGGAGGAGAATATAGATACAGAAAAGAACTTCCTCTCGCTCTTCAATGCAATCAACGCAATGGCGGCGAAGTATGATATGCCCATCCTATATTCCTGCCATCCCCGTTCAAGAAAGAGGCTTGAAACATCCGGTTTCAAACTTGATTCCCGTGTCATCCAGCATGAACCGCTTGGATTTCACGATTACAACTGCCTTCAGATGAACGCATTTGCCGTTGTATCTGATTCCGGAACACTTCCGGAAGAAAGTTCTTTCTTCACCTCAGTGGGTCATCCTTTCCCAGCCATCTGCATTCGAACTTCTACTGAGCGCCCGGAAGCCATTGACAAGGCTTGTTTCTTCATTGCCGGTATTGATGAAAAGAGCCTGCTGCAGGCCGTTGACACCGCCGTGGAGATGAACAAGGCCGGTGACTACGGTATTCCTGTCCCTGACTACGTAGACGAGAATGTCTCAACAAAGGTTGTGAAGATTATCCAAAGTTATGTTGGAATCGTCAACAAGATGGTTTGGAGAAAGTTCTGACACTTCAAAGACTATCATATCTTTGAGGATTCCTGTTGTTCAATGGCCATAGAAGATGTCATTGAATGCTGACCTTGCTGCTAAATCTTTTAGAAAATTGGCTCAGTTAAAGAAGTGACTCAGGGCAAGGCTGAAATCTTATGTATTACTAAGAACTCCAGAAGTACAAAACACTCCTCTTCCAGATTATCCTCGGAAGATGGATATTAAGGTGATTTCGGGTGAAGATGTGATAAAAGGGGACTCTTAATTGATGAATATCGCGATTATGTATTTGATTATTGCTGCCATTCTGTTTGTGGCAGAGTTGGTTTATTTCCGCATTGCTGACAAATGCAACATCATTGACAAACCGAACGAGCGTTCTTCGCATTCCTCCATCGTTCTTCGTGGTGGCGGGATCGTGTTTTTGATTGGTGTGTTGGTTTGGGCACTCGTCGTGCTTTTCGGTGGCTTTGGTGAAGCCAGTCAGGTTTATCCATGGTTCATTTTGGCGGTGACGCTGGCGGCGGGAATTTCGTTCGTGGACGATATTCGTTCGCTACCAGATTCTGTGCGGTTGGTGGTACAGTTTATAGCGATGGGGCTGTTGATTCTGCAGCTGTTCCTGTCAGCAAGGGAAGGTGGTCTGTTCGTCGACAGCAATCTGTTGGTCAACATCGTATTTGTCATCGTAGCCCTTATAGTATGCGTAGGAGCGACAAACATCTACAACTTCATGGATGGCATCAATGGAATCACTGCCGGTTATTCCATTGCCGTTCTCCTGCCATTGATTCTGATGAATGACGAGACAGCTTTTATGGCCAATTCTCTCCTTGTCGTTACTTTGCTGAGTGTACTTGTTTTTTCATTCTTCAATTTTCGTCCGCGTGGAAAGGCAAAATGCTTTGCGGGGGATGTTGGCAGCGTCGGAATAGCGTTTATTCTTCTCTTTGCAATCGGAATGTTGATTGTAAAGACCGGGGATATTACCTGGTTGATTTTGCTGTTGGTATACGGTGTTGACGGATGCCTTACCATCTGCCACCGGATTCTTCTTCACGAAAACCTTGGCGAGGCACACCGCAAGCATGCGTATCAGTTGATGGCCAATGAGTTGAAGATTCCGCATCCGGTGGTGAGCATTATTTATACGGCTTTGCAATTGGTGGTTTCGCTTGGCTTTATGTACATATGTCCTATACTCGCATCATGTACTTCTTTGTCTCTGATTGCCTGGCACTGGATTTATTTGATTGCCGCATTGGTATTGCTGGCGTTAATGTATGTGCTTTTCAAAAAGAAGTATTATCATTTGCATGAGGAATATCTGGCAACTCTTAAAAGGCAGTAGTTATGATAACCATAGATAAGAAGCTGATTTCAAATTTATTTGACAAGGCCGCTGAGAATCCACGCCGCCGGCAGAATTATGACCTTCGTACATCACCGGATGAGGGATGCCAGCGGATGTTGAACGCGCTTCTGCCTGGGACTGAGGTACCTATTCATAGGCATCCGAACAGCAACGAGAGTGTTATCCTGATTTGCGGGAAGGTGGTTGAGGTGATCTATGATGACACTGGCAATGAGTTGAAGAGATTTCACATGGACACTGCCGCCTCTAATTTTGGCTGCATCGTGCCCGCAGGCACCTGGCATAGCGTTGAGGTATTGGAACCGTCTGTTATCATGGAAGTAAAGGATGGCCGCTACGGTGAGGACGGCAGCGAGATTATGAGTTAAGCCGGAGGGTATCGATGAAATTTTTCGTATGTCATTTCATAGTACAGTCAGGTTGTATCCAAATAGGCATCAATCTATGAGATAATCCCGACTGTGACAACTTGTTGCTTCTTATTGAGAAATAACAAATCAGTTTTTGACAATAGCGATAAAGGTATTGAATATTAGACGTATATCTCCTAAAAATGAATGGTTGCGGACATATTCGAGATTGATGCGCAGTTTGTCTTGCATAACTACATCACGATAGTACTGCTCGGGGTCTGATGCCTGTTCGAGAAGTTCGTTTTCATTGCGGTAGCGGATGGATGCCAAGTCTGTGATGCCCGGACGCACATCAAGAACGTGCATTTGCTCAGGTGTATACAAGTCTACGTATTTACGGACCTCAGGACGAGGCCCCACCAGACTCATCTCACCTTTGAATACATTGATAAGCTGAGGGAATTCGTCCAGTTTGTACTTTCTTATATAGTAACCGGAGCGTGTGACTCTCGGATCGTGGCCTCCGACTGTGATAAGTCCCTTTTTATCAGCCCCCACCCTCATTGAACGGAATTTGTAAAGAAAAAAGTCTTTATTGTTTCGTCCGACTCTTATCTGCTTGTAAAATACCGGGCCGGGTGAATCGAGTTTTACCCATACGGCCACGACTAAAAAAAGCGGACTTAGGATAATCAACCCCAGTCCGCTGGCTATAATGTCAAATAATCGTTTCACTTTCTCAAATCAGATATTATGTCAGTGAAATTGTCCATCACATAACGCACGTCATCATCTGAAAGATGGGTGTGAAGCGGAAGAGTCACCTCGTTGCGGTACTGATTGTACGCATTGGGGAAGTTCTTGATATCGAAACCTATTGACTTATATGCAGTCATCATCGGCAGTGGCTTATAATGTACATTGCATGCAATGCCGCGCTCAGCCATCTTGACTATAGCTTCATTACGGTAATCCACGTCCTTGCCAAGTAGGCGTACAAGGTACAGATGTCCGGATGACGAATGCTCCGGGCCATAATGATTAAGAGTCTGTACACCATATCCTTTTAGTGCGTCATCATACTTTCCGATAATCATTCTGCGCCTGTGCAGCAACTCTGGATAGCGCTTGAGCTGGGCAAGTCCTATTCCGGCCATAATATCGGTCATGTTGCATTTATAATATGGAGCCACGATGTCGTATTCCCATGCGCCCAACTGGGTCTTTGCCAATGCATCCTTGCTCTGTCCATGCAACGACAGTAACTGCAGCTGCTTATAAACGGCTTCATCGTCCAGTCCTTCATGATGCTTCCATGTCAACGCGCCGCCTTCAGCCGTAGTAAGATTTTTAACAGCATGAAATGAGAATGATGTAAAATCAGCTATTTCGCCACACATCTTACCGTGCCACTTTGCACCGAACGCATGTGCAGCATCGGCAAGAACTATCACACGCTCAAATACTTTTTGAATCTCATTAGACGGTCTGAAAAGCCCTTTATTAGATTCTACGGCCTTGAACACTTTATCATAGTCGCAGATAACTCCTCCAAGGTCTACGGGTATTACTACTTTTGTCTTTTCAGTTATGGCTTCTGCGACTTTGTCGTAATCCATCTCATAAGAATCCGGAGCAGTATCCACCATCACAGGTTTTGCGCCTACATGGCAGACAGCACTTGCCGTCGCTGTATAAGTATAGGCCGGAACAATAACTTCGTCACCAGGACCGACGCCAAGGACCCGAAGTGCCATCTCCATACATGCCGTAGCAGAATTGAGGCAAACCGATTTCTGTGTATTGCAGCACATGGATATCAGGTTCTCAAACTCTTTGGTCTTAGGTCCGGTAGTAATCCATCCAGAACTCAGTACCTCGACCACCATAGCGGCCTCAGCCTCCGTCATATCAGGAGGCGAAAACGAAATTTTCCTCATGTTTAAAGATTTATTTTATCAGCGATTGACTTTCGCTTGAAAATTTGCCTTTGTCAGTATTTTATAAATTCCTACTAAATATCCCCAACCGTAATTTACATGCACTGTAAAATATGTTATAATCTGCCACATCACCTGAGATATAGATGAATAGGATTTAAGGCTATAAACCAGCGCAAGTAAGAAATACATGGCGACGACAGCCAAATATGCAATTAGGATATATTTACTGAGGATACTTAATGCCAAACCGAAAATAAGCCCGAGAACAAAAGCCAAGGGGAAAAATTGCCTTATAGTAGCAGGACTTCCGAGTTTTTTGTTTACCAGCGGTTTATACAATCCGTACTGGTAGAACATTTTCCCTGTTTTCTTAATCGTATTGCGTGCAAAATAATCTACAATAAGATACGGCAGCAGGTAAATCTTTCCGCCATGCTTGACCAAACGTGCGTTGAGCTCATCATCCTGATTGCGTATCAAATCTGTATCATAAAGACCTATTTTGTTGAATACTTCCTTCCGATAACATCCGAACGGAACAGTATCCACCTGCATGATTTCCTTCGCACCTATTCGGAAATATGAGTTTCCCATACCGAACGGGCTGCTCAATGCAGCAGCAATAGCCTTGCATTTAGGCGAATCATCTGCCGGAAGCGTTCTGCAGACAGCGCCCACATTATCGGCATTGAGCTCATAAAGCTTTGCGACAAGTTCTGAAAAATAATTATCAGGGTATATTGCATGAGCATCTAACCGTATGACAATATCTCCTTTTGCCGCCTGTATCCCTATATTCATTGCATAAGGAACTATTTTCCGTGGGTTGTCAAGCAAGCGGATAAAGGGATAGTCAGCACAATATGACAGTACTATCTCCCTGGTCTTGTCCGTGCTCATTCCATCCACAAGCAGAACTTCCATATCTTCCTTGGGATAGTCCTGCCGCAGAATAGAATCTATGCACTTCCTGATATACTTCTCCTCATTGTATATCGGGCAAATGACAGAAATCATATAACATTAGATGTATTTATGGATTATATTCCAAGCTGATTCTGAATGATATATTGTACTTTCCCTATATGCGTTTTTCTTCATGTCAGAAAGTGCCGACGGATTCTCGTATAAAAACATCACAGATGATATTAATTCATTCAATCCGTTTTCAAATGGAATAATAAAACCCGTTTCACCATTTTTTACAAACTCAGATGCATGTTTCCATCTAGATACAATGATTGGGATTCCTGACATATAGGCATCGAGCACAGAGCCAGGAAGTCCTTCCGTATAATAATGTGTAGGCAACAGCATTGCGTCATATTTTTCTATTGTCTTATTAATTAATTCTGGCTGGAGCTCTCCGTTATATGTAACAAAATCATATTTGTTCACTTCTTCGAAGAAGTAAACTTTATCCGGTTCGTATAGCGGGCCATAAAAATCAATAGAAATATTATGATTAAGTTTCTTATCCTTAATTACAGATGCTAATGAAAATATTACATCCAATCCTTTCAGTTTGTTTATTCGCGCAAGAAACACTAATTTAAGTTTTCCATCTTCGTGATATTCTGTCGGTACAAATGTTGTAAATCTGAAATTTGGAAATACTGTAACATTGTCAAATCCATAATCACTCAACAAAGACTTGTGCATTAATCCGGTTTCAGTGAATATGCCTTTGAGGCGCTTCAACATCCATCTATGTATTGGTTTATTCGATAAAAATTCGACGAGCCATCCGCCAACGACAAAATACAATATTTGAAATCTGAAAATTTTAGATAAAACGAAAAATACAGGGAATAAATATCTTAAATTATTATGTGCTGGTAAATAAAATAAGTATCTTGTATGTAAAAGCTTTTTAAGTAATTTAAAAAAACTTAATTTGTCATATTGAAAGTCTTGCGTATCGAAATAATCAATTACATCTTCACTCAAGTGGGCTGCTAACAATTTATATATATCCCTCGTCTTAACAGTCTGTCCGTCCAGTTGATTCGTACGATAACCGAAATATCCCAAAACTAAGTATCTCATTTTGTTACTTTATTATTTCGAAATCGTATAATTTTAGCAGGACATCCACCGACAATAGCCATATCCGGAACATCCTTCGTCACAACGGCACCAGCTCCTATTATTACACCTTTTCCAATTGTTACGCCCGGTAATATTATAACCCTAGTTCCTATCCAAACATCATTACCGATAGTAACTTTTTTAGGAGGAGCACTTCCTTGGAGATTCATTGGAATATCTATCCTTTCAAAATTATGGGAATTGGTCATTATCACAACATCTGGTCCCATCATTACGTTGTCTCCGATTTCAAGAGGGCCTCTTACTTTGCAATTGATTCCTAATCCAGAATTGCTTCCTATCGTTATCCCTTTGCCACTGCCGAAATCCGCGCCTTTTTCTATGTTTATATTCGTACCGCACCTGTCGAAAAGATGCTTTCCGACAGACGAACGCATCTTTTTTATAATAATTGAAACCGGATAGCCATTATCAGTTGATGGCAAGTGTTTCAGAAATATAAAATATAATAGAAACCATATTTTGCTCATTTTCTGTTACTTTTCATTATATTTTTGCTTAATATTATTTATATAGTTTTCCCATTTGCCAATAATTACATTTTTATCAAAACGAGATATGACATTCCTGGCTTCTTTGCCGCATTTTTCAGCTAAATGTCTGTTCTCCACGAATAAATTCAGTGCATCAGCTATAGCATCAGGATTTCTAATTGGACATAATAGGCCATTGATTTTATTATCTATAAGCATTCTTGCTCCACCTGGAGAGCTATCGGTGGAAACACATGGAAGGCCAGCAGCCATTGCTTCTAGTAAAGAGTTTGAAATACCTTCATAATCAGATGTTATTAAAAATATCCCATCTGTAGAAATATCTCTAATAGGATTGTTTGTCACACCCTTGAAAAGTACTTTATCTTTTATTTTTTCATCAATGGCAAACTGTCTAATTTTTTCTTCATCTGCGCCTGTTCCATATATCTTTAAAACATACTCAGAATGCCTTTGGGAAAAAATAGCAAATGCCTTAAACATTATATCATAGCGTTTCTGATAGTTATCTAAACGACCTACACTGACAATACTCTTTTCCCTTTTGTCTATAGGAATGTAGTCTATATGTTCATCGATAGATATTGGATTAGGTATGATTGTTCCTTTCAATTGTAGTTTTTTACTGAAGAACTCTGACGCTCCCTGAATTTGAAAGACAGCTCCATCTGAATGGTTAATAACAAAAAGTTCTAATCGAGTGTTAAGATTTTTTTTATTAATTGTGACATAAGGATTTCCCCTCTCGGACATTATTGATGGGATTTTTAATAAACCACCTACAATTTTCCCAACAAAACTAGGAAATGAAGTAAAGCAAACCAACACATCTGCTTGATATTGACGTGCTGTTCTGTACGTAAACAAAATTTTATCAAATTTCAGTCTAATACCGGAATATTGACTGGAATATGATATAACTTTAATGGATTTATCAATAGCTCGTTTATAATCGTGCAGATTATTTCTTACTGAGTCATAGTTGACGATTGTTACTTTATACCCTTTGTTGGATAAATTATTCGCAACGCAAACAAGCATTTTTTCTGCGCCACCAACTCCGAGGCTATTTGTAATAAAAGTTATATTCATTCTAAAATATTGATATCCCAAAATCCCTATATAGGCGATATATAGTCTTGACTTTCAATCTTTTCTTTATATTATTTGAACTTTCCAGTGCTGTGATTGTTTTATGTATCATTGCAGATGATGTGTTTCTTAAATATTTGTATTTTCGATATAAATAAACGCCATAACATACTGGATAGCATATCAAAGGATATATATGTGATTTCAACACAAATTGATTGACGACATACTTTACTAAAACCTCCTGGTTTTTTTCATTATTGTAGTTCCATTTATTTATACTTGGGTTATGTATGATTGTTAAGTCTGGAGTAAATACATTAAGATAACCAGCATCAGAAACGAGTAATGATGGCTTTAATTCTTCATAACCGTATTTATTGGAAAAATAAGGTTCTGTATTTTTGAAAAAGGATCGTCGAAGAAAGTGAGATCCCCCACACACCATAAAACATTTTCTCAGGTTCCCATATATAATCGGACCATTCTCGGACACTCTATTTGCCTTCCACATTAAATCATAAATTTGCGTTGTCAATGTCATAATGTCAGTATGATTATCCAATATATCAATGCCCTTAACAAAAAAATTCATGTTTGTATTAATGTCAATATATGCATCATCATCTAAAAAATATACATATTCACCTTTTGATTTAGAAAATGCATAATTCCGACCAATACCTGCGCCTAAGTTCTCACTCATTTTTTCATAGTATATAGGATAAGTTTTATCAGAGAAAAAATGTTTTACTTTTTCTTCTGTGTCATCTGTTGAGGCGTTGTCTATTATTACAAACTCTGTTTCTTTAGGAAGTTTGCAATGACAGCAACTGCTTAATGCGGCAACTAATTGTTTTGCCCGATTCCAAGTTATAATGGCTATGGATAGTTTCATTTTTTACTGTACAATGAATGCGTTATTTCTTTTTTAATTTTAATAGGGTGCGAACTACATTGTGTATTTTCTTCTTATCACTTTTGCTCAAGACTATGAAATAATAAGCTATTGAAAATACTAACATAGTTACAATTACTACAATAAGAAAAGATATCCATTCGTTGCAGTTGGTGTGTACATATTGTTGAATGTATTTTCCTGTTATATAAACTAAAGCAAATGCAGAACATGCCTTAAATACAAATATGATGAAAGGAGCAACTTTTAATTTAACAAGACGTTTGGAGATATATAATGCAATGCACATTTGTATAGCTTGAGATATGACCATCAAGTATATAATTTCATAACTAGCTCTTTCATACAGTCCAAATAAAACACCAATTGGAATTGGTAGGAGAAGCGCAATGGATGTAAGAACTTGATAGCATTTGATTTTTCCTGAAGCTTGTATTGCTCTGCTAAGTCCTGGGTAGATCTCCATAATTAGGAACATAAAAATGATTAGTGAGCAGAAGGTCTCAGTATAATCTGGAACAGTTCCTAGCCAAAATCTTAATACAAATGGAAGCTCCAATAATAAAGGAATAGCAAAAACAGCAGATAGAAAAAAAGACAGTTTACATGTAAAAACAGATAAATCCAACATTCGCGGAGAATTGCCCTCTCCATAACTTTTCATAATTTGAGGTGTCATGGAGGTGGTCATCATCGTAGAAAAATATACAAGCTGACTGTTTATTTGATTGGCTATTCCATATACAGCATTAATGGCAGTACCCCAAAAAACATTAAGAAGAACAGCCATCCCTTGGTTTCGCCCAACTATTGCCAATGCTCCAAAGGCGTTCCATCCTGAGTATCCCACCATGTCTTTTATTAGTGGAATATTTTCTTTCTTTATAATAGAAACTTTTGTACAATCTTTATATTTTAATATACACCAGAGATATTTGAACAAAAAATTTATTATTGTAACCGCTAATATCCATAAAGTATAGATAATTAATGCATCGCTTTTTGAATAGTGAAATATTACGATTATTCCTAGTTTTAAAATTGCACATACAATTTCAATAACAGAGAATATCCATAAGTCTTCTTTGGCATTAATTAAAGCATTATACGGAACACCTAAAACAGTAAAAACCGTTGAGACAACCATTATTTGATATACAATCTTTGCTGCATGCAATCTGTTAGGCTCAATATTTAAAATACCTACAAATAAAAAACTACTACATAGTTCAAAAATGATAATTAGACTTACTGCTATAATTATGTGAATTAGGATACTAGAAGATAGTATGTTTTTTACTTTTGTCATGTCTTTTTCTCCCATTGCTACAGAAAGATACCTCTGTGTTGATACCATCATGGCAGAGTTCACAAAAGATAAGAGAGAAATAACACCTCCGATAAGATTATAGAGCCCAAAATCACTAGTTCCTAAGTAATTTAGAACTACTCGTGTTAGATACAACGAAATGATCGTTGTAATAATCATTTTCCCATATAAACTTATAGTATTGTAAAATACTCTGATAGAGACATTCATATTTTACTTTGGAATAAGATTGATTCAGAAATCATTTTCAATTGACTGATTATAAATTATTTTCTGTAATTGTTTACAAAATCAATCAAGTATTGAAGATTCTGTTTTGCCAGCGCGGTTATTTCTTTAGGAACAACAATCGGTAAGTTATAAAATCTTTCCATTGTGGATAGTCCTTTTTCTATAGTAAGATGCGCAAGGGGTGTTGTCCGTTCAATAATATTTAATTGTTTGTATAGCCTCTCTATCTTAGATGTATGACCGGAAAAAGATATAACAGACTTACCCAGATACGCACCAACAATTCCCACATGTAATTTATGTGTCACAATTAAATCGCAATGTTCAAGAATATTACATAACTCTAAAGGATTATTGTATTCATTGTAAAAACATTCTGCAACATTTAACTGAGAGCGAACATAGTTGAATGCCTCTTTTTGTTTACTTGAGAATTGGTCTGTGCCAACAATTATGGCATATTCTCCATGTTTTTTACAAAAATTATTGATTATTGGTACAATTTTTTTTACGATTTCATAATTTCTTTCAACCAATGGGTTGATATGTAAAAATAATTTTGATTTCTTGCAAGCCTCTATTTCAATTGGTATTTTCTTATCCTTATAAATGGAACGATTCATAGCGAATACAGTATCGGCAGTGGTAATTACATCGTTTGCTCCCATTTCTGTGGCAAAATATTTCGATTCTGTATTTCTGACAATTACTACTTTTGCATATTTTAAAATGATTTTTTCTATGTATCTTAATAATTTATTTTTTGTAGGACCGATTTCAACACCAATGATAATATATGGGATTCTTCTCAGTAAACAACATATTCCGATATGAAAATAACGTAAATATCTAATTGCATAGTCTTTTATGCATAAGTCATCTCCATGAAAATACCCTCCAGATATATATACTAATGCATTGATTTCTTTAAGATGGTATTTTTTATTATAGTTTAAATAGTGTGCAAAAAAATTTGATAAAGCAAAATGAGATTTATACCAGTAGACATTATCTTGTCCTATTAAATTAGTTATTTGGTCTTGAAACATTTTAGCGAAGAGGAAATCTCCAAAATTGCTTCCCGATGTGGCTCCATTTAACAATACTTTCATATATCATCTACTTTTTGAAACATTATACACATATAAGCAATTGACAAGATTATAATATTGCCTACTAAATAATATGAAACTCCCCCGATGTCAAACAAAAGCAATTCAACAAGTAATCCAAGGCCTAAAACTTTATACTTGTGATTATGCGCTTCGACTTTCCTCAAATTCCTATAAATGTAGAAAAACATATAATAGAATATTGCGAATCCGATGATTCCTACATCATAAAGAAGTTCTGCAAAGTTATTATGCGCATAATAGAAATGACCGGTTGTTGACCTATTGAGAAATTTAAATGAATCAATGCCATGTCCAAATAAGGGATGTTCAGACCATCCCTTTAATGCTAATAGAAATATTTGCCCTCGTGTGCTATCGCTACTGACGGAACTTTCTTTCCCTGAAAAAAAGGCGAACAATCCCTCGAATCGCTCCCCAATTAATTCATATAAAAGTGGAATTTTCAATATAGCGATAAATATTGCTGTGATAAAAAGAATTACTGTTATTATGTTTCTTATAACTTTTCTATTATTATCTTTTAATATTAGGAAAACACTCAATGCTCCGATAACAGCAATAATGGTTTTACGCCCGCCTGAAACTACCATAATAAACAATAGTAGTATAAAAGCTAGAAAATAAATCAAGCGACTTACTTTCTTTTTTTTATATATCATAAACCATGCTGCAAATACTTCGGCATACATAATAAGCGCAGTAAAGATATTTGCATTGCCTGTTACATCAGTTCCAAGGCGTGCTTCACTGTGTGCGGCGATATGAAGATAATCTAATTGACCTGTTTGCCATAACAGAAATGCCATTATTAAGGCAGAAATAATGTAGACATTTAAACAAGCTTCAAGTTTTACAGTAGTATCAATCGTCTGAATAAAACAAAATGGAATTACTAATGATACCACTATAGGATACAGTATGCTTGGATCGCTTTGTTTAGATAGAAAAGCTGATAAGTAGCAAAATATGAAAAATATACTATACCATATCGTAAATCTTGTTATAATTTTTTGTATGTTTCTGCTCCATTTCAGAAACATACAAAAAATAACAACTCCGATCATGCAGAACATTACTACACTGTGGATAATCGTAGGCAGTAGTGTCTCTTGCGCTATATACATAAAGAGTATATAGAGACATAGTAGAAAGAATGGTAATGAAGAAAAATATGATTTAATACTTTTCACATCTACTATCTTTATAAACTCCAGCATTATTAGCTATTCGGAGTTACAATCTAGAATCTATTTGGTCAATTGGTAGAATGCTTTTAACATCGTAGACTACGCCTGTCTTGGAGTTTTTAAGAAGTTCCCTGATGTTTTTATCTTTAAACTCATTGTGTGCGACACATAGCATTACTGCGTCAAACTGTCCTTTAAGTTCATCATAGCTCTTATCTGTCAGTTTTACACCATATTCAAGCATGACATGATCGGCATTTGCCCAAGGATCATATACGACTATATTATCTGTATATTCCTTTAATGTGTGATAAATATCCACGACCTTGGTGTTGCGGATGTCGGGGCAGTTCTCTTTGAAAGTGATGCCAAGGAGAAGGATTCTAGCATCCTTGACCATCACGCCTTTTTTATTCATGCACTTGATTGTCTGGTTCGCGACATAAGCCCCCATACCGTCGTTCAAACGTCTGGCGGAGAACATTACACGGGGAAGCACTCCATATACCTGAGCCTTTTGTATAAGATAATATGGATCAACACTTATGCAATGACCACCGACAAGGCCAGGCTTGAGTTTTATAAAATTCCATTTACTGGAGGCTGCTTCAATGACTTCTGTCGTATCTATACCCATGGCATTGAATATCTTAGCTGATAGCATCGGACCCAATGTACCACTCATATCACTTTGAAATGTACCGGGCATA
>ERZ779889.868-NODE-868-length-34748-cov-5.257112_pt1 | contig 34748 bp, 33 predicted proteins | sample MGYA00511030_ERZ779889 | MGnify/ENA primary metagenome ERZ779889 (study PRJEB29588, sample SAMEA2160616) | human gut metagenome | biome: human gut; feature: human-associated habitat; material: faeces | place: Denmark | collected 2008/2010 ... | reverse complement strand
TTTTGCCGCTATCGCTATCACACCTCATTATTCAACCGCCCCGGTGTACAGAGACTGCTGGAGGATGCCAAGAACGGCAGAATCAATGTGATCATCGTCAAAGACCTCAGCCGCTTTGGCAGAAACTATATTGAGGTGGGGCAATACACGGATTATCTGTTCCCGACCTACAATATCCGGTTCATTGCCGTCGGCGACAATGTGGATTCGGCTGTTACCGAAAACACGGGAATGGACATGACGCCGATCATGAATGTATTCAACGAATGGCATGCCGCCAACACATCAAAGAAGATCCGCGCGGTCATTGAAGCCAATGCCAGGGAAGGTATCTACCGTAGCAATCAAGCACCTTACGGCTATATCAAGGGTGACGACGATAAACGGCTTCCCATCGTTGACAGTGAAGCGGCGGCTTATGTGCGGAGAATGTTTGAAATGCGGGCGTCCGGTGTCAGTCCCAACCATATTGCACAGACCTACAACAATGAGGGCATCCTTCCGCCGAGAGACTATAAGGAGCAAAAACTCGGTATTCCGAACACACGCAAGTCTCACCATTTATGGTCAAGTGCCACAGTGAAGCAGGTTTTGACTAACCCAATTTACCTCGGGCATATGGTTCAGCTGAAAACGACCAACGTATCCTACAAGAACAAAAAGCAGATCAAGCGTGATCCCGAGGATATGGTATGGGTTTACAATACGCATGAAGCCATTGTGACACAGGAATTGTGGGACAAATGCCGTGAGATGGAAGCGTCGGTCAGCCAAGGCAAAAAGAACAAAACGGGGTATGTCAATCCGCTGTCCGGACTCGTCTTTTGCGCCGATTGCGGGAACAAGATGTATATCAAATGGAATAACACCCGACACAAGAGAACAGACCCTCGTACCTATCACCGTGAGAACTTCACCTGCGGTGCGTATTCCAAATTCGGGGAGAGAGCTTGTACAAGCCACTATATTCAGATCAAGATTTTGAACCAACTTGTTCTTGCGGACGTTCGCTCCAAGATGAGTCTTGTACTTGCCGATGAAAAGCGTGCAAGAGAGGAATTCCTCAGCCGTAACGAACAGCAGAACACTGCCGAAGCCAACGCCGACAAAAGGAAGCTGACGCAATCCGCGCGCAGGCTTGCCGAACTTGATAAGTTGATCGGTTCGGTTTACGAGGACAAGGTGCTGGGCAAGATTCCCGAAGAAGTCTGTATCCACCTGCTGGAAAAATACCAGAGCGAAAAGAAATCTCTCACTGAAACAGTCACCGCGCTGGAGCAGAAGGCGCAGACCGTCCGTGACGAGGCGGCGAACGCCGATGAATTCATCCGCAGGCTGAAAGCCTACCTGGAGGTTCCGGAGCTGACACGTGAGATGTGCCTGGAACTGATTGAATTCATCACCGTCGACGAGTGCCCCGGTAAGTACAGCAAGGCACCCAGAGAGATTCATATCTACTACAAATTGATTGATAAAAAATTCTCCGCAGAGCAAATCGCCGCGTGGGGAGCAAATGGAAATGAAAAAGTGTGACGATATTTGATGTTCACTACGGCAAATATCTATGCGCACCTGGACAAGAGCGGAAAAGACATCAGTGCGGAAACCATCAGCGCGCTGTTCGATGATCGGCATCACGACTAATCGTGGTGCCGATTTCTGATAGGTGGTGAGCGCATGGAACAGATCATCAGTGCGGACGCAGCGAGAGCGTACCTGCATATATCCAAACGAAAATTCCTGTTTATGCTGCAAAACGGCTATATCCGCTACGAGGACAACGGCAACAAAACGCATCGGTACTCCTTGCGTATGTGTGATGTGGAAGCCCTGCGGAAGGAAATGACAAATCATCCCGAACGCTTTGCCGACCTGAACGGGCGGTTTACGGCGCAAAGGAACAAACCGCCGATACCGACCGTCATACTGTCACAGGACGAGGCAAAGATACTGCGCGAATACATAGCAAAATGTTGGAGCAAACATCCCGATGCCTTGCCGAGCAAGCTGGCGGCGGAGCTGACCGGCTTGACCGTGGGAACGCTCAACCGCCATGTGGCAAGAGGCAACATCTTCGGCGCGGTAGTCGGTGGAAAGGTGCTCATCAGCAAACAAAGTCTGATCGGACATCTCTCCTCGCCGGAGACGGTGTGCAAGGTCGGGACAGAACAACTGAAAAAACTGATTGAAGGATATAAAAGGTCGGAAAAATAAAGGGCAAAGAAATGGCCTTGAGATGTTCTCAGGGTTGTTCCTTTGCTTTTTGTAAAGAAAAAGGCACCTGATTCCAAGTGCCTTTCAAATGTAAAAATTCAATTTATATCAGATAAACCTTCCCGTGACGCTCTCTGTACAGCCACGGATATCGTCCTGTGAACCGCAGGCGACGATCCTGCCGCCGTCTTCGCCACCCTCTGGTCCCATATCGATGAGATAGTCGGCGCTGCGGATGACGTCCAAATCATGCTCTATAACAATGACCGTCGCACCGTTGCCGATCAGGGTATCGAACACCTTAAGAAGTGTTTCCACATCCTTTGGGTGCAGACCGATAGTCGGCTCGTCGAACACAAAAACAGAATCCGTTTGCTTTCTGCCCATCTCGTTTGCCAGCTTCAGTCGCTGTGCCTCGCCGCCGGAGAGAGAAGGCGTTTCCTCTCCCAGTGTCAGATAACCAAGCCCCAGATCGCGCAGGATTTCCAGCTTCGGTCTGACCGAACTCATGTGACGGCAGTAATGCAGCGCGGTGTTTACATCCATGTTCATCAGCTCCGGCAGGGAACGTTCCTCGCCGTCCTTGTTGGCATAACGGAGCAGATTTGCCTGTTTTCCATAGCGCGACCCACGGCACTCCGGGCAGGGAATGTCCACATCGGGGAGAAACTGAACATCAAGAGAGATTGTTCCCGTTCCGTCGCAGACCGGGCAACGAAGACTGCCTGTGTTGTAGGAAAAATCCCCCGCCTTGCAGCCAAGTCGCTTTGCTTCCGCCGTTCTGCCGTATATCTTTCGCAGCTCGTCATGCACATTCGCATAGGTAGCGACCGTGGAGCGCACATTTACGCCGATGGGCGTTGCGTCGATCAGCTTGACCTGATGGATGTCATTCGCTTCGATCTTTCTGACATGGTCTGGCATCCTCTTGTCATAGCAGAGGGCTTCCAGCGCGGGAACAAGGCTTTCCAGCACCATGGTGGTTTTCCCGGAACCGGACACACCGGTGATCACGGTCAGCCGATGCTTGGGAATATCCACCGTCAGCGGCTTTACTGTATGAATGGAGCCGGTTTCCATGTGGATAGCGCCATCGGAAAAGTCAGGCTTTCGCTCCGGTTTGCTTCTGCCGACGGCTGCGCCGGACAGATACGGTCCGATTACAGAGCCCTTGTTTTCCGCAACATCATGTATTGTTCCCTCGGCAATCACCGCACCGCCGTCCGCTCCCGCGCCACGCCCCATTTCGATGAGCCAGTCGGATTCTTTCAATATCTGCGTATCGTGATCAACCAGAATAACGGAGTTGCCGTCCCGGATAAGATCGTGCATCACACCGTTTAGTCCCACGATGTTCGCCGGGTGCAAACCGATGGAAGGCTCGTCCAGAACATACAAAACGCCGGTCGTCCGGTTGCGCACCGCTCTTGCAAGCTGCATCCGCTGCCGCTCGCCGGTGGAGAGCGTGGAGGACGCTCTGTCCAGCGTCAGATAGCCCAGCCCCAAATCCATCAGTCTCGCCGCAACCTCCAGATAGGACTCGCAGATATTTCTCGCCATGTTCCGCATTTCTTCCGGCAGAGACTCCGGCACGTGCTTCACCCATACGATGGAGTCTTTCAGAGTCATCCGGCAGGCGTCCGCCAGCGAAATCCCCATCAGCCTCGGCGCTCTGGCTTCCTCCGAAAGCCGTGTGCCATGACACTCCGGGCAGACAACCTCTTTCAGAAACTTCTCGACCCGCTTCATGCCCTTTTCGTCCTTCACTTTCGCAAGGGCGTTTTCTACGGTATAGACGGCATTGAAATAGGTAAAATCCAGTTCTCCCGCTTGATTAGAGCCTTTGGGATGATAAAAAATATGCTTTTTCTCCGCGGGACCGTGATAAACAATTTCTTTTTCGCGCTCGGTCAGATCACGGAACGGTACATCGGTACGCACCCCCATCGCACGGCAGACCTCGGTCATCAATGACCACATCAGGCTGTTCCATGGGGCGACTGCACCCTCATCAATGGTAAGCGAATCATTGGGAACAAGGGAATCCATATCAACCGTCCGGACTATTCCCGTACCGCCGCAGCACTTACAAGCTCCGGTGGAATTAAACGCAAGATCCTCCGCTCCCGGCGCATAGAAATGCTCACCGCACTCCGGGCAGATCAGTTCACCGTTCATTGCCGCTACATTGATACTCGGTTTTACATAGTGTCCGTTTGGACAGCGATGGCTGGACAGGCGGGAGAACATCAGCCGAAGACTATTCAGCAGCTCCGTCCCCGTTCCGAAGGTGGAGCGAATACCGGGAACGGCAGGGCGTTGGTGCAGGGCAAGGGCGGCGGGAACATACAGTACCTCGTCCACATCGGCACGCGACGCCTGTGTCATGCGCCGCCTTGTGTATGTGGACAGGGATTCCAGATACCGCCGCGACCCTTCGGCGTACAGTACGCCAAGCGCAAGCGAGCTTTTCCCGGAGCCGGACACGCCCGCAATGCCGACGATCCCATTTAAGGGAATATCCACATCAATGTTTTTCAGGTTGTGGACTCTGGCTCCTCTGACTTCAATTTTTGCTGGTTTATCTTTCAAATTCATGCCACTACCTCCGCCTTGCAATTTGAAAAACAGACAAGGCATACTGAGAGAAAATACATTTCAAAAGGGTAATATCGTTCATAACAGTGCTTGCATACGGGGCGGGCATCCCTCTGAAAAAACTTACTCTTCGGGGATACAAGAAGTTTGACTGCCTCTTAGCCTAAAAGCAAAAACCGCAAGGAAATCCTTGCGGCTTTTGCTGCGGCTTAACCGCGCTTTGGCGGAGAGGAAGGGATTCGAACCCTTGTGCGCTTTCGCGCAAACTGATTTCGAGTCAGCCCCGTTATGACCACTTCGATACCTCTCCGTATATGTTCACCCTCAAAAATGAGGGAAACAATCAATATTCAATTTTTTAGAAAACCCGTTAGATAAGCCGGTGAGAAAAATCATCAACCACGCGAAAATCCAATGAAATCAAGGCTTTTCGGCGGTTTTCGGTGGCACAACTACTCAAATGCGTACATGATTTCGAGTCAGCCCCGTTATGACCACTTCGATACCTCTCCTTAGGTATTTAGCCTAAATATTATAACAAAAAAGGGCTTTGATGTCAAGCAAAATACGTATCAAAAGTTAAATTTCAAACTGATTTCACAATTTAATACAGCCAAGCGTGATGCAATGCCGTGATAAAAACCGTCATCACCCGAAAGATGTAAACGGGCAGGTCTGTATTCCGGCGGTCCATTCTTTGTTAATCTGCGGAGTCGGTCTCCCCCGGGTAAAGCTTTTTGCCGTTTATGATGTTTGACAGGGTCTGATGAGCCTGATTGAAATGCTTCACACTTGATTTCTGGATCGAAGAAACCGTTCCGTTATACAGTCTCAGACCAAAATACAGTTCCGAATCCCAATCTTCAAAAAGTTCATTTTTGAAAAACTCCGTGCCGTTTGCAAGCCAGAGTCTCCCGTCTGAATCAAGGGAAGATTCTTCTGCAATATCCGTAAGCGACTCAAGCACGCCTGCCCCGGAATTCTCAGCAAGGAGGAACTCCGAACCGACCCTGTCGGCAACAAAAAACATACATGTCCCGGACCACATGATAGTGCGGAGCTCGTTTTTATTATTCTCAACCGCTGTTGCGGAATAGTTCTGCCCTATATAAAAATTCTTAATCTGCAACACGATCTTGCCGTCTCCGTTAGAATCCGGAACATACGGTGCTATTGTTTTTTTGAGGGCCTCTGTCTTCTCGCGGTAAACCGCCGGATCCTCGGTTACGTATATTATATACATATCGACGGGATCTTTTCTGACCGTATCCGCAATCACTATAGAAAGAAGCACAACAACGGCGAGGACTCCTATGATCACCCATTTATAGTGATACCATATATGCTGATACCACTTGTCCCGGACATATCTGTCAGCTTCTCGCTCTATCTTTTCAGCCATTTCAAACCTCCGTAACACAGTCAGTCGTGAAGGACTGTCCCGATAAGTCCAACATCTCTGAAATCGCTCATATTATGGCGTATTATGTAATCAATATAGGAAGAGATCATTTTTGCGGTGAGACAATACCCCATAGGGTTCAGATGACCGCGCATATAAAAGCTTTTTTTGAATTCAGCATCATAAACCGGAGCATACTGATTCAGATCAATTACATAAGTTCTGTCAAAACTGTCTGCAAAATCGTACATCAATCGCCGGTGTTCAGCACTTACGCTGTCGTTTTCAGACAATTCACGGGGCATCGTAACAAGGAAAAATTTTGCCCTGGGCTGAATCATTTTATATCTCTGAATTATCGTGGCATAGCATCCGGCAAAAGTCTCAAGATTATTCTTATCCGGATCTTCAAAATTCACATCACCGATCGTACCCACGGGTTGCTTTACGTCCAGAAGGTCATTTACGCCGAGGGCTATGACATAAGCCTGTGAAGCAAACTTTTCGTCCCAGAAACCGCTGTTTGATGCAAAATGCTCTATGTACTCCTTTGCGGTCATTCCCCCTCGGGACATATTGTAAACCTTGCAGCCGCATATACGCGCAAGGAATTGCCCCCAGGAATACTCAAACATATCGTGACAGGCACCTGTACCGTTTTCCTTCAAACCTTCGAACGCACCGGAAGAAAGACTGTCTCCGATACATGCAATAGTGCGGAAGATAGAAGTATAACCGCCATTATCGGCAATACTGTCAAGAGGTTTCTCGTTCAGAGGAGTCAGTTCAAGTTTCATTGATGCTCTCCTGTTAATTCTAAATTCATTGTATGGTCATTTTCCGATTCACAAGACCGGTAATTCCGGAATACATCATTACCAGTCCCGAACTCAGGATAATTCCCCCGATGATATCCGTAATCCAATGCACACCGGAAACAAGTCTTCCCGCAACCATTAAAACGGCAAACACCGTCAAGATACATATAACGGTCTTTCTGAATATTTTTGTCCTGATCCTGCTCTCAAGCTGAATAATTGCCGTCAGGATCACACACATAACAAGAAGTGTCGTGGATGAGGGGTATGAAGCTTCAAGAAATCCGTTTATCAATACCGGACGATAATTTACCGTATGGGATTCGAAAAACAGATATGCTGCCATTACAACAATGTAAAACACTCCGAGTATAAGTATGTCCGGATCCACTTTCAGAAGGTTTTTCCGTTTTATCAGCTGAACCAGCCCCAGTATTGCGAAACCGACAATAAATCCCATGGGTACAAGACCGAGCCAATCGGTAATTACATATAAGGTCATATTGACACCGGTCAGTCTGTGAACAGCTCCGTTCAGTGCCGCAAAGCCGACTTGCGAACCCTCCGGGCCAATCGGTCTTACGTCAACATAACTGATCAGCACCGTCCATAAGACGAATACCGCAACCGTAGCAAGTCCCGCAATCAGAATTCTCAGATCTCTCATTTTTCTCATTTCCAATCCATCCTTTATTACTGTATTTGAGCTTTTTGCCCTGTACAGTAGTATAAATCAACGGAATCAAAATGAAAAGAATCTTACCGTCACACAGGCGACACGTTTCGTATCATTGCCGCTTTATCAGCATAAGCGATTTGATTGCGAGGAAGAAGAATGTAAAAGTTGCGGCATATGGCTGAAGGGTCATAATGAAGCATGCGGTTGCTATGGCACTTAACCCGACGGGAATGCCGCATCTGTATTTTTCCCAGAAAACCGAAGTACTGTTTTGCAAAGCAAGGGTAAGAATTCCCATAAGAACGATCATGGTCACGACGACTATGTACAAAATCCTGATATACGGAGAAATGCCTGTAAGCGAAAGTAAAGATACTTCCCTGACCGCTCCATCGCCGCGTTGTCCGAAAAAAGGCAGAAACAGAAACATGACAAGGCTGCAATCAAGCAACCCGAAGATCATATCCCTGGTATGGATCTGTTTTCGCCTGTTGTCTTCATCCGCAATTGTCAGGATCTCCTCACCGGAAAGAAGCTCATCGATTGAAACCGAAAAATACTTAGAAATAGTTTTCAATGATTCAATATTCGGCACTCCCCTGCCGGATTCCCATTTGGAAACAGCCGTGCGGGATACATACAGAGCACCCGCAAGTTCTTCCTGAGTAATGCCTCTGCGCTTTCTCAGTTCCTGTAATTTCTCATTAAACTCCATATCCGTCGGTTTCCCCGCATTTTTTAAAACTGAATCTTTACAGCAAATGGGCAATCCCGCACGAGACTGCCCATTGAACTTTTAAAACTGCATGAATGTGATTTTCAGACCCGGAAGCCCAGAATCAGTACAGCTTAGCGCCGGCGGGAATACTGTCATCAACCATAAGCAGATGAAGCTTTTCCGCTCCCTCCTCTTTATGAACAGCGCTCAGGAGCATACCGCAGGAATCTATGCCCATCATGGCTCTCGGAGGAAGATTCGTGATTGCTATCAGGGTCTTTCCGATAAGTTGTTCAGGCTCATAATATGCATGAATTCCGCTCAGGATAACGCGATCTGTGCCCGTTCCGTCATCGAGGGTGAACTGCAACAGTTTTTTAGACTTTGCAACAGTGGCACACTCTTTTACCTTTACCGCACGGAAGTCACATTTGCTGAACGTCTCGAAATCGACCATATCCTTGAACATAGGTTCAATTTCAACTTTGGAAAAATCAATTGCTTCTTTAACTGAAATTTCCCCGGCGACTGAACCCGACTTGCAGACTTCTTCATTGGGGCATGTGGCGCACGCACAGCCCGCTCCGGTTTCAGCTTTGGCAGTTTTCTTTTCGGGCTCAAGGGATTTCATTGTCGGGAAAAGAAGAACATCTCGGATAGCGGCTGAATCGGTAAGAAGCATACACATACGGTCTATACCGTAGCCTATACCGCCGGTGGGAGGCATACCGATCTCAAGAGCGTTGAGGAAGTCTTCATCAGTGTGATTGGCTTCTTCATCGCCCTGGGCAAGCTGTTCCTCCTGAGCGGCAAAACGAGCCCGCTGATCTATAGGATCGTTAAGTTCGGAATAGGCATTTGCCATCTCCCATCCGTTCATAAAGAACTCAAAACGTTCAACATATTCGGGATTCTCGGGCTTTCTCTTGGTCAGCGGAGATATCTCTACCGGATGGTCCATTACAAAAGTCGGTTGCAGCAGGTGCTCCTCGACAAAAGCCTCAAAGAAAAGATTCAGAATATCCCCTTTCTTATGACGCTTTTCATAAGCCACATTATGAGCATCAGCCGCAGCCCTGGCCTCTTCAAGGGTATGTATCTGGGTAAAATCGACACCGGAATACTTTTTGACGGCATCCACCATTGTAATACGCTCAAAAGGCTTTCCGAGGTCCATTTCAATTCCGTTATATACGATTTTTGTAGTACCGAGAACATCCTGAGCCACATGTCTGTACATGTCCTCAGTAAGATCCATCATGCCGTGATAATCGGTATAAGCCTGATACAGCTCCATGAGAGTAAACTCCGGATTATGACGGGTATCAAGACCTTCGTTACGGAATACTCTGCCTATTTCATAAACCCGCTCAAGTCCGCCGACAATGAGTCTCTTGAGGTAAAGCTCAAGAGAAATGCGGAGTCTGAGATCCTCATCAAGAGCATTGAAGTGAGTCTCAAAGGGACGCGCTGCAGCGCCTCCGGCATTGGCAACAAGCATAGGCGTTTCAACTTCCATAAAGCCGCGGGAATCAAGAAAACGGCGGATGCTGCTTATGATTCTGGAACGCTTGATAAAAGTATCTTTACTGTCGGAGTTAGTTATAAGGTCAACATAGCGCTGACGGTAACGCGTATCGATATTTGTTAGTCCGTGGAACTTGTCCGGCAATGGACGGAGACTCTTGGAAAGGAGCTTTACTTCCGTGGCGTGTACGGAAACCTCCCCTGTTTTTGTTTTGAAAACAGTTCCCACGACTCCGATGATATCTCCGAGATCGAGTTTCTTGAAAGTCGCATAGTCTTCCTCTCCGATGGAGTCTCTGGCAACATAGCACTGAATAGTGCCCTGAAGATCCTGAACGTTGCAGAAAGAAGCCTTGCCCATAATACGCTTTGTCATCAGCCGTCCGGCAACGGAAACAGACTGACCCTCAAGAGAATCAAAGTTTTCTCTGATCTCGGAACTGTGATGCGTAACGCTGTACTTTGTTATCTGATAAGGATCAGCACCTGCATCCTGAAGATTTCTGAGCTTTTCGCGGCGGATCCGCATCTGCTCGTTCAGATCCTCTCCAGGCGCCGCCTGAACCGGGTTTATATTCTCATTATCCATGTTTTTCTCCATTGAAATTATTCGGGCAGACGAATGTCTATTATCTCATAAGTAAACTCTCCGCCGGGGGCGCTGACAACTACTTTGGAGCCTTTTTTCTTGCCGATAAGAGCCTTTCCGACGGGGCACTGATCGGAAATCTTATTCTCCGCGGGATTTGATTCCGTCTTACCGACGATCATGTATTCTACGGGCTCGTCCTCAGGGAACTCACAGTCAAGTACCTTAACGAGAGATCCGACGGAAACATAGTCGGTATTAATCTCATTTTCATCGAGAACAGTAGTATGCTTAAGCTGCTCTTCAATGTCTCTGATCCTTGCTTCGGTAATTGCAAGTTCATTTTGCGCAGCATCATATTCACTGTTTTCCGAAAGGTCACCAAAATCTCTCGCTTCTTTGATTTTTTCCGCGATCTCGGCACGTCTGGTTCCCTTCAGATATGCAAGTTCCTCTTTCAGTTTGTTGTAACCTTCGCTGGTAAGCACTATTTGAGCACTCATTTTATTACCTCACAATATATTTAGAAAATTGTTCACTTGTTGATAGCGTCCGAAAGAACCTGCAGAGCCTTCTGCATCTGAGGGTCATCTTTATGGTCAACCACATAGAAACCGTACAACTGCTGCTCCGTGGACTTAACTTCAAAATCCGGGACAAGTCCGACGCCGTTATAATCCGTGCGGCTCTTTGTAAAATAGCGGAATGTGGTAAATTTCAGACCGGATCCGTCACCGAGACTGAAAGTGGTCTGACCTATCCCCTTACCGTAAGTGGTCTCACCTACAAGCGGAACGGAAAGAATATCACGCAGACAGGAGGAGAACAGTTCACTTGCGCTTGCGGATCCCCCGTTTACAAGAACTGCCATCGGAAGCCCCTCAATAACGGGATCTTTCTTGGCTTTGGTTATCTCCTCTTCCTGTTTATACTCTATAATTATAATCGGCTCACCCTTGGGGACAAGCATATCCAGCATATCCGTGACCGTATTGAGTTCTCCGCCCGGATTGTTTCTCAGATCAAAAAGCAGTCCTTTGACACCGGCATTTTTAAGATCCTTGAGCGCCTCGGAGAACTGAGGCTTCGCGGCTTCGGAGAATCCGTGTATACGGATAAACCCGATTTCATCTATGATCTCATAGTCAACGTACCGCTGAACAAAAGATTTCCTGGTAACGCTGAAAGAAAGATTTTCCCCGTCACGGTCTACCGTCAGTTCGGCAACGGTCCCCTCAACGTCAAGCATCATATCCACCGCATCATCGTAACTCATACCAACAAGGGATATGCCGTTGACGGAGGTAATTATGTCCCCTGCTTTCAGTCCCTGTTCCTCAGCCGGAGAATTTCCCAAAACCCGGTAAAGGAAAAGACCTTTTTCGAGAATATCGGATTGTTTGACAACGTTTACACCTACTCCGATAAAATTACCCTTCGTGGAAGAGTTGAATTCTTCCATTTCTTCTTCGTTGAAATAATAAGCGTATGCATCATCTTTCAATCCAAGAAGATAATATTTCAATGCGGAATCCTCCGCGGTCTCTTCATCGAAATCATATATAGCGTAGTAGTCAAGATACTGCTTTATCAGGGATGTCTTTTCGTACATATCGATGTCTCTTTCAAGCTCGATATTTCTGAAAAGCAGGCACCCGGAAAGACAAACAAGACCAATCGCTGCAACCAGAACAAGGCTAACAAGAATTTTTAAAGATTTCTTCATTACAAACCTTCTCCATATTTCTCTCGGGAAAAATTATATTCAAAAAGCTGTGTTTTATGCCAGTCCCATCATTTCTTTAAGCTGAGAAACGGCACTCTGAAGCTGATCATCCTCTTCGTCGGTCAATTCATCGAACCGGTCAGCCTTGGAGGAATCAAGGTTGACACGGAAATCAGGAACTATGCCAGTACCGTTGAACCTGACTCCCGAAGGTGTAACATATTCGGCGGTGGAAAGACGCACCGCAGTTCCGTCGGAAAGTGAGATATCGGTCTGCGCAAGTCCGTTTCCGGCAGTCGTCGTGCCGACTATCGTCACGGTATCCATATCCTGCAGAGCAGCCGAAAAGACCTCAGCCACACCATTGGTATGTTCGTTCTGAATAACAACAATTGGAGCGGTGATTGATTTCACATCCGAGAAATAGGATTTCGTGTTGGAACTGTCCTTGGCACGCACTGTAACGATCGTTCCGGCAGGTTTGATAACATCAACAACTCCGACAGCGGCATCAAGTTTACCGCTCGAATTGAAACGGACGTCAATGACAAAACCTTTAGCTCCCTTGGAAGAAAGGTCAGAATATGCGGCATTGAAGTCTTCAAGGGTAGTATCACCGAATTCGTTGATGAATATATAACCGATGTTGTTCTGTACCAGTCTGTACTCAACAGTCTGAGGCTGGAAACGGCGACGTACGATATCAACCGTAATAATATCCGGTTCACCGGAGCGGAGTACTGTAAGGGTTACGGTGGAGTTCTCCTGACCGGAAAGTCTCTGAACAGAGCGCCGGTAGCCGTCCTCGGTAACATTGACCCCTCCGACGGAAAGGATAATATCACCCTTTTTCATTCCTGCAAGTTTTGCGGAGGAACCGACTCGGACGAAGTCGACTTCGATACCACCGGTTTCTTTATCGTATGAGGGAACTATTCCGATATCGACAGAAGCTGAATCAGAGGTAACAGATGCGGTCCTGTAATTCTTTTCATTCAGATAGTAGGAATACTCATCCCCGAGCCCGTTGACGTAACCGGAGGAGATACCATCGATAATGTCATCATAGCCGTTGGCTATGTCAACGGAAAGGACATAATAGTTTGAAACTATCTGGTTGAGTATATCCAGTTTCTGGTACATCTGCTGATTATGGCTGAGGTTGTTGACAGTGTTGCTGACGTAATAGTATGTTCCAACGCAGGAAACAAACGCAGTGGCAACGATCAGGAAAAACAATGTACCGAGCCTGACACCCTTTTTCTTCATTTAAAGCACCGCCTCCGACATCAAGAGAGATTTTCCGTTAGTTAATAGTCTTTTTCGGCTTGGAACCGTCTGTTGTCACATAATCCATGGGGTTGCAATTTTTACCGTTGATCACTACCATGAAATGCAGATGGTTTCCCGTGGCATATCCGGTCATGCCGACATATCCTATAACATCGCCTTTTTTGACCTCATCGCCAACGGACAGGCCCTTTGCAAATGCGGACATATGGTAGTATTTTGTGACAACGGAGGACCCATGGTCTATGGCACAGGTATTACTTCCCGTGGAATCTTTTTTGTAGTATATGATCTTACCGTCGGCAGCAGCATAAATGGGAGTTCCCTTTGATGCCGCAATATCGACACCGGAATGGACGTCATGATAACGTTTACCGTTCAGCATGAAATTACGCTCAACACCGAAAGGGGACGTAATTCTCGTGCAATTGGAGGGCAGAGGCCACATGAAATCCCCGCCGGAATACTTGCGCTGTTTATCAACAAGAGCCTCTATCTGTTTGTCAAGCTCCTTAGCGGCTTTTTCAAACTCTATCTCCATAGCCTCAAGAGCCTCTTCATCCTGCTCCAGATCCTTTATGGAAGCAGACAGAGCCTTCTGCTGGGAAAGCAGGTCGGCTTTTGCCGTTTCAAGCTGAGCAAGGGCTTCTTCCTGAGCCTTTTTCTTTGTTTCTATGTCATTTTTCGCAGACTCGGTTTTGTCTTTGAGAGCACGGAGCTCATCCAGGTTCTTTTTGTCGTTCTGCATTATATCATTTATGATATCCATCCGGGAAAGCAATTCGGCAAAATTGTCTGAAGAAAAAATTACTTCCAGGTAAGAAATATTTCCCTCTTCATAAGTTTCTCTGGCGCGGGCCTTGAACTTTTCCAGAAGATCGTTATACAGAGCTTCAGCCTCGGAAAGTTCAACGGTCTTTTCCTGAAGACGAACTTCCAGATCCTCAATGACCCACTCAAGCGTCTGTATTTCCGTATCAGTTGCGGACAACTGCTGTTCAAGCAGGGTCTTTCTCTTTATCTTATTGTTTTTTTCGGAAGAAAGACTCTTCAGCTGTTTTTCTATATCCTTCTTATTCTTGTTAATCTCGTCCAGCTCAGCCATTGCCGCATCATATTCATTTTTATCGTTTTCGTCATGCCAGGTGACAGCACCGGAACAGACAAAGCCGCTGAATATGCCGACAAAAAGAACCAAGCAAAGCGCAAGAACGGAAATTTTGAATTTAGTTTTCATCTTCAAGCCCTCATGTTACACGTTAAGATACTTCTTAACGGGGAAAACGGATCCGAGCATACCGACAGCACCACCGACAATTACAAAGAACAGAGTATAAGCCGCAGCAACGGAAGAAAACGGAACGGGAGTAAAGAAACCGATTTCAGCCAAAGTGGGAGAAAGCAGTCTTGTATAGGTAAACGACAGCAGTACAGTGGAAAGTATTCCGGAAAATACGCCTATAATTATTCCTTCCAGGAAATACGGCAACTGCACGAATATGTCTGTCGCGCCCACATATTTCATGATGTTCAGTTCGTGTTTGCGGGAATAAACGGAAACCTTGACGGAGTTAGTGATTACCAGGACGGAAACAACAACAAGCAGGAGTATTATCCAGAACGAGAAAAACATCACAATGCCGCGAACCCGCTGTATTGATTCCACAATGTCACGTCGCTCCCTTATGCGCGCTATGCCCTCGATCTTCTCCACGGCATACATCGTCTGCTCAAACTTACTGAGATCTTCGACCTCAAAAACAAACGAAGCCCGGAGAACATCATCCGTCAGATCCTCAGAAAGCCATGAAGAATCGTCACCCAGAAGTGATTTGTATTCCTCCAGAGACTCAGCTTTGCTTTTAAAATAGACGTTTTTAATATTTCCTATTCCACGAAGCTCAGATTCAATCTGCCCTATTCTTTCGGCATTCGAATTGGCGTCAAGATCTTCATCAAGAAAGAGAACGACCTGATTTTCATTACCTATTTCATCTATAAAAACGTTTACGTTCTTTACGCTCAGCATTGAAATGCCTAAAAACACGAGACAAACGCACAGAACCGTAACTGACGCAAGTGTCAGAAGCCAATTCTGAAAAATGCTCTTCAAGGCCCTCTTGATGAGGAAGCACAAACTGTCAAAACTCATTGTTCTTCCTCCTCGCTTTTACTGTACCGTCTTCCCTTCCTGACGGGCCCGGACCGGTCCGCGTCCGCAACCGGATCAGAAGACTGATAGGCAGAGGATTCAGATTCATCCTTTTGAGAAGAATCAAAAACAATATGTCCCTGCTCAATACGTATCTCACGTTTGCTGAAGCGTTTGACCAGCGCCTGCTCATGAGTAACAACCAGGACGCAGATACCGAGAGAGTTTATCTTCATCAGAAGCTTCATTATTTCAACGGACATCAACGGATCAACATTGCCGGTGGGTTCGTCGGCGATAATAAGTCCGGGGTTGTTTACGATAGCCCTGGCAAGAGCGACACGCTGCTGCTCACCGCCTGACAACTGTTCCGGATAGGCTTTGAGCTTGTGGGAAAGCCCGACGATCTCAAGAACTTTCTTGACCCGCTGACGCACACGGCTGTGACTGCTTCCGACAACTCTCATCGCGAAAGCCACGTTATCAAAAACATTCAAATCGTTTATCAGTCTGAAATCCTGAAAAACGACTCCGATCTTTCTTCTGTAGTACGGTATTTGCCTTCGGGACAGTTTTTTCAAATCGACCCCATCCACAAGGACTTCCCCTTCTGTGGCAACATCCTCACAGGTAAGAAGGTGAATCATCGTACTTTTGCCGGCACCAGAACGTCCGGTTATGAAGACAAATTCACCGTCATCGATGGTCATACTCACATGATCCAAGGCCTTCGGTCCCTTTTTATACACCTTGGTCACATTACTAAACTCGATCAAGTGCAGTACCTCTCACTTTGTTAAAGGAGCATCAGAACTTAGCGGGGTTCGATGCAAGATATTTCCTGACCATAAGCGCAACTTTGAATACTATCGCATCTTCGAATTCTTTCAGATCGAGACCGGTAAGTCTGCGTATCTTTTCCAGGCGGTAGACAAGGGTGTTTCTGTGTACAAACAATTTTCTTGAGGTTTCGGAAACGTTAAGATTGTTTTCAAAGAATTTCTGAATGGTAAAAAGTGTTTCGTGATCAAGGGAATCAATTGATCCCTTCTTGAAAACTTCCTCCAGAAACGTATTGCAGAGTGTTGTGGGTAAATAGTAGATAAGACGGCCGATACCGAGATTATTGTAGCTTACGATAACCTTTTCGACCTCAAAGACTTTGCCGACCTCTATAGCTATCTGAGCCTCTTTATAGGACCGGGAAAGGTTCTTGAAGGAGGTCACTATCGTACCTATGCCGATAACCGCGCGGGTATAGAACTCGCTGTTTAAAGTATCGACAATGGAACGGGCAAGTTTTTCGAGATCCTTTATTTCGGTGGTAGGACGGACTTCCTTGACCAGAACGATATCGTTTTCACCGATACTGATAACGAAATCCTTGGTCTTGTCCGGAAACAGGCTCTGAATTATGTCATAGGCGAAAATTTCGGTACGGTCCAGCAGGCGGATAAGTATAACCACCCTGGGAACATCGTTCGCGAAATGCAGTTCTTTGCTCTTGAGATAAATATCTCCGGGCAGAATATTTTCAAGCATTACGTTTTTGACGAAGTTGAGTTTATCGTTCTTTTCGTCGTTGAATTCCTTCAGGGTATTCAGAGAAACGGCGAGAATTCCCGCAATAGTCTCAGCGTTGGCATCCGTCCCCTTGACAAATACGGCATTCTCGAATTTGACCCGGGAACCTATAGTCCGGTAGGTATATCCGTTGATAACGCTGACATCGGACATGGACATGGCCTCAAGGACATTTCCGCCCAAAGCCTGTCCTATCAGACTCAGGTCGTTGCAGGCGATTATGACCGCCTTTTCATCAATGACACCGATGGTCTTATCGACACAGTCCTTCATTTGCTGAACTACACTTTGAAACAATCTGCCTGACATACTCCGCACCTATCCTGTCGAAATTTAGTTCGGGGATGATTCCGCCCAAAAATAAAAGTACAATAATTGTAATCGTACTACAATTATTGTACTACTTTTTTGTGCAAAATGCAATAGGTTAATCGCAAAATTTATCTTTTTTGTCATATATTATTGTTAATTTTGCATAATTTTAACTATTCTGCGTTATTTTTCGGGGTACTTCTGTCGTACAAAGTCACAATCGGCGGAAATCTGGGCGGCAAGTGCCGCCATACTGTCAAATCTGCGCTCGTCGCGGATACGCTCCAGGAACATAATGCGGGCATTTTCCCCGTACAGATCCTCCTTCGTGTCGAGCAAAAATGTCTCAACGGAAACCTCCGGATAAACCGAAAAATCAACCGTAGGGCGAACCCCTACGTTGGTCAGTCCGGTATAGAATCTGCCCCCGCATTCAACTTTTGTCGCATATACACCAAAGGCAAGGAGTGCGGACTGCTCCGAAGGCTGAGTATTTACCGTGGGAAAGCCTATTGAAGTGCCGATATGTTTACCGTGAACGACCTTACCGCAGACAGAAAAAGGTCTGCCGAGCATCTGCCAGGCTGATCTGACATTCCCTTTTCCCAGCGCAAGTCTTATTTTTGTGGAGGAAGATTCCTCCATCTTAACGGCAATAACGTCAATACCGAAATGCGTCGCAACTTCCCTGAGGATTTTCACATCATACCGGCCCTCACTGCCGAACCTGAAGTTTTCCCCGCAGACTACTGCTTTACAGTTATAACATGTTTTGAGTTCTTCGAGAAACTGCGTTGCCGTTTTTGCCGCGAAGTCGGCATCAAACGGATGAAAAACCACCTCATCCGCACCCGCGGACAGAAGTAGGCTTTTCTTTTCCTCATCTGAGGTGATCCGGAACGGTCCCGAGATTTTCCCGAAAAACACACGGGGGTGCGGAGTAAAAGTCATGGCAACCGTTCTGCATGAATGTTCCGAAGCGTATTCCGCAGCCGTTTTTATAACACGCACATGACCGATATGTACACCGTCAAAATTACCTACGGCAACAACCGTATTTACAGATTTTCTTTCCAAATGCCGCAAACCTTTCCCTCTTCGTTCAGCCCAGCCAGTCCCAAAAACCGCTGATCTCCGTCATAAGCTCTGAACCTTTCCCCAACGGGAAGAGCTCCGAATCTTCCTTTTTCAATGCCCCCGCCGTTCAGATAATAGACCTTGCCGCTATCGGGAATACTGATTGCGGGGAGAAAAGAAAACACCTCTTCACAGCGGAACCCGACCTTGCCTATATTTCCTTCAGAAGCAATACGGATCACATCTTCAAGGTTCAGTGCCTGTCCTATGTCAAAGCCATTGGCTCGGGTGCGGCGAAGTGCCTGCATACACCCGCAGACTCCAAGTTCAACCGCCATATCCTCGCAGAGAGTCCGTATGTATGTGCCGGAAGAGCAGCTTACGGTGAAGGAAAAGCTGTTTTTTCCGGTTTTCTCAATGTCATCTATGGAATATATCGTTACCGTCCGGTGTTGACGTTCAACCTCAACACCTTCCCGGGCGAGCTTATACAGCGGGACTCCGTTTTTCTTGACAGCGGAATACATGGGCGGCAACTGGCTTATATTCCCGGTAAACTTATCGGCAACAGACGAAAACTCCGCTTCGGAAACGTCACAATCACAAGTTTCTATAACAGTGCCTGTTACATCCTGGGTATCGGTACGGATCCCGAAAAGTATTGAAGCCCTGTAAGTTTTATCCGAAGGCAGAATATCAGATAAACGGGTATAGTTTTCCGTAAGCACAGTCAGAACGCCTGTGCACATAGGATCAAGCGTCCCCGTGTGCCCGATTTTGATTTTTCCCGGCACCGCGTGCTTTATCCGGGCGACAACGTCATGTGAGGTATAGCCCGAAGGTTTATCTACCGGAATTATCATTGTACCTGTTCCAGTCCTCCACTATAGCTTCAGCCACCATTTTTTCCGCCTGCTCCGGAGTCGCCTTGATTATACAGCCCGCAGCCCGTAAATGGCCGCCGCCGCCAAACCGTGCGGCAACCGCGGACACATCGAAGTTTTCATTCGAACGCAAGGAAACTTTCATTCCCTCATCCGTCTGTTTCAATGTAGCACTTGCAGCAGTTCCGGCAACACGCCTGGTCAGTGAGGAAAGTCCTTCGGCGTCACGTTCATCAAGTCCGCTTTCGGCTATCATTTCTTTGGTCACGGTCAGTATGGCTATTTTTCCGTCAGCAAGCATTCTGATCTTATTTACGGCATTGGCTTCAAGCCGGAGCTGCTCAATAGGCGCGTAATCAAACAGATCCGCGTTTATCGTAGCGGCATCGAATCCGAAGCCGAGAAGTTCGGCGGCTGCAAGATGGGTTTCGGCGCCGGCATTTGAATACTTGAAACAACCGGTGTCGAAAGAAATGGCTGTATATAACATCCGGGCAAGAAATTCATCAAGAGATATACCCGCATCCCTGATAAGGCTGTACAGAACCTCACCCGCCGAAGACGCATGAGGCATGACTATCGTTTTTTCGGCATAGGCGGTGTTGGATATATGATGATCAATACAGTAATTGACCTTCCCGTTTATCATTCCGGAAACCTTCCCGCCTATCAGATCCGGAGCAGCCACATCGACACAAACGGTATAATCCGGAGTAAAGTCAGCTTCAAGATTCTCCGTTCCGCCGGTGATGAAGCGAAGTCTGCGGCTGACAGGGTCACTGCATACAATTGCCGATTTTTTACCCAGACGTGTAAATATATGCTTCAAAGCCTCGGCGGATGCCAGCGCATCTCCGTCGGGGCTTTTATGGGGAATTATCCAGATATTATCACAGTCCAGAAGCTGTCTGAATATCTCTTTTTGTTCAGCGGTAACGGTCATATCTGTTCGTCCTTATTTTCCTGATCCGCGGATATCTGTTTCAATATCCGATCGATCCTTGCCCCTGTCTCCGCGGAATGATCAATAATAAAAGTAATTTTAGGAACGGCACGCAAACGGAGTCTTTCCCCGAGTTGTTTGCGAACATATCCGGAAGAGGCTTTCAGCCCCGCTTTTATCTCTTTTTCATCAGATTTCTGAAAAAAACTGATATATATTTTCGCCTCATCCAGGTCACCGGTAACATCGGCGGAAACAACCGTGGGCATGGACGGAATACGGGGATCTTTCACTGTTTTAAGGATCTCCGCAACTTCTCTGCGTACCTCTTCGTTTATCCTGTCGCGTTTATACTTATTGGGCATTTTTACACCTCATTGAAAAACGGGTCTTCCCGGGTTTGACCCGATGAAGACCCGTACTGTTAATTCTTGATTTCTTCGTCGATATAAGCTTCTATTATATCGCCGTCCTTGACGTCGTTGAATTTATCAAGACCTATACCGCATTCATAGCCTTCAGCTACTTCTTTGGCATCATCCTTGAAACGTTTTAGGGAGTCGATCTGTCCCTCATAGACAACAATGCTGTCCCTGATAAGTCTGACTTTTGCAGAGCGCAGAATCTTACCGTTCTTGACATAGCAACCGGCAATGGTTCCCACACCGGAGACCTTGAAGGTCTGTCTGACTTCCGCCGTTCCGAGGGAGACCTCCCTGAACTTGGGCGCAAGCATACCCTTCATTGCATCCTCGATTTCACGGGTGCAGTCATATATGATACGGTAAAGTCTCATATCGACCTTATCCTTTTCAGCCATGGTACGGGCATTGGGATCGGGTCTGACATTGAAACCTACGATTATAGCCTTTGAAGCAGACGCAAGCATGACATCGGACTCAGTTATTCCGCCGACGGCACAATGTATGACTTTGACACGTACCTCTTCGTTGGAAAGCTTCTCCAGAGAGCTCTTGACCGCCTCTGCGGAACCCTGGACATCTGCTTTGACGATTATATTGAGTTCCTTGACATTACCCTGCTGTATCTGTGAGAACAGATCATCAAGGGACATACCGGACCTGTCGGTATTGAGAGCGTCTTTCTGTTCCTGTTTCCTCTGTTCGACAAGTTCTCTTGCCATTCTTTCATCGTCGACCACATAGAACAGGTCTCCGGCGGAGGGAACCTCTGAAAATCCGGTAATTTCAACAGGCGTGGAAGGAGCGGCTTCGGTAATACGCTTACCTTTGTCGTCCATCATTATCCTTACTTTTGCAACGGAAGTACCGGCAACAAGGAGATCTCCCGTATGAAGGGTTCCGTTCTGTACAAGTACGGTTGCGACCGGGCCTCTGCCCTTGTCAAGTTTGGCCTCGATAACGGTACCTTTGGCCTTTCTGTTTGGATTAGCCTTAAGATCAGCCATATCAGCAACGAGCTGAACCATTTCGAGAAGATTTTCGATACCCTCGTGCTTGACCGCGGAAACGGGAACGCAGATTACGTCGCCGCCCCACTGCTCGGGAACAAGTTCATGCTCAGTAAGCGCCTGAAGCACACGATCAAAGTTAGCCTCGGGTTTATCCATTTTATTGACGGCGACTATAATCGGCACATTTGCCGCTTTAGCGTGATTTATAGCTTCAACAGTCTGGGGCATGATACCGTCATCGCCAGCAACAACGAGGATGGCAATATCGGTCACCTGGGCACCACGGGCACGCATGGAGGTAAATGCGGCATGACCGGGGGTGTCAAGGAAGGTTATATTTCTGCCGTTAATCTTTACGGTATACGCACCTATGTGCTGTGTTATACCGCCAGCCTCACCTGCGGCAACATTAGTGTTTTTGATGGCATCCAGAAGAGATGTCTTACCGTGGTCAACGTGACCCATAACGACGACAACCGGGCTTCTGGGTTCAAGATCTTCCTGTTTATCCTCGGTATCGTCAATAAGTTTATCTTCAATTGTTACAACGACCTGTTTGGAAACTGTCGCACCGAGTTCCTCTGCAACAAGAGACGCTGTGTCATAATCTATTATCTGTGAAGAAGACGCCATTATACCGAGTCCCATGAGTTTTTTGACGACTTCGGCATTGGTTGTATGAAGACTGGAAGCAAGTTCATTGACGGAGATTTCTTCCGGAAGAACTATATTGCTCAGATGCTTCTTCTTGTCTTTTTCGTACTGCTCAAGTCTCTTGAGTTTTGCCAGCTCATCTTCACGTTTACTGTTGTAATTGTTGGGACGTCTGTTTTTATTGCTCTTGATCTTCTGCTTGCTCTTGCCGTAATCGCGCTTGTCATGCTCACCGGCAATATCGCTGAGTCTTTCGTCATACTTTGAAAGATTAACATTGGTCTGCTTCCTTGTATCAACGACCTTGACATATTTTGCGTTGATGTCGGGGGATTTTTCATCCCGTTCGATGACGGTAACGGGAGAGGTCTGTTCTATGCCCTTGCCCACAGGGACGACACGGGTCTTAAACTCGTCTCTCTTCTTTTCCTTCTGTGCGTTTTTCTTCTGAGCTGCGGCTTTTGCGGCAGCGGCCTCGGCAGCGGCGGCAGCCTGAGCTTTTTTCTTCTCTTCTTCGGCAGCTTTTCTGGCTTCCTGCTCCGCTTTCAGTTTTGCGGCAGCAGCTTCGGCAGCTTTTCTTTCCGCTTCTTTTCTGGCGGCTTCCTCAGCCGCTTTCTTTGTAGCCTCCTGCTCCGCCTTTTTCTTTTCTCTGTCCTCTTCGGTGGGCATACTTGCGAAATACTCCGCCAAAGATTTCAGCGCACCGTTTTTCTGAGAAAAATGATCAAAAATAACGTCCAGCTGCTCAGGAGTGAGGACCGTCATATTATTCAGTTTCGAGTTTTCACCGAAAAAACCGGTAATAACGGCAAGAACTTCCTCCGTGGAAACGTTGAAATCCTTACTTACTTCGTGAACTCTGTACTTATCGTGTAAACCCATTAAAAAAACTCCCCTGCGATTGAATTATTGTTAAGAATTTCCCTCGAAACTCCCGAAAGCCTCAGTTACAAGACCTGCAAGTCCCTTTTCGGTAACGGCAAAGACCGCAACCTTTCCCGCACCGAGCAACGAGCCGAGACGTTCCATGGTCAGGTCAGTCTGAAAGACCTTTCCACCGTCAGCGGTAAAAGCCGCGGAATGGGACTTGGTACGTTCGGACGCATCCGATGCAAGAACAATGAGCTCCGCCCGGACTCTGCCCGATTTTATTCTGTCATAACCTATTACAAGTTTGCCGGCACGCCGACAAAGAGACAGTATACTTTCCAGTTTATTCATGACGGTTACTCTCCGTAGCAGACATCAGACTGACGTAGACATCCGAGGAAACATTTCTCCGCAGAGTTCTGGAAAGTCTGCGGTTTTTCTCGGCTGCGGCTATACAGCCGGGGTCAGCACAGACATACCCGCCCCGGCCACCGGATCTTCCGGACGGATCAAATACCGCCATACCGTCTTTTACGGACACCCGAAGCATCTGACGTTTATCGTGATGAGTCCCGCAACCGGCGCAGATGCGCATAAAAGCACCTTTACCGTCTTTGCTTTTTACAGCGGACATATTATTCCGCCATTATATCTATGCGGTACCCGGTAAGTCGTGCCGCAAGACGGACATTCTGACCGGTTTTACCGATAGCAAGAGACAACTGATCTGCGGGAACAACGACTTTGCAACTTTTCGACTCCTCATTCAGCTCAACCAGACGTCCGGTTGCGGGAGAAAGAGAAGCTATTACGTACTCACCGATATCCTCGCTGTATTTGATAAGATCGATACGCTCATTACCGATGTTGGAGAGGATCGCACCTATTCTGGACTGCTTGGGTCCGATGCAGGAGCCTATCGCGTCAACATTGGGATCGGTAGACCAGACCGCAACCTTGGAACGGGAACCTGCCTCACGGGAAATGCCCTTGATCTCAACGGTACCGTCTGCGATTTCGGGAACCTCAAGTTCAAACAGCGAACGGAGGAACTCGGTTGAAGTACGGGAAATTCGGATTTCCTGACTCTTCGAACCCTTTCTGATCTCCGTTACGCAGACCTTCACAAGGTCTCCGTCGGAAAACTTATCTCCGGGGATCAGATCTCTTTCGCTGAAGGGAATCTCATACCCGAGAACTTCCAGATAAAGAGTTTTAGTCTTTTCGTCCACACGGCTAACCTTACCGGTAACGATCTTTCCGCGGACTCTTTCGAATTCCTGGATTATAGAGCCGTTGACAGCTTCGTTGATAGCCTGAACGATAACGTTTTTGCCGACCTTTGCCGCAATTCTTCCCACATCGGAGGGATCAACGTCAAACTCGACGGTATCGCCGATGTCATAGCGTTTCTTGAGTTTCCTGGCTTCGGCAAGTTCAATTTCAATGGCGGGATTTGTAACTTCCTCCACCACGGTTTTCTTTATAAAAGCGCGGACCTTTCTTTTCTCTTCGTTAAACTCCACGTCCACGTTGTCCGCGGGAATCTGCTTATCCCTCTTGATCGTAGCGGCAATGGCAGCCTTGATCTTTTCGTACATATACTCCTTGGGTATACCCTTTTCTTTTTCGAGCCCGTCAAGAGCTTCGTAAAATGCAGCGTTTGAGTTCATCGGAATAATCCTTTCAGCAGAGTTGATACTGTTTTTATGTTTTTATACAAGGTCAACCACGATTTTGGAAACATCTTTTCTGTTGACCGAAAAGTCTTTGTCCTGAACGGAGATTGAAAGAGTCTCATCATCCGCGTCCTTTATGACGGCGGAAAACCTTTTTGATTTGCTTATTTCGGGTACGGGCTTATAGAGACTGACCTCCGCGGTGTAGCCGATAAATTTCTTTATATGACCGGTTTTCCGGAGTTCGCGTACCAATCCGGCAGAGCTTACCTCAAGATTATAACTCTGTTCGATCGGATCGGCTTCATCAAGCAACGGATCTATGGCACGGGATACGGCTTCGCAGTCGTTTATCCCCACACCGCCCTCTCGATCGATATATATGCGCAGAAAGTACTCTGAACCCTCTTTTTTGAACTCAACATCCCAAAGTTCAAGTCCCAGACTCTTCACTATCGGAGTAACCATTTCTGTAACCGTTGATACTACGGACATATTTTCCCTTTCACGCCGAAAAGCGATTAGACAACTTCAAAGGGCGGTGTTTCCGACCGCCCTCGCAGTGAGTATAACATATAACAAAGGGAATTGCAAGTGTTTTGTAAAAAAATTTACAATAAATTCTGTTTTTTCCGTGCCGGAACGGGATTTAACGAATTTTTTATTAAATATGCCGACACAGACTTTATTTTTCAGACAATATATGTTATAATGATAGACAAAATCCGATTACGGAGGACAGAGAGATGGGAAAAACAAAAGTTACGATCGACGTAAATCGTTGCAAGGGCTGCGGGCTGTGCGTTGCTGCCTGTCCGAAAAAGATACTTGCCATAGACGAAAGCCGTCTGAACGAGAAGGGATACAGTCCTGCGACCATGACTGATCAGGAAAAATGTATCGCCTGTGCGTTCTGCGCAAGGATGTGCCCCGATTGCGTCATCACGGTAGAAAAATTCTGACAAGAAATCAAGAAAGGATTACAGTCGGTTTTATCCGACCGGTGTTTTACAATGAGTAAGATGCTTATGAAAGGCAATGAAGCTCTTGCAGAAGCCGCTATGCGCGCGGGATGCAAGCACTTTTTCGGCTACCCTATCACACCTCAGACCGAAGTTGCCGCTTATTTTTCAAAAAAAATGCCCAAAATCGGGGGAACATTCCTCCAGGCGGAGAGTGAAATCGCCGCTATAAACATGGTGCTCGGCGCCGCTTCCGCCGGTGTACGCGCAATGACAAGTTCCTCTTCCCCCGGTATTTCACTCAAATCCGAGGGTATTTCATACATAGCGGGTTCGGATCTGCCGTGTCTGATAATCAATGTGCAGAGGGGCGGCCCCGGTCTCGGCGGCATTCAGCCCTCCCAGTCCGACTACAATCAGGCTACAAAGGCTCCCGGACACGGCGATCTCCATCTGATAGTATACGCACCGGAAAGCGTACAGGAGATCGTCTCATATGTATTTACGGCATTCGACAAGGCTGAACAGTACCGTATGCCCGCAATGCTTCTGCTGGACGGTATACTGGGACAGATGATGGAGCCGGTTTCTTTTGACGATCTGCCGACCCCTGTTCCCCATGAAAAACCGTGGGCGACAAACGGTCATAAGAACGCCAGACCCCATAACATAGTCAATTCCCTGTATCTCAAACCCGAAGAGCTTGAGAAGAAGAATTTTGAGAGATTTGAAAGATACCATCTTCTTGAGCAGAACGAACAGAGATGGGAAAATTATATGACCGATGACGCGGAGATAATTCTTACCGCCGTAGGCGTTTCCGCGAGAGTTGCAAAATCGGCTATAAACATGGCACGGGCCGAAGGTATAAAAGTCGGACTTATAAGGCCTATTTCCCTGTACCCCTTCCCGGTTAAGGCTTTTGAACCCGTAAAGGATGATCCGAAGATTCGTCAGGTTCTGACCGTAGAGATGAACATGGGACAGATGATAAACGATGTAAAGCTCGCCCTGGAATGCAGAAAACCCGTCACTTTACTTAACCATACCGGCGGCATTGTACCTTCTCCCAGAGAAGTATACGAGCGCATCGTCAAGCTTGACCAGACACGGTAATTGCAGGGAGGTAGAATTGAAATGGCTGTTGTATTTGAAAAGACAAAAGGTCTGACCAATGTTCAGACTCACTATTGCCCCGGCTGTCCCCACGGCATAGTCCACCGTCTGGTAGGCGAATGCCTGGAGGAACTCGATGTGCTGGGAAACACCGTCGGAGTTGCCCCCGTCGGTTGCTCGGTTATGGCATACGATTACTTCTCCTGTGACATGGTGGAAGCTCCTCACGGAAGAGCGCCTGCCGTTGCCACCGGTCTGAAAAGAGCACTTCCCGATAATGTTATTTTTACTTATCAGGGCGACGGCGATCTTGCGGCAATCGGAACGGCTGAGACCGTTCACATTGCGACAAGAGGCGAAAATGTTACTATAATCTTCATAAACAATGCAATTTACGGCATGACCGGCGGGCAGATGGCACCCACGACCCTTCCCGGCCAGGTTACCCAGACAACACCCTACGGCAGAGATGTAAAAACCGCGGGCTATCCCATCAGAGTATGCGAAATGCTCTCAACTCTTGACGGCGTAGCCTATGCTGCCCGTGTTGCGGTCAACAATGTCAAAAACGTTATGGCCGCGAAAGCTGCGATTAAAAAAGGTTTTGAAACGCAGATAGCAAAGAAAGGTTTTTCCATAATCGAAGTTATCAGCGCATGCCCCACAAACTGGGGAATGACACCCATAGACGCACTGAAATGGGTCGAAGATAAAATGATCCCCTACTACCCTCTCGGTGTTTACAAAGACAAGACCGCGGAAGAAAAGGAGGATAAATAATATGTCCTGCAACATTTTATTTGCCGGATTCGGCGGACAGGGAATCCTCTTTGCTGCAAAGGTGGCAGCCTATGCCGGAATGATGGCTGAAAAAGAAATATCCTGGCTTCCCAGCTACGGACCTGAAATGAGAGGCGGCACGTCTAACTGCGCCGTCTGCATTGACGACGCTCCGATAGCTTCCCCCATAGTCAATGAACCTTCAGTATTCATGGCTCTCAATGAACCTTCTTTTGTTAAATTCATAGACAAGGTTGTTGCCGGAGGCACCGTAGTATTCGACTCCTTCCTTATATCTTCGAGAACTGAAAGAACAGATATAAAGGCTTATGGTATACCCGCCACAAAAATGGCAAAGGACGAAGGCCTGGACGGTCTTGCGAACATAATTGCGCTGGGACTGATGGCAAAAAAGACGGAATTTCTCCCTCTTGAAACCCTGAAACAGGCTATAAATAAAGTGGTCCCCGCATCAAAACAGGCTATGATAGAAAAAAATATCAAAGCCCTTGAACTCGGATACAATTACCAGGAGTGACTTACCGTCACCGAAAGGACGTGATACTGTGGCAATAAAGAATTCCGAAATAGCTGAAAGACTCCGCGCAATTCGATTATTGTCCGACGTCTCCGCAGAAGAGATGGCGGAGGTCACAGGTCTTTCTCTGGAAGAATACAAAGACCTGGAAAACAATAAATCTCTTATACCTGTCAGCGTTTTGCTGGATGCTTGCGACCATCTCAAAATCAGCATGACGGAACTGCTGACGGGTGAAACCGCAAAGCTGCACATTTACGCCCATGTTAAAAACGGGAAAGGGCTGGCGGTGGAACGGACAAAGGCATATAAATATGAAAACCTTGCCTTTAATTTCGCCGACAGAAAAGTAGAACCCCTCCTGGTCACCGTTGAATCCAATGAGGATAAGGATTTTCACCTCAACTCACATTCCGGACAGGAATTTCACTACTGTCTGGAGGGAAGGTTTATTCTGAAAATCGATAAATACGAGGTCACGGTCGAACAGGGAGATTCGGTTTACTTCAACTCCCTCTATCCCCACGGCATGAAGGCCCTTGACGGTAAAAGTGCAAAGATCCTTGTGGTTACAATATAATTAACCGTTGCGAGGGGAAATACATAAAATGAATCTTGTTAACAGATATGCAAAAACAGATTTCGAATCATATGAGGATTTCATTCAGAATTTCAAAATAAATATACCGGAAAATTTCAACTTCGGCTTTGATATTGTTGATGAAATGGGACGTCTTGCCCCGGATCAGAGAGCTTTGATGTGGTGCAATGACAAAGGACAAGAGCGGACTTTCACTTTCGGGGAGATATCCGACCTTTCAAATAAAGCGGTTACGGTTCTGACAAAACTCGGCATAAAGAAGGGTGATACCGTAATGCTCATGCTGAAAAGAAGGTATCATTTCTGGTTTATTATGCCTGCCCTGCACAAAATCGGCGCGATAGCGATCCCTTCGACCCATATGCTCACGGATCAGGATATTGATTACCGCGTAAAAACGGCAGGTATCAGAACTATAATCTGCGCTGCCGATCCGATAATCTACGATCATGTAGTCAAGAGCAAAGCTTTGAATCCGGAGCTGGTTCTTGTTTCCGTTGATGGAAAAGAAGACGGATTCGTGGATTTTGACGAAGAAATGAGCAAGGCTGAACCCGCCCATCCGGAACGGGTAACGGAAAATGAAGACACAATGCTTGTGTACTTTACCTCCGGAACGACCTCACATCCGAAAATGGTGCGTCATGTCTTCACTTATCCTCTGGGACATATCATAACCGCCGGATTCTGGCAGAACCTGACAGACAAAGATGTTCATTTCACCATGGCCGATACCGGCTGGGCGAAATGCGCATGGGGAAAGCTGTATGGACAGTGGATAATGGGAGCCTGCGTTTTCGTTTATGACTACGAAGCCAAATTCCCGCCGGCAGAGGTGCTGAAGATGCTGTCTACGAAATGTATCACGACATTCTGCGCTCCGCCTACAATATACCGTTTTCTCATAAAAGAAAATCTTGAGGATTATAAACTGACCCTCAGAGCTTGTTATATAGCGGGAGAACCTCTTAACGCCGAGGTATACCGTCAGTGGCTGGACAAGACCGGAATAGAACTCCGGGAGGGATTCGGACAGTCAGAAACTCCGGCAATACTCGCAGTGTTCCCGTGGCTTACCCCGAAGCCGGGATCTACGGGCAAGCCCTCCCCCACCTTCGGAATCAAACTGCTTGATGAAAACGATGAAGAGTGCTCCGTTGGTTATGAGGGCGAGATATGCATTGATGTCAGAAACGGTATTCCCGCCGGGGTATGCAGGGGATATATGGCGGATGAGGAAGCTACCGCAAATGTCATGCGCAACGGCTACTATCATACCGGAGACATGGCATGGAAGGACGAAGACGGATACTTCTGGTTTATAGGCAGAGGCGATGACGTTATAAAGTCCAGCGGATACAGGATCGGTCCCTTTGAGGTGGAATCTGCGTTGCTTGAACATAAAGCAGTGCTTGAAGCCGCAATAACTGCGGTACCTGATCCCGAAAGAGGTCAGATAGTCAAAGCGACTGTCGTTCTTGCAAAAGGATATACTCCCGGCCCCGAACTTACCAAGGAATTGCAGAATCACGTCAAAAAGACCACTGCGCCCTATAAGTATCCCCGGATCATCGAATACGTTGACGAACTGCCCAAAACCATATCGGGCAAAATAAAGCGCAAACACATAAGAATGGAAGACGAGGCTCAGCATAAAGAGCCGGAAAACAAAGGCTGAACGCCGGAAAACGGAGAATACTGTTTTGAGAATTCAGAAATTCATTGCAGACTGCGGCTACTGCTCCCGTAGAGCTGCCGAAGAATTGGTACGCCAGGGAAAAGTTATCGTAAACAACAAACCCGCCGCAATAGGTCAGGATATTGATCCCGAAAAGGACAGAGTGACCTGCGAAGGAAAACGTCTGCACCTGAAAAACTGTGAAAAACAGTATTTTCTGTTTTACAAGCCCCGAGGTGTCATAACGACTATGAAAGCCCAGGACGACAGAAGCGTCCTTGCCGACCTTATCGGAGGCATAAAGGGCAGGGTCTACCCCGTGGGACGACTGGACAGAGACAGCGAAGGACTGCTGATCCTTACCGATGACGGAGAGCTTGCAAACAGGGCAATGCACCCCCGTTATCATCTGGATAAAACATACAGAGTTACGGTCAAAGGAAAGGTCGGAGACGACGTTCTTGACAAGTTCCGTAAAGGTATAATGCTCGAGGACGGAATGACAAAACCTGCCCTCGCGGTAATACATTCACGCATCGACCGCAACGGCGACATAATAGAGGATATAACCGAAACAAAAGACGGCTTTGAAGACAATGAAATAAAAATAGCAAAGACAGTTCTGCATATAACTATTTCAGAGGGCAAAAACAGACAGATCCGAAGGATGTGCGAAGCTGTGGGCCTCGAAATATTACTGCTCAAAAGAATCGCCATCGGACAACTTTCCGTAGGCAGGCTGTCCGCGGGACAGTACAGGCCCATGACAACGAAGGAAAAGGCTTATCTGCTTGAGGCTGTGGGACTGAAAAAAGAGGCTAAGGCAATGACAAAAAACGCTTCGAAAAGGGCTGTCCGCAACGATGAAAAGATCAAGCATAAGGCATACAGAAGCAGAAAAACCGATGACAGATCTGTAAATGAGAAGAAATTCAGAAAACAGGTAAAAGTTGAAGCTTTGCGGGAGGCTAAATATGCGAAGACGAAGGAGAAGAAGACTCAACGTTAAAAATCTGATCATCCTTATCATCATTGTAATTATTGCAGCAGCAGCGCTTGGAGGCCTTATATACCTCGGTCGCTACTGGAACATACTCCCCAAAAAGGCTTACACCGCCGAACATTTCGGCATTGAGACCGTTCTCAGCGGCAAGGACAAAGACAGGGACGGCATAGACGACCTTACGGACATAATGCTCGGCGCCAGAGCTTATGTTGAAACAAAACCCATGTACGACGGCACATATTACGCCGGAGGTTACCCGCCGGATGACAGAGGGGTTTGTACCGATGTTATCTGGAAGGCGTTCAAGGCTGCGGGTTACGATCTAAAGGCAATGGTGGATGAAGATATCGCAAATAACAATTCCTGCTACCCCGCCGCGAAGAATCCCGACCCGAATATCGACTTCCGCCGTGTCCGGAATCTTAAGGTATTTTTTGACAGACACGCCATCTCCCTGACCGTCGATACGTCCGATGTCGCCGCCTGGCAGCCCGGAGACATAGTCGTTTACGATGGGCATATCGGTATAGTTTCCGATAAACGTAACAGCAAAGGTTTGCCGTGGCTGATACACAATGCGGGGCAGCCCCGGTTGGAAGAGGACTCATTGGCAAGAGAAATCCCGATAGCTCACTATCGGTGGATACAAAATTAAGAAAGAGATGATTACTTTGACTAAGATCGACATTTTTTCCGGTTTCCTCGGTGCAGGAAAAACAACTCTTATCAAAAAACTCATAAAAGAAGCCTACAAAGGTGAACAGCTTGTACTCATTGAGAATGAATTCGGTGATATCGGTATCGATGGCGGTTTTATGAAAGAATCCGGCATAGAGATCACTGAAATGAACTCCGGTTGCATTTGTTGCAGCCTTGTGGGAGACTTTGCAAAGGCTCTCAAGGAAGTTCTTGAAAAGTTCCATCCGGACAGAATAATCATAGAACCCTCAGGGGTAGGCAAGCTTAGCGACGTTATAACCGCAGTTCAGAACGCTACGGATGATAAAGTCGTTCTCAACGGCTTCACCACTGTCGTCGATGCAACTAAATGCAGACTGTATATGAAAAACTTCGGAGAATTTTTCAACAATCAGGTTGAAAATGCAAGTTGCATAATTCTCAGCCGCACAAAGAATATGAGCGAACAGAAGCTCGAAGAGTGCGTTTCCATGCTCCGTGAACATAATAAGACTGCTTCTATCGTTACAACGGACTGGGATCTTATTGACGGTAAGACGATTCTCAATACCATGGAGAAAAAGAATACTCTTCAGGCGGAGTTGGATCACCTTAAGGAAGAGGCGGAACACGAACATCACCATCATCACCATGACGATGATCACGACTGCTGCTGCCATGATCACGAGCATGAACATCATCATGACCACGATGACGATGATGACGACTGCTGCTGCCACGATCACGAACATGAACATCATCACGACGATGACGATGATGACGACTGTTGCTGCCACGATCACGAGCATGAACATCATCACGATGATGATGACGATGACGACTGCTGTTGCCACGATCACGAACATGAACATCATCACGATGACGATGATCACGACTGCTGCTGCCATGGTCATGACCATCACCACCACCATGCGGATGAGGTATTTGTAAGCTGGGGACTTGAAACTCCCCATAAGTTTACTGAACAGGAACTCAAAGACAAGCTTGAGCAGCTTGAAGATGAGAAAAAATACGGTTCGGTTCTGAGAGCAAAGGGGATAGTCGCCGCAACGGAAGGCAACTGGATTCATTTCGACTATGTTCCCGGAGAAACCGATATCCGCAGAGGAAGTGCCGAGACTATAGGCAGACTGTGCGTTATCGGATCAAAACTGAATGAAGATGCGCTTAAATCACTTTTCGGTGTGTAAGAGGTAGCTGACTATGGCTGTGGAAATACCTGTATACATGTTCACCGGTTTCCTGGACTCCGGAAAAACCACTTTTATACAGTCAACCCTGGAAGACAAAACTTTCAATGCGGGCGAAAGAACTCTGGTGTTGCTGTGCGAAGAGGGTGAAACCGAACTTGATCCCTCAAAGTTCTGCAATCCGAATGTGTTTATAAAAACAATCGAAAGTGAAGATCAGCTTACTACCGGAAAACTGTCCGATCTGCAACGTCAGACAAAAGCGGAACGGGTACTTGTGGAGTACAACGGAATGTGGATGCTTTCGTCGCTGTATTCCAATTTGCCGAAAAACTGGCTTGTTTATCAGGAATTTCTGCTTATAGATACAAGAACTTTCCGGATATATAACGCGAACATGCGTTCGCTGATGGTTGATAAACTTGCCAGCTGCAATATGACCGTTTTCAAACATTATACCGCCGATATTGACAAAATGGATCTCCATAAGGAAGTCCGGGCAATCAGCAGAAAAACAGATATTGCATACGAATACGATAACGGTGACGCGGATTTTGATGAGATTGAGGATCCACTTCCCTACGATATTGAGGCTCCCGTAATTGAGATTGATGACAGAGACTATGCGATCTTTTACCGTGATATAGCCGAAGAAATGGATAAATATCAGGGAAAAACAGTGCGTTTCAAAGGCTATGTTTACCGTGACGCCAAATTCCCGGAGAATGCATATGCTTTCGGACGAAAAGTCATGACCTGCTGCGTTGAGGATATCAATTATCAGAGTTTTCTCTGTATCACCCCGGATGCTCAGGAATACAAACGCAACAGATGGGGAATTCTTACCGGGAAAGTTGATATCCGGTTCCACCGCATGTACGGACAGAAAGGTCCGGTCATTACGCCGATAAGTTTTGAGGATTGCCCGGCACTTGAGGGCAATGACGCAGTCGCCACATTTTTTTAGATGATAAATAAATATCCCCCCGTAAAACGGGGGGTATTTCAGTTTCGGGCATAGCCCTAA
>ERZ779889.862-NODE-862-length-34892-cov-17.812154_pt1 | contig 34892 bp, 17 predicted proteins | sample MGYA00511030_ERZ779889 | MGnify/ENA primary metagenome ERZ779889 (study PRJEB29588, sample SAMEA2160616) | human gut metagenome | biome: human gut; feature: human-associated habitat; material: faeces | place: Denmark | collected 2008/2010 ... | reverse complement strand
ACTAACTTCTACTCTTCCATTGCCAGTGCTTTGAAAGAAGAAGGTATTCTCTCAGACCTTGATGATGAGACTTTAAGTAAGATTGAAAGTCCTGAAGACTTTGCTGAAGCTATGGAAGCTCAACTTAAAGCTCAACTTGATGAAAGACAAAAGAGGATAGATGAAGCACTTCAAGTGGGTATAGAACCTGATGAAGTTAGAAAGTATGAAGGAACAATCAGTTACCTTAATACTATCACAGAAGATGCTATCATTGATGAATCTGCTGAAGGTGAAAAGCTGAGAAAACAACTTATCTTTCAAGATTTCCTTAATAGAGGATTTAGCAAAGAAAGAGCACAAAGAGAGACTCAAAAGTCTATTAGTTCAGGCTCTGATGTTGAAGATGCAAAGGAAGCACTAGCAAGTAATAAAGAGTACTTTAAGCAAGAATATGATAATATTATTGCTGAAGCTAGAGAGGCAGAAGAAGCTGAAAAAGCTAGACTTAAGAAAGAGGCAGCAGACTTGAAGAAGGCTATCTTAGAAGATAAGGAAGTCTTTGAAGGGTTAGAGTTGGATAAAACTACAAGAGAGAAAGTTTACAACTCTATTAGTAAGCCTGTCTATAGAGACCCAGAAACTGGTGAGTATCTAACAGCAGTCCAAAAGTATGAAAGAGATAACAGACCAGACTTCTTAAAGAAGTTGGGAGTACTCTTTACATTAACTGATGGCTTTACAAACTTAGATAAGTTGGTTAAACCAACTGCTAAAAAGCAAGTTAGAAAGAGCCTGAGAGAATTGGAACACACTATCAACACTACTAGAAGAAATACAGATGGAAGTCTTAATTTCATGTCAGGTGTAAGTGATGACCCAGAATCAAAGGTTTCAGACTACGATATTGATGTGTAAATGAGATTGATTAATTTATAAATTTTTAAACTATGGCTGGAAAATTAAGTAAATTCCAAATGATTGGTTTTCAACACTGGAAGGGTTGACTCACAAGTTAAGCCCTTGTAAAATTGAGCAAAATCGGTGAAGGCCTTCACATTATTATGGGTTAATACCGAGCTAAACTATTCAATAATATGAATAGTCAGTGTAACGCATAGAAGATGAAACTATGAATGGGTTTATTTATATAATTAGAAATACTGTAAATAGTAAAGTTTATATAGGACAGACTAAAATATCTGTAGATATTAGATGGAAAGAACATCTGAGACATGCTAGATATGGAGACCAACTTATAAATAGAGCTATGAGAAAGTATGGTATAGATAAGTTTTATATAGAAACTTTAGAAATTTGTAATCTAAAGATTATAGATGATAGAGAAATTTACTATATAGATTTATATGATTCTATAAATAAATCAAAAGGTTATAATGTAAGTATAGGTGGTAAAACTCCTAGATTTTTAAGAAAAGTTGTCAATATATCTACCTTAGTAGATTTATATGTAAATCAGAGATTTAGTATTGAACAAATTGCTAATAAATTTGATGTTACAAAGTATATCATAACTACAGAACTTAGAAATGCAGGAGTATCTATTAGAACTAGGAGTGAGGCAGTTAAGAAATTTGACTCCATAGATAAAACTATTCTAGTAGAGTCTATATTAAAAAGTAAATCATTAAGAGGTGCAGCTAGATTAGCTAAAATACCTTATCCTACTTTTAGGAAAGCTTGCATATATAACAATATAGAATATAACTCTTCCACGAGTGCTCAACATCTTGAAGAAGATGAAAATGTATGCTGAACTTATACAATGATAAAGTATAAGAACTAGGGGATAAAAAGCCCTTAGGATAACAGAATGTTAACTACTGAAAATCACTTAGGTGCTATATTTCAACGTGCACCACAAAAGGCAACTAATCTTATGGTTCAGTTGTTAGCTTTCCATAGAGGAAAGACACTTGATACATTCCTTAGTTCATTCCCTACTAAGGTATTTGATGATGATAGTGAGTACTACTGGGATGTTATTGGTTCTTCAAGAAGAAATATTCCTCTGGTAGAAGCTAGAGATGAAAATGGTACTGTTATTACATCAGCTACTGTAGGTAATGTTGGTGTTGGAGGTGCTCCTTTCTATCTTGTATTCCCTGAAGACTGGTTTGCAGATGGTGAAGTTATTGTAGGTAACTTGAATCAAGTATATCCTCAGAGAATTCTTGGTGATGGTAGACCTGAAGGTACTAACTGTGTATATAAGGTAGAACTTATGGGTGGTAACAGCAAGGGTATTCCTGTAGAAAGATTGCTTGCTGGTGAAAGATACTCAGTAGAGTTTGCTCCTGTTGAAAGAGAACTCTCTAGAAAGGTTGGTGATGTTAGATTCACTAGTCCTGTTTCTATGAGAAATGAGTGGACTACTATTAGAATCCAACACAAGGAACCAGGTTCTAATCTTGATAGAAAGCTTGCTATAGGTATTCCTATGGTACGTAGAGATGAATCAGGTAGACAAGTTAAGGACACTGCAAATAAGTGGATGCACTATGTTGAGTGGGAAGTTGAATGCCAGTTCTCTGAATATAAGAACAATGCAATGGCTTTTGGTACTTCTAACAGAAATATCAATGGTGAATACATGAACTTTGGTAAGTCTGGTAATGTAATTAAGACTGGTGCTGGTATCTTTGAACAGACAGAAGTAGCTAATACTATGTACTACAATGATACTAATGGCTTAATGAAGTTGTTACTGGATGCATTGTATGAACTGTCTGCTGGTAAGTTGGGCTTTGGTGATAGAAAGTTCATCATAAAGACTGGTGAAAGAGGTGCATTAATCTTTAATAGAGAAGCTAAGAAGACTACTTCTGGTTGGATGCCTATCATCTCAACTCAGAATCCTCCTATCTACTCTAAGGTTGCTAGTAACTTTGCACAGAATGCAATTGCAGTAACTGACTATCAGGTAACTGAATGGAGAGCACCTAATGGTGTAATGGTTACTCTTGATGTTGACCCGTTCTATGATGATCCTGTAAGAAATAAGATTCTGCATCCTGAAGGTGGTGTAGCTTTCTCTTATAGATTTGATATTTGGTACATTGGTACTATGGACCAACCTAATATTCAGAAGTGTGCTATCAAGGGTCAAACTGAATTTAGAGGTTATCAATGGGGATTCAGAAATCCTTATACTGGACAGATGGGTAATCCTAATATGTCTTATGATGAGGATTCAGCTGTAATTCACAGAATGGCAACTTTGGGTACATTGGTATTAGACCCAACTAGAACAATGTCACTTATTCCTGCAATCCTGCAAGGATAATAATACTAAAAAGGAGGATTAACACTCCTCCTTTTTCTTTTTTTTAAATACTAAATGGAGAAGTAAATATGGCAAGTAAGAGAGTAGAAGAAGAAGAACTTGACTTAGAAACTATTAATAGTGAAACAACTATAGTACCTCAGATGCCTGAGGAAGTTGAGGAACAACTACCTGTAAGAAGAGGTAGAAGTAATAAAGAGGCAGTTATCAATGAACCAATTAATTGTCTTAGGAATGAAAGAGTTATAGTAAGATATGTACCCAAAGAAAGTGGTATTGTAACTAACCCAAAGCATATTCTGTATGGAGGTATGGCTGAAAATGCAGTTAAGTATTTTACAGTTCCTCAATTAGAATCTGGTAAGTTAGTTAATATTCTTACTGATGATGAGAAAGAATTCCTTGAAGACATAATGGGTCTTGAATTTAATGCTCTTTCAATTTATAAGAAAGAAAATAATTATTGGTCTAATAAACAAGTTAGATTATTGAAACAAGATAATATACTTGATCTATCAGACCCTGAGCAATATATCAAATATAAGATATTATTGGCTAATAAAGATGAGATTGCTCCTTCACTTCAAGCATTACAAGATATGCCTAAGGCTACATATAAGTATGTAATTATCAAAGAAGGTGAAGAAACTTCAAATGCTAGACAGGAAATGTCAGCTACAATGCAAGCTTATATGGAATATGGTAAGTATGAAAAGGATGCAGATACTCTTAGAACTATCATTGAAACTATTGATGGTAGACCATTAGCCCTTAATACTAAGATTGAGTTCTTGCAAACTAAGATTAATAAACTCATTCAGGCTGATGCTAAGTTGTTCTTAAAGGTTATCACAGACCCTCTGTTATCTACTAAGGTACTTATCAAGAGAGCAATTGAAGGTGGACTTATTGCTAATAGAGGAGGCTTCTTCTATTTAAGAGAAGATAATAGTCCTTTATGTAGTAATAAAGAAGACCCAACCTTTAATATGGCAGCTAAGTTCTTAGCTTCACCTAAGAACCAGACTATTAAGTTCAGCTTGGAAGCTAAACTGAAAGAATAATGAATGTAACAGAATTCTTTGATAGGTTTAATGTCCTATACAATAACATTGATTCTAATGCTGCTCCAGGCTTAAATGGTTATGAGATTAGTGTTTGTTTAACAAAAGGTCAAGAAGAGATTATAAAGAATCACTTTAACCCTCAAGGTAATAAGTACCAAGAGGGTTTCAGTGACTCACCTAAAAGAGATGCAGACTTTAAGAATTTAATTAAGACATCAGCAACTCCTCAACTTATACCACTAGACCCAGTGTATAGGTTAGATAGTAGAAGTGTTGTATTTAAGATTCCTGATGATGCATTTATACTTTTAAATGAGCAGTTTCATACTAACTTATTAAAGTATTCTCCTTTAATGCCTAAATATCTCACACCTGCTGAATTTAATGCTGCATTAAAGAAACCCTTCAAGTATCCTCCAAAAGCTGAAGCTTGGGTGATACAAGGTAATCACACTGAAGTTGGAGGTACAATTGAAGTATTATCAAATCCTCCTGCACAAACAGTAACATTTAGATATATAAAAAGACCTGCTCCTATTATAGTAGAAGACCTTACTCTGTATGGTACATCTATTAATGGAGTTAGTACAGTTTCTGAATGTGAATTAGATTCAAGCATACATGAAGAAATACTTCAAAGAGCTGTAGAAATAGCTAAGGCTGCTTATACAGGAGATGTAAATACTAGTATTCAAATGGGTCAAAGATCAGAATAGTTATGAATAGATTTGAGATGAGTAATGAGATGGATGTTCTTCTTAGTGCTTATACACTAGATGTAGCTATTGTACTTGATGAATACGAGAAGTCAGTATATCTAACTAAAGCTCAAGAGGATATTGTATTAGAGATATATAATGGTAGAAACAACCTTGGTATTTCATTTGAATCTAATGAAGAAGCTAGGAGATTTCTAGTTGAAGCAGTTAAAGAGTTTAATAATGAAATAGCTACTCCTGCAAAGGAGGCTAATATTACATTACCTCTTGATGTATGGTTTATAACCTATGAAGAATGTATTCTAAGTGACACTACATTAGGGTGTAAAGATGGTAAGACTGCCTTAATAACTCCTATTAGACAAGATGAGTTATATAAGGTATTAAAGAATCCATTTAAAGGACCTTCAGATAATAGAGTACTTAGGGTAGATATTAATAATTCTATCAGGCTAATATCTAAATATAACATGAGTAAGTACCACTGTTTTTATCTAAGTAAACCAACTCCTATTATATTAGTTGATATAGGAGACTTAGAGATTGGTGGATATTCTACTGCTATGGATTGTATGTTAGATGATAGCTTACATAATATGATAGTAGAGAGAGCTGTTAGATTAGCTCTTTCAAGTAAAGCACAATATGCAAGTAAAGAGAATAATCAATAGCTTATTAATAAGCACAATGTTTAATTAAACTTTGAATTAAAAATGGCAACATTTTCAGTAAATCAAGTAAGACATTTATATGTCGCAAAAAGTCTGAAGACTGCAATAGCTCAGTTAACAACTGCTGGTGATATTCTGCCTAAGGCAGATACAGCTAAGACTACTCTGTATTTCCAGTATTATAGCCCAGCTGGTCTTGTTGAATCTAGTGATAAGATTCATATTCCTAATGTGACTTATGCAAAGGCTACTTCTTCTGAAGCTCTGGCTAAGAAGTTAGATAGATACCAAGTAGTTTTGGATGCTAATATCAATGGTGGTGCTCCTGTAGCTGGTCAAGATTATATCTTGAGACTTGCTTTCAGACAGTATGTAGGTTTATCTCCTGAAGACCAGTATTGGAAATATGGTATGGTACATGCAGTTAGTGGCATGTCAGCATCAGATTTCTATAAGGCTTTAGCTTTGTCTTTAGGTAAGAACTTAGCAAGAGAAGCTACTCCATTAGTAACAATCTATTTAGTATCAGGTGCTTCTGGTAGTGAAACTTATACTAAGGTAGATATTGATACAGACCCTACAACTCTAACTGGTACTTATACTGGTATTCAGATTGAACAGGTAGCTCAAGACTGGATTCTTGGTGTAATGCCTCAGGGCTATATTCCTTTTGCAGTTCAGCCTACTAATATCACTTATGAAGGTGATGAGAGAATCTGGGGTACAGTAACTACTATTACTCCTATTAACACTGTTCAAAATGGTCATGAAATTGCAGACCTTGAATACTTCTGCATGGGTGCTAGAGGTGACTTGTACAGAAATATGGGATGGCCCAATGTTATTCATACTACTTATTTGGTAGACCCAACTCAGAAGTATGATGTATTGGATATCAATTACTACTGGGCTGGTGGTGCAGAAGATGTACAGAAGTCTCCTAGAACACTGACATTAGTAGCTGTAGATGATGGCAGTCACACTGCAATGAATGCTCTCATTGATGCAATCAATACTGCAAGTGGTTTGACTATTGCTACTCTGTAAACTGAGTTAACAATTATAAAGAGCATAGATTAAAAACTATGCTCTTTTTTTATCACTAATAATTAAGATCATGATGAAGAAGTACACAGGCATAATTTATATGTATGAATCTCCTTCTGGCAAATATTATATAGGACAAACTACTAGACCAAAATCAAGAAAGAATGAGCATGCTAGTATGTCCTATAATAATAGTGAGTTACCATTTCATAGAGCTATTAGAAAGTATGGATTTAAGAATTTAAAATATTCTGTATTGTGTACTATTACATGTAATAGTTTAGAGAATCTTAAAGATATTCTTAATAATTTAGAGAAATATTATATAGTGCAATATAATTGTAAAGTTCCAAATGGATATAATGTTTCTGATGGAGGAGAAGGCAATTTAGGAATAATACTAAGTTCTGAATCTAGAAAGAAGATGTCCATTGCTAGACAAGGACATAAAGTTTCTAATGAAACAAGAAGAAAAATGAGTTTGTGGCAAATTGGTAAAAAACTGTCAGAAGAAACTAAGAGAAAAATAAGTAAATCATGTACTGGTAAAATCTGTAAAGGTAGATCATGTATTAAATTATCTATTGATAATGTAGAACTTGCAGAGTATTCAAGAATAATTGATGCTGCTAAAGATAATAATATCAGTCAAAGTGCTATCAGTATGGCTATATCTGGAAAGAAAAAGACTGCTGGTGGATACAAATGGAAATATAAGGAGGAATTTTAATGATTAGATTTAATGAATTGCGCATTAGTTCTGATGGTAAGTATCTTATTATAGATGCTTCTGTAGATAGTCAGGACTTCTATAATGATGTACTATTGGATAGTGTAGTTATAGATACACAAGATACATACATTCTTAATGGTCCTAGTAGTAATCCTGTTTACACTTATACTGTAGGTGATAACTATGATTTAACTTACTCTATACCTGAACAATGTAATTGTAATCCTGTTCTTGAAGAAGAGGATCAATCATATTGCTTTACTTATGGTTCCTATGAAAAGAAGAATGTAAGACTAGTACTACAAGCAGGAGACATGAACCTAAGTACTCTTAATGATACTATGTTCTTTGTGTATGTAATTACTACAGGGGAACCATCAGCTGATGCACCTGAGAGTACTGTTAGTCCTCAAATAATGGGTACTGTAACTAACTTATATCCATACTATCAAAGTATGATGAAGTCAGTTAAAGAGTTAATTAATGAGTGCAAGATACCTAAGAACTTTATTGATTTTTCATTAAGGTTGAAGGCACTTGAGTTATGTATAAGAACTGGTAATTATCCTCAGGCTATTGTCTATTGGAATAAGTTCTTCAAAGGCAAGATGTCTAAACCAGTAGTAACTAATTGTAGCTGTTATGCATGAAATAGATAATGTATCTTATGATGCTATTTACAGATACTTTAATGCTTTATCAAAGTTTGGTTATAAAAGCTATGGTGATGTAGAGAAGTTAATAGCATTACTTACACTAGATGAGATGCTTCATGTATTTAATGAATACATAGATGAAGATGATTTTAGAGCTATAATAAATGCTATCTATTGTTTAAGTGGAACTACTTGTCTTATAAGATATCCAGAATTTGTTAATCATGATAGTCTTATACATAAGACTAAGATAGGATTTACTACTAGAATAACTGAAGATAATGTTATCAGGAATACTGAAGACTATAGACTTAGAATAGAAGTATAACACTTATAGCCAGTAAATAAAACCAGTAAAGACCTTGCGTATGTGAGTTTAATTACTTATATTTGCAAGGTCTTAATTGTATAATTAAATATGTAATGATATGACATGGAGAGAAATTATATACATGTGCTCTGATGAATTAAAGCTTTCTAGTGATGATTCCTACTATACTGAGGATCATATAAAGTTCTTAATCAGTAAGTACAGAAGCTTTCTACTAAAGCAAAGATACTCAGATATAAAGAAGTTTATACCTGAGAGTAACTTTAGTACTATATGCCTTGACTTAATGGAAGTACCTGCAATCTCTGGTGAGCCATGTGAGGGTGGAGTGTATCTTAGAACTACAAAGAAGGTTCCTTTTATGATGGGTATCAAGCAACCTAGAGTATATCCAGTAGACTATTATCAAGGTGAGATTACTTATATTTCAAGAGATAGAATGAAATATGTAGGATTTAATAAATACCTTAGTAATATTATATATTGCTCTTTAGCCCCTGATAATTACATCTACTTCAAGTCTGGTAATCCTCAGTACTTATACCTTGAAAAGGTTAGAATAACTGCACTATTCTCTGATGCAGAAGAAACTTTTGGATTACAGTGTGATGAAGATGGTCAAATATGTGAGTTACTTGACTCTGACTTTCCTTTGGAATCTGCATTGGTTCCACCATTAGTAGAGCTTGTAGTTAAAGAGTTAAGAGGTCCTGAATATTCTCCTGAAGATAAGGTAAATGATGCTAATGATAATTTGTCTAATGTAAGTACTAAATAATGGAAAGTTATGAAAGTTTCAGAAATAGATTATTAAAGTTAGATAAACCCAGAGTTCATAAGATTAGAGGTTCACTTGGTATTTATGATGGTTATAAGTACTATAGAAAGAACAAACCTTCTGACCCTAAATATATATTAACTGAGTCTCAGTACTTTGCTATCACTAGAAGAGTTAATAACTTACTAGCTGATAATCTAATCAAAGGTGAAGAAATTAACTTCCCTCATAGGATGGGTAGATTAGAAATTAGAAAGGCTGCTGGTGAAGTTAGGTTAAATACTAATGGTGAACTTGTAACTAATTTACCTATTGATTGGGATAGAACACTTAAATTATGGTATGATGATGAAGAGTCTTATAATAATAAGACCTTAGTTAGAGTTGAAGAGAGGGAGATATTTAAGATATACTATAATAGAGGTCAAGCTAACTATAATAATAAGTCTTTCTTTGAGTTTAGTGTGAATAGAGAGCTAAAGAAAAGACTTAAAGAGAAGATTAAAGAAGGTAAGATTGAAGCTATGTACTTAGATAAAAATAAAAGATACTATGGTAAATAATGTAACATATACAAATATAAGAGAAATAGCTAGTAGGTTAATGAGACATCCTTTAATGGTTGATTTGACATTGGAGTATGTTATTCAACTAGTGGAAGACTTCATAGGTAGAATGGGATTGCCATCTATTTACTATGATAAGGTTGAAACTGTAGAAATCAAGAACTACAGAGCAAAGCTTCCATGTGATCTAATAGCTATTAGACAAGTGAAAGATGCTAAGAATAACACTTCTCTTAGAGCTACTACTGATACCTTTCATCTAATACATGATGATAAGAGATTCCTTGAAAGACAAGAAGGAACCTTTAAGGTTCAAGGTAACATCATATATACTTCATTTAAGGAAGGTCATTTAGTTATTGCTTATAGAGCTATTCCAGTAGATGATGAAGGATTGCCTTTAATTCCTGATAACTCAGTATTTCTCAAAGCACTGGAGTTATTCATTAAGAAAGAATGGTTTACTATTCTATTTGATATGGGTAAAATAGCTCCAGCAGTATTACAGAATGTACAACAGGAATATGCTTGGTCAGCTGGACAATGTAATATGGAATTTACATTACCATCAGTATCTGAAATGGAGGCAATTAGTAACATATTAAATCAAATGATACCAAGAACTAATGAATTTAGAAAAAATTTCAAATCTCTTGGTAGCAAGGAATTTATAAAAGATCAAAGATAATGGCACTAAAGCAATCTCAACACACAATCCAAGGCATGAGTAGGGATACTACTGTTAGTAAGTTTAACCCTAAATATGCCTTTGATGCTTTGAACATAAGAATAACTGCAAGAGATAATAATACTCTTCTCTCAGTTACTAATGAGAAAGGTAATAAAGAAGTGCCTTCTAATCATGAAATAGTAGGTACTTACTTAGGTAGCTGTATTCTTAATAATACTCTTATTGTATTTGCTAAGGATTCTATAGCAGATAGAATATATAAGTTTATCTATGAGGATGGGAAATTCACTTCCTCAGTTCTTTTTATGGGGCAGCTTAACCTTGATGTAGAACATCCTGTAGAAACATTAGGTATATATGAGAATGAAGATATACAGAAAGTCTACTGGATAGATGGTATTAATCAGGCTAGAGTATTAAATATAACTAAAGATGTATATATCAATGCAGATGAATTTGACTTTATAGGAACTATACATACTAATGCTACAATTAATGTAGATAAGGTAAATAGTAGTGGTACTTTTAGTCAAGGTGTTATTCAATATGCATTTAGTTACTATAATAAATATGGTAAGGAAACTAATATATTTAGCACTTCTCCCCTTCTCTATATCTCACATAAAGATAGAGGAGCTTCTCCTGAAGATACCGTAACCTGTTCATTTAATATACAACTTAGCAATCTTGATACATCTTATGATTATGTGAGAATATATTCTATACATAGAACATCTATAGATGCTACTCCTCAAGTAAAGGTAGTTGCTGATTTAGTTACTACAACTCAGTTATATGTAGATACTGGCACTACTGGAGAAAGTGTGGACCCTACTATTCTTTTATATGTAGGTGGTGAAGAGATAGCTCCTTATACTATGGAACAAAAGGATAATACTTTATTCTTAGGTAACTATACTATTAAGAGAGAGTTAATTTCTACTGACTTACAGTATCAAATTAAGAAGAATGCTAATGTAACCTTCTTCAAGAGAACTCTTACTGATGTATCAGATTTAGGAGATATGTATAGAGCTAATTATCAGCTTAACTACAACTCTAATCAGATTAAGGGATTTCAAAAAGGTGAAGTATATAGAGTAGGTATTCAGTTTCAAGATACCAAAGGTAAATGGAGTGAAGTAGTATTTGTAGGAGACTATGAATGTACTGAAAGAAATGAGAGTCACAACTCTCTGAATCAGTTTATGCTTTATGCATCTGCAATTAATGTTACAGTCAATGATGTAGCTACTGTACAAGCTATTAAAGACCTGGGATATATTAAGGCTAGAGGAGTAGTATGTTTCCCAGACTTTAATGATAGAAATGTTATCTGTCAAGGTATATTATGTCCTACTGTAGCTAACTATAAAGATAGATTAGATAATAGTCCATTTGCACAGTCATCATGGTTTACAAGACCTTTTATGCCTGATGACTCATGGGTTAATGAGTATGGAACTATGGCACATGATTGTAGTAAAGGTGAAGTACCTTACTTCTATCACAATGGTCCTATAGGCTCAGCATCAGTAAATGACTTAACTAGAAGTGAAATACAGACAGCATTAGGTGTGGTTCCTTATATTCCTACAGGCACAGACCCAGGTGAATATGCTGATAAAAGTATGTCTGAATTCCTTGTAGATCATAACATAGTTACCATGCATTCACCTGAAGTGGAGTTTAATGATAACCTACAGAACTTAGTTAATGCTGACTACAAGTTAAGAATTATAGGTGCAGTAGCACTTAATAATACATTAAGTGATATTAGTTTAACCACTTCTACACCTTCATTAGCACCTAAAGCTCTTGGATTCTATAAGGGTAAAGTATGTAATACCAGAATGTGGAATTACTCTGTTACTGGTGAAGGTGGTAGACAAATCTCTTCAGGTTTATTTTGGGCAGACAGTTTAAAATATACTACCTTTACACCTTTAGTATTAGGTCAAAGACTGTGGATGATTTATCCTTGGCATAGAAATGGTTCACTGATTAATGCTGGTGTTCCTACAGATGGAAACACAAGGCCAGCAGCACTTGGTAGAAAGGTTATTAGTAACTTGAAATTCTCTGCTGATAATATATATCTTGATACTCCTTGGACTGATGATTCTGGTGAATATACTGGTATTACTCCAGTTAACTCATGGACTGCTGGAATGGTCAGAATAAAGGCTCCTCTTAATTCAGGATTGCAGGATTTAAACTATTATGCAGATATAGATAAAGTATTACCTTTTAATAGAAGTAATACAGTGTCTTCTGATTATGAGAATGGTTATCCTATATATACATCATCAAGTGCTGTATCTAATGGTAGTATAGCTCCTATATTCAATGCTGCTAATAATAATGTAATATCTGTAAATACACTGGATTCTTCAATAATTGAGATAGTAGATGAAGATAAATATGGTACTGAGCCTGTTAGTATGAAGTATAAATCAAATCCTCATTTAGTGTTTGCATTTAACTACACTGCATCTGGTAAACAGTCTGTTCTTCCTAAGAACAATACTTGTACTTCAATACTACAGAATAGTCCTACTACTAAGCCATTTTGGAATACAAATGCTCCTGCTGGTGATACTGTGTATCAAGGTAATATTACTTACACTGATAATCAAGACAGGGCTATATTATGGTTAGCTGAATTATATAGAGACAATGTAGTTAATAGATTTGGTGGTGATACTCCTGAGGCTATACTTAATAATACATTCTTACCAGCAGGTGATGCTGTATTAATAGGTGATAACATTAATATAAACTGTACAGAAGGAGATACTTATATACAGAGATATGATTGTTTAAGAACATTTGCTTCAACTAGTGAAGACCAGAATAGCATTGTAGATATAGTATCATTTATGTGTGAGACCAGAATTAATATAGATGGAAGGTATGATAGAAATAGAGGATTAGTTAATAATCTGAATATGAGTCCTACAAACTTCAATCTATTTAATCCTGTATATTCTCAAGCTAACAATTACTTCACTTTCAGAACAATTGATTATGAGAGATATAGTAATAGCTTGTTTCCTAATTCATTAACATGGACTAAAGAGAAGACCTTAGGTGAGGATATTGATACATGGACTAATATTACATTAGCTTCAAATCTTACATTAGATGGTGATAGAGGTAGTCTTAACTTACTCAAGAAGATAGGCAATGACATCTTTGCATTTCAAGATAAAGGTATTTCAAGAGTACTGTTTAATAGTACAGTACAGGTTAATACTAATGATGGAATACCTATTGAAATAGCTAACAGTGGTAAAGTTGATGGTAAGAGATATGTAACTCTAACTAATGGATTACAGAATAAATGGGCATCCTATTTAAGTCCTAGTGGTTTATATTTCATAGATAACTTTACTAATGACTTGATGTTATTTAATGGAGAATCATTAAAGAGTTTATCCTCAGAGAAAGGATATAGAACCTTTATTAATAAGTACAACTCTACTGATATATGGAATGCAAGAGACTTCTCAAACTTCATTATACAGAGAGATAGTACTAATGATGAGATTTATTATATCCATAAGGACTTTGCTCTATGCTATTCAGAATTACTTCAAGAGTTTGTATCATTCTTTAGTTATGATTCAGTTCCTCTTATGTTCAATATGGATGGTAAGTTCTTTAGTTTAAAGAATGGAATTATCTGGGAACATGAGGCAGGAGACTATAATAGTTTCTATGGTGTAACCAAACCATATTATATTACTGTTATAGATAATAGTGATGAACCTTATGATAAGATATACAACACTCTTGAATTTAGAGCTGATACTTGGGATGGTGACACATTGCTTAACGATGTAACATTTGATACATTAGATGTGTGGAATGAATATCAGCATGGTACTTTAAATCTTACTACTGCATTAGGTCAACCTTCACCTTTAAAGAAGAAGTTTAGAGTGTGGAGAGCTAATATACCAAGAGATAACAGTAACAAGTTGAATAGAATTAGAAATACTTGGGTATATGTTAAATTAGCAATGAATGACCCTAAGACTTATAGAACTGAGTTTCATGATATGATATTACATTACTTTGTATAATATTAGTAAGGCTGGCTAACCTAAGTGTGTAGTCAGCCTTTACTTTTTCACTTAAAGTATTGGTAGTGTCAATAACTTTACTTATATTTGCAACAAATTAATTATGCTATGGCTAAAAGGAAAATTATAAGAAGACGAAATAAACCATATACATTTGCAATAGGAGGTGCATTAGCTAATGCAGGAGCCACTGCTGTTAGTGGACTTATTAATCCATCAGGCAATAGTACTGGTGTAGGTAATGCTATGCAAACTATTGGTAGTGTAGCTTCAAATATTCCTGGAGTAGGAGGACTTATAGGTGCTGGAGTAAATATGTTGGGAGGTGTGGTTAATGCTGCCTTTGGAAGTAAAATCAATGAAGAGTTTGTTGATGATACTGAAGCTTCAGCTAAACAACAATCAGGTTATGTTTCTGGTGCTTCAACTAATGATCAGTTACTTAGTGACTGGTCTGATTTTAATAACTTAGCTAATGTAACTAAATCACAAGTTGGCTCAGATGGGTGGTTCAGTAGTAAAGCTAAGAGAGAAACCAGAAGACTAAATAAAGAAATAGACAATGCTAATCTAAGAGCACAGAAATCATTAGTAAATACAGCAGGTAATATAGATACATCTAATGATAGTGCATTACTAGCTAACTATGCTGCTGATGGTGGATTATTACTCACAGGAGATGCTATTGACTATAATTTCATTAATGAACAATTATATAATAAGAGACTAGAAGCTATGAGTAAGAATAAACTAACATCTATGCCTAACTCATTTGAAGTTCCACAGTATGGTATGGATTATTTTGCAGATGGAGGTAACTTATCAAGAGATAAAGATTATGGCTCTAAGAAGAAACCTTATCCTATGGTTCCTTCTAGTGACTTTGCAGGTCCACATAGAAGTTACCCTATTCCAACTAAAGCTAATGCCAGAGATGCACTTAGATTAGCTGGACTTCATGGTAATTCTAGTGTAAGAGCTAAAGTATTGGCTAAATATCCTTCATTAAGAAAAGAAGATGGTGGTATGCTATTTGCTGAAGGTGGAGGTATTCATATTAAGAAAAAGAATAAAGGTAAGTTTACTGACTATTGTGGTGGTAAGGTTACTGCTGAATGTATAGCAAGAGGTAAAAGAAGTAATAATCCTACTATAGTAAAGAGAGCTACTTTTGCTGATAATGCAAGAGGTTGGGCTAAAGCTAATGGTGGTTATATGGACTATAATTATGATGAAACCTTTGCACCAACAGGTACTCTATTTCAAGGGGCTTGGGACTCGTTAACCACACATCCAGATGCTTTGACTCATGGTGGAGTATTTAGTGATGGGGTTACTGTAGTAGGTGAAGGTGGTTCTCATGAAGAGAATCCACTAAGTGGTGTGCCTATGGGATTAGCTCCTGATGGTCAACCTAATTTAGTTGAAGAAGGTGAAGTTGTATTCAATGACTATGTATTTAGTAATAGATTACATCCTACTGAAAAGATGCTTAAGCAATACAATATACCACTAAAATATAAAGATCATACCTTTGCTAGTATAGCTGAAAAATTTAATAAAGAACCTAAAGAAAGACCTAATGATCCTATAGCTAAGAGAGGATTACTTGCTAATATGGGTAAACTAATGCAAGCTCAAGAGGAAGTCAGAGCTAAGAAAGAAGCTAGACAAGGTACTCAATTTGCATTAGGTGGATTTACAAATGCAAATGATGATACTCTGTTATATGGTGACCCATTTACCTATAATGACTTCTTAGGTAGTCAAGGTAGTATATCTAACCCTAATGACAACTCACCTTCAAGTGATGAAGATGGTTTTGGTGCTTCATGGTTAAGATATGCACCTGTTGTAGGTTCTGGTATCAGTGCTTTAGCTAGTTTAAGAGATAAACCTAACTATGCAGGTGCTAATGCTGTAGGCAATGCAGTAGCTAATATGTCTCCTATTACAGCAACTCCAATAGGAAATAAGCTAAGATATACTCCATTAGATAGAGAGTTCTACCTTAATAGATTAGATGCTAGTGCTGGAGCTACTAGAAGAGCTGTTAATAATAATGCAGGAGGTAATAGAGGTACTGCAATGGCAGGTATCTTAGCTGCTGATTATAATTATGGTCAGAACTTAGGCAACTTTGCCAGACAAGCTGAAGAGTATAACCAAGCTCAAAAGGAAAGAGTTGAAGGATTTAATAGACAAACTGATATGTTTAATAGTGAAGCAGGATTAAAAGCTGCTACAGCTACTCAAGGTGTTAAAGAGGCTCAACTTAGAGGTATTATTGAAGAGTACAACATGAGAAATGCTGAAAGAAATAGAGTTAGTGCTAATAGATCAGCTAATCTAACAGGATTCTTTGATAACTTAGGTGAGGTTGGTAGAGAAGAATTTATTCGTAATCAAATTCAAAGTAACCCTGCATACAATTACAATCTTACTAGAAGTGGTAAAGTAAAGTATAAAGGTAATAAGAAGGGAGGTAAGAATGGCTAGTCTGGTAATTGGATCAAAGTTTAGACCATTCTCTTATTCTGAGATGTTAGCCCCAATTGAAGCAGCTACTACTGAACATAGAGCTATTGAAGAGGGTTTAGGTGAGATGTCAGCTAAAGCTGGTATGTGGGATAAATTAGCTAATCAGCAATCAGACCCTGTAGCTTATGCTCAATATAAAACTTATGCTGATGATTTAACTAAGCAGGCAGACCTTTTGGCTAGACAAGGTTTAACACCAGAGAGTAGAAGAGGTTTGTTAGATATGAAGAGAAGATATAGTAATGAGATTACTCCTATAGAAGTAGCTGCAACTAAGAGAGAAGAATTAACTAAAGCTCAAAGAGAAGCTATTCAAAAGGACCCTTCATTAATGTTTAATATTGACTATGGTACTGCATCTCTTGATGATTTAATTAATAACCCTAATGCTACTTATAATACTATTAGTGGTTCAGAATTATCTAAGAGAGCTAGTATGATGGCTTCAAATCTAGCTAAGACTATACAGGAGAATCCTCAGTATCAATCAATACTTGGTGGTCAGTATTTCCAGCAAATGCAACAGTTAGGTTATACTCCTCAACAAGTAATGCAGACTATAATGAATGACCCAAATGCACCTGGTGAATTAAAACAAGTAGCTGATACTGTGTGGCAAGAAGCTGGTTTAGATACTTGGGATCAAGCTACTCAAACTAGAGCCAGAGATTATATCAATGCTGGTTTATATGATGCTATTGGTACTCAGAAGTTTGATACTCAAGGTAATAGAGCATTTATGAGTCCTGCTGAGTCTGCTAGATTAGAGATGGATAGAGAAAGATTTGAATTAGCTAAAGCTCAAGCAGCTAAAGATAAGACTACCATACCTCTTCAAGATGGTTCAACTATTAGAGTTATTGGTGGAGGTAAAGCACTTAGAATATATCCTGATGGTAGAGTTGAGAACTATGTAGGTAATAGTGGTATTGCAGGTGCTGGTGTAAAAGATGCTGCAAAGAGAGGGGATACTCCAATTATTATAGCTAATACCAGAGGTAAATGGAGAACTGGTGAAGAAGGTAAGGATGTAAAAGGTACTTTATTTGGTATGACTAGAAGTGAAGCTGTATCAGGATGGGGTAATTATACTCTTGATAATGTGAAACCTAGTGATATAGTAACTAATTATAATGAAATACCTAAAGGTGCTTTAGATGAAATGCTAAAGACAGCTAAAGAGAAGAATATAGACCTTGATTACTATGATGTGGTTAGGGTTAAAGCTGATAAGAGTAGAGCTGTTGGTGACTATGACTACGTACTGATGCCTAAGCAAAGTACTTCTCAATTACCTATGGCTACTCCTGTTACACCACAAGTAACAGGTAGTATCAATTTTGATGAAAATATGGGATTATAATATGGAAGGATTAAAAGGATTAAAGGGCTTGACACCTGAGGATAGACAGAATTGGGAGAAGAGTTATTCTTCACAGTTGGAAGGACTTACTCCAGACCAAACAGATAGAATGTATAAGAACTTCAAGTTTAAAGAGAAGTTTGGTGATAGACCAGACTATAATACTTTGAAGAGTTATACTCCTGAGCAAAGAGATAGCTTATATAATGGTGAGTTATTTCAAGCTCCTCAGGAAACTGATGAAGAACAACAGAAGGTTGATAGTATTGGCAAAGCATTTCAACAAGGTCAAGACTATCAAACTCAAGCTAATCAGTTAACTGAGTTATATAACAACTGGCCTGCAAGAGGTAGAAAAGCTCTTGATGAATTTGATAAGATAGCTACTGATGTATCTCCTTATTATAAGAGGTACAAAGGTACTGAATATCTTCCATTCTCTGATGAAGATAAGTATAGACTAGCAGCAGAATACAATGCTGCTAAGTCTGCTTATGGTGAACAAGAAGCTAATAATATACTTAGAAGACAGATGCAGAATACTGCATCAGAAAATCAAAGTGTATTTGAGAAAATATGGAATGGCTTTAAAGGTATGGGTGCTCAAACAGCAGGTGCCTTAATTGGTGCTGCTGGTATGGTTAAAGGTGCTGTTGACTATATAGGTGATGAAAGAAATGAGAATATAGATAATGCAGCCCTTGATTTCATGGACCATGTTATAGACAATGATTGGACTAGATATGGTAATGATGTAATGCAATATGGCTCATTGTTTGATGCTAATATTCAAGAAGCTAAGGATAATGGTGGATTATCTACTATACCTATTATAAGAACTACTAAGGAAGAACAAGGAAGTATTCTTGATAACTTACTTAGTGTTAATACTATACCTGAATTAGTTAATCAACAAGGTTTTACTATAGCCTCAATGTTAACTGGTGCAGGTCTTTCATCTATATCCAATAAGGCATTTCAAGGATTAAAAGGTGCAGCTCTTGCAGCTAATAGAGCTAATACACTAAATAATCTTGAGAAAGTCAATGGAGTATTAAGAGGGTTACAACAAGCTCAGCAAAAGGTTAATGCCTTTGTTATTCCTGCAATGGTTGGTACTGTTGAAGGTGTTAGTGAAGGTCTTAACACTAAGATACAATTTCTTGATGATGCTAAGCAAATGGTGGCTGAGAATCAAGCTAAAGTAGTAAATGATGAATTTAATAGAAGACTTCAGAATCCTGAAGAACTTAGTAAACAAGGTTATAACCCCCAATCAAAGGAAGACCTTGAGAGATTATATAAGGAAATATATGACTCTTATGCTCCTCAATATGAGGAATCTATAAAGAAAGCTGAAGCTAATGCAGCTAAGGCAGGTGTATATAATATGGGTCTTAACTCCATGATTAATGGAGCACTTAATATGACTCTTAAAGCTGGTCTTCAAACTCCTTCTGTACAAGAAGCTATGAGAAGAAGTAGATTAGGTAGGTTATTTACACCACAAGACTTTAGAGTAGAGGCAGGTAGAGTCATTCCTAATTATGGTAAAGTTAGTAAGGTACTTAATGTATTACAGGAGCCTGCTGGTGAATTTACTGAAGAGTATCTTCAAAGTGTATCTGATGCCTTTGCAAGAGGTGGTGCAGAGTATAACTTACAGAACTTCATTGCTAATAAATACAAAGGTGATGGCAAGAATGCAGTAGATGAATCTCTTGCTAATGACTTGTTTGCTGCTAGTAGAGCAGCTGGTGATGCTATGACTGATAAAGAGACTATCTTATCAGGTATTTATGGTGCATTAGCCTCAGGTATGGGTACTCCTACTATTAATAATAGAAGAGGCCCTGCTGTTAGAATGGAGGATGAATCTAAACTTGATTATACTTTAAGAAGGTCTCCTATTGTATATAGAAATCCTATCTATGAAGCTATTCAAGAACAAAGAAGTCTTGGTGAAGAAAGAGCTACTGCTGCTCAAGTAATGACTGATTGGATACAAGACCCTGCTAATAAAGGTAAGTATGATGGTCTGGTTGGTACATTTAACTGGGCTAAGGCTATGGATGAAGCATCAGGTAAAAATGATGAGTTTGAATATAGAAACAGTGAGTTAGGTAAGACTATTAATGATGTTATGATGCTTGAAAAGGTCAGAGGTACTGACTATTATAACTCATTTATGACTGACTTAACTAATGCAGCTAATGCTGAAGATGGTTCTGAATTAGCTCAATCATTAGTACAGCAATTTAAGAATGCACCTAACAACAGAGATATTCAACAGGATGATTCACAGATACTTGAGACTATAAAGAAGAACTCTAATAAGCTACTTAATACTATGAGTAGAATAGCTGAAGAGTCTGAGAACATTGATAAGATGTTAGGTAATGCTGCTGATGAAGACACTAAGCAAGCACTAATTTATGGTAAAATGAGTGTAGATTCTTGGAGAGAAAGAGCTACACAGTTAGAGGATGAATTATCTAAAGTCCCCATTAACCCTACCACTTCAAGTAATCTTAGTGAGGCCCAGAGAGATGCTCTTATTAGTTATGGTACTCAGGATAAGATAAACAATGCTTATGATGAGTTAACTAAAAAGAAGGACGAACTTAAGAAAGATATAGAGAATATCACTAAAAGAAAGAACCTTGAAGTTAATGAAGAGCCTGCACTTAGAGCTAAGAGAGTAGCACTTAAGACTATAGATAAACAACTCAGGAAACTAGGCAGAGAAAGAGATAATAGTATAGAAGGAACTGTTCTTAGTGAAGCAGACATTATGTCTCTCAATCCAGTGGACAGAGCTACTATACTTAATCCTGAGAATAAGTCTAAGTATAGTGAGGAACAAAGAGCTATTATAGATAATGTAATAAGAGAAGGTACTTTACAATACAGTGATTTCATTGATAAGATTGAAGATGCTGGTAGAATTAACCTGGCTCAACAAGCTTACTTAGCTCAATATAATAGCATACTTAGTGATCCTTCAAGCTTCAATGCTTTTACTAATAGAATTAGACAACAAGTAGCTAATGATAACACTAGAAAGAAATATGAATATCTTAATGGTGTAAGTGATTACTCTACCTTTGTTAAGAACTTAGATAAAGCTTATAGAGAATCTGATGTAAGAGAGAGAAGTGTTATTAGAAATATACTCAAGGATAATGATAATTATAATAGGTATATAGCAGATAACAAGGCATTAGAAGGTATATTTGACCAACTTGACAGTAATGAAAAGTTTAATTCATTAAGTGAGAATGATAAGAATGTAATCATGACTTCAATGCAGTTCTTAACAGACAGAGGTACTAGTCCTACTAATGCATCTATTGATGTATTAGCTGAAACTGATGAATCTGGTAATTCTGAATTGCTTAATTACATAGGTGAGGTTAATGGTAGATTACCTGAGGGTGAACAAATGGCTCCATCTAGTGTAGAAGAGATTGCACAGACTTTAAATGATATACTTAAGGAATATAATAAGAATATTACTGAAGTAGAAACTATCAACAAGCCTGTGGAAGTAGCTCCTACAACTACAGAGGATTCAAAACCTCCTAAACCTGTTGGAGTATTTGCTCAATTAGCAGCTAATCCAGAGATGGGTGCATCTAGAAATCTTGAAGAAGATACTCCTGCTGAACCTACTAAGTCAGTAGGTGTATTTGGTGAGATAGAAAGAACTCCTTCACTGACTAGAACTATAGAACCTGAGGTAGAAAGTCTTACTGATAAGTTTAAAACTAATAGTAATGAGGAAGTAGCTAAGGCTGCTGACATTGGTTTAGGTATTATTAACAATGCATCTGATATTTATAATGATGTTAAGGAGCAGGCTACTCAAATACTTGATGAATTAGGAGATAGTGAATATGAAACTCCTGATAATCTTAGTGAAGCTATAATGGCTAAGGCTAATCAGTTACAAGTACAATCTCAACAAGGTGGTGATAATTCTGATAGAGCTTCTTCATTGTTAAAACAAGTAGCTTCAAAGATAAAAGTTAAGAAAGAAGTTAAGCCAGACTCTAAGGAAGAAAGAGCTACAACTCCTAATACAGCTGATGAAGAAAGAAGAAATAATGGTCTTATAACTACAGCTAGTGTAGATAACTATCCTAACTCTGTAGTAGGTCAGGCTTCTAAGAACTTTAGAATGAATGACTATTTAAGAAAGGGTAATATAACTCCTAAGACTCCTATTATGTTTATTGCAGACCCTGCTATTATTGCAGGTGTTAAGCAAGAGATGGGTGAAGCTTATAATGAGAATGATCATTTACCAATAATGGCAGTTGTTGAAGATAGCAATGGTCCTGTTATAATTGATGATAAGAAGTATCAACCTATTGGTTTTATGCCTGGAACTAGTGCTAATTCACAAGGTGCTGCTAGAGTAGAGCCACTTAGAATGTCAGCTTTAACTCAACAAGATGGTAAGTTGATTAAGGATAAAGATGGTAAGGTTGTTACTACTAATGGTTATGTAAGAGCTAATCCACCTGAGCATACTAAGGCAGGTACTCCTAATACTCTGATACACACTATCATGAGTAATGATATGGATGCCTCTGATAGAGATAAGATGAATGATGAGAAGCTTTCTATACAAGATAGACAAGCTATTTATAGAAAAGCTAAGGATAAAATCTTACCTAATATCAGAAGAGTAGCACAGGATGCTAAGGGTGAAAGAATACACTTAGCTTACTTTACTCCTAATATGAAGGGTGGAGAATCTGAGTTTGAGTTATATGTAACCACTCCTCAAAACTCCTTATCTAGATCAGGTCAACCTATAGCTCAAGTATTAACTGAAGGAACTCCTGAGGAGATACTAAAAGCTAATAGTAGGCTCCATAGATATAGCAAGACACTTGAAGAGTTCTTTAAGAAGAAGCCTTTCAGTGATGATATTAGATTCAAGAGAGAGGGTAACACACTAATTGCAATAGGTGAAGGTGCTACTAAACTAAGTTCATTAGGTGAAAGTTTAACTAAGAAGTTAAGTAACTATCTGACAGTTCCTAAAGGTTATGAGTACACATTCATACCTACAGAAGACAAGCTTGAAGGTAATAGAATGTATCAATTAGTTTTAACTAATGGTGTTAATACTATACCTATGGCTAGAGTAACTAATGGTACAATGACTGATGAAACTAAGGCTAATGCTATTAAGAGTTTAATACTTGATAATGGTAACTTTAGACAAGATGGTAGTCAACCATTTGTTAAATGGCAGGTTAATTACAATGACTTTAATGCTAAAGAAGGTGAATCTGATGATGCTAGAAAGGTTAGATTAGGCAATGCTAGTGATATATTTGATGATAATATACTGGAATCTAGTAGAACCTCATTCAAATATACTATTAGAGGTATTGATATTAATAGTCCTTTTAAACAGGATGGTAGCAGAACTCCAGTACCTACACAAGTAGTTGCTAATCAAGTTAATGCTACACAAGGCAAACCTATTAATACTCCTGTTATTATAGCTACAGACCAAGTTAAAGTAGGTGATGCTATTGTTGACAGTGAAACTGGTGCTACATTAAAAGGTGAGGTTAAACCAGTATCTAATCCTGCTATAGATAAAGCTAAACAGATAGCTAGTAGAATAGTTGAAGATAGTAAGGAGATAAGATTAGCTGATGATAACTCAGGTTATGTAGATAACAATGGAGTTAGATATGCTAGAGTAACTTCTATTATTCAAGCTGATGAACATGCTGGTGAAAGATTTGACCCTGCTAGTCCTTGGATTATACCTTCAACTAATATAGGAACATCAGTAGATGAGTTTGTAAGAGACTTCTTTGCAGGTGAATTCTTTGATAAAGATGGTAAATTACTGAATGATTACCATTTTGATTATCCTAATGCATCTCAAAGTCAATGGATGAAATTTGCTAATCAATTAATGGGTCTTAAGAACTATATTGATGCTCAAGGTCTTACAATAATTCCTAGAGATGTAACTGTTACTGGTACTGTCAAAGTGACTGACACACAAGGTCAAACACATGATATACCTGTTGCTGGAACTCTTGATTTGCTTGCTTATGATACTCAAGGTAACTTCCATATCTTTGATATGAAGACTAATAGAAGTGGTATTAGTGATGAGAAAAGAAAGAAATATGCTAAACAGGTCTCAATGTATCAGAAGTTCATTGAAGATAAGTATGGTATTAAAGTAGCTTCTCTTAACATTATACCTATTAATGTTAGTTATCCTACTCCTTTAGGATTTGGTAATGGTAAAACTGTATATGAAATAAGTGAAGGTAATCAATTACTTGCTAATGGTGAGGAGTATATGGATTCTAAACCTACTCTTGAAGAAATAGGTGCAGTACCATTTACTGATGTAAATATTCAATATGATAAACTTACTGACAGTGAGAAACAAATGATTACTGATATGTTACCAGCTGAGGTTGAAGTTAAAAAGGTAGAAATACCTGATGCTGAGACTACAGTTAATAAGAACTTAGGTTTAAAGATGGGTAAAGTTAAAAACAGATTTGCTAAACCAGCTAAGAAAGGACCTATAGTTACTCCTTCAGCTAATAACTGGGAATCAATTAGTGATGAAGTTAGACAGGCTGCAATAACAATGGGATATACTAAAGAGTCTTGGAACAGCATGACTGAAGATGAGAAACAACATCAGAAAGAGTGTCTAAGTTAAGTATAGCTAGTATAAAAAAAGAAAAAAAAGAAAGGCTAGGGGGATTAACCTCTAGCCTTTTTTTGCATATATGAACATTGTTATTTGGTAAGATTAGCCCTACCATACTGATAACTCTGTGCTGCTTGATATGGATTCTGCATCATTAAGTAGCTTCTCCAATAAGGAAGCATTCTTTCAACTTTATGTGCCCATTTCAAGTCACCTTTCTCATAAGTACTACCACTTGATTTATACTCTTCTTGAGTAGCAAATAGTGTTACTATATTAATTAGGTCAGTTGCTAAACTAAATCCAACAGGAGATATATTAGTTACTACCAGAGACTCTTTAACAAATCCCCAAGGAGTATTAAATGCTGCTTGTTCACTATATAATCTACTAGCTGCATAATATAAGAAACCCATAGCTTGGTCAGGTTCTTCATCATCGTCATCATCAGGCTTAGCACTTAACATCTTAAGTAAAGTCAATGCTACAATGACAGCCATATCAGCCCAATTTCTTCTCATATTATAATACTGATTAGCTGAGAAACCAGCATTAAGCATCATTTGTTGAGTAGTCTTTGATACTGGAGTAAAGATAGCTCTGGCTGTTAAAGCAAAGCCTCCTTTGTCTGTGAATGTAGATGCAATTACCTTAGCTAATGTTTTCATAGAACCTTCAGTTTCAGTACCTAATGCAACACTATAAGCATTAACACCAAACCTTCTTTGTATCATACCTAATGCATAACCCCTCATAGCTAATAAAGCATTACCATAAACATTCTGTTGTAAAGCAACTTTATCTGCATTATTATAAATACCATGCATTCTGTTATTGATTTCTCTGGCTCTATCCATAAACTTAGATTCATCTTCAATACTCCAAGGTTTTAATTCCCCAGTATCTTTATCTAGTACTCTGACACCTTGTTTCATTTGAAGAGTCTTACCTAAATCAGGCTTACTATCATCTATGTTAACTACTTGATAAGCATTGTATAGACTAATAGGATTTCCATTCTCATCAATGAGTTTAGTACCATTGGCTGTAGCAAGAAATGCCATAGTCTGCATATAGTGTTCACCACATTTATAAGGTAAGAATAGATTCTCTCCTACTGGATTTAACTTAACCCACTTAGATTTATTAGTATAGTAATCTCTCTCTTTCTTCTTATTTTCATTAAGAGCATTCATCTGTCTAATGAACAAACTTACCTTATCTTCTTTAACATCATCACCAGCATGTAACCAGTTAGATGGTAAGTTCTTCCAGTAAGTTATATTAGCTCTCTCCCAGTCTTTAACACTAAAGAATTCCCCTGATAAAGCCTCTTTAAATATTTCAAGAGAACCAGTACCTAAGTTAACAGCTCCACCTAATACATTACCACCTAAGAAGAACTTTGCTGCTAATCCAGTGAAGAACCCTATTACCTTATTAAGTACTACTTTCTTTCCTATCTTAATTTTAGTAGTATTAATGCCATATACCTGTTTATCTAAGAACTTCTGGTATCTTTTAAATGCTCTGGAAGTTTCATTTCTTTCAGACTCTGCCCTTATACCTCCTACAGCTCTTCTCTTCAAGACATCTTTACCAATCTCAAGAGTACCTGCAATACTGGATATGCCTGCATAAGTATGTGCCATCCCAGCATAAGCTAAAGTAGATTGAAATAAATCAGTACTTAACTCTGCACTATCTCTTAACTTATTAATACCATAGATAGGAACTCTGTTTAACTTCTCTTTCTCAAATTCAAGCTGATTGGAGAACATATCTTCCTCTATTGTATTATAGGTTTGATCACTACCAAAGTCTCTGTCTTCACTATCTTCAACAAAGGTATCTGCCATGTTTCTTCTTAGAGTATAACTAATAGCCTTTCCAGTGCCTTCAGTCATTCTTCTATTTCTGATTTTATTCATAGTAGTACCTTTGAACTGTGGCATTCTATAGATATTAGTACTACCATCAGGTAGAAATCCATCTAATTCAGCTTTAAGATTCATGTACTTGCTTAACCATCCAGCTCTTGGAGTACCTTTAATAGTTTTCTCATACTGTTCACTTAAATAAGTATCATTAGGATACCATCTTTGTTCAACTTGATTCCATTGAGAGTGCTGTTTATGCCAAGACTTAACTAATGGTTTAAAGTATTGATCCCATAGTAGACTCTTCTCAAAGTCTGATTTACCTTCAAGGTTAGGATTGTTTGCATAGAAGTCATCTCTGCATTCTTTCTTAAACTGTAACCAATCATCTTCATAGTCTCCCCAAACATAAGGTGATACTATGTTACCAGTTAGTTTACCAGTTCTAGGACTTATCTCACAGAAAGCATCTGTATTCCTCTCTCCTATGCTATGTAAATCACCTTCAAGTATCTTTAGTCTATCTTGAGTTTGAATAGTCATATCATCAGCATACTTGTTAGCTAACTTCACAGTCCTATCAGCTAATTGACCAATAACATCAGAGTTATTTGACATTGAAGCTAGAATAGATTCATGAATACTAATATCCTTCTCCATGTATCTAAGTAAATCTTCAATAGGAATCTTTTCAGCACTAACCCATCTAAGACCTCTTTGACCTTTCTTCCAATCAAATATTACTCTGGCTGCTCTATTTACATAGGTAGAACCCATAGCATCTTCAAGGAACTTAAGATAGAACTCTCTCTGTTTAATCTCAAGAGTATTAAGTAATCTATTATCACCATTAATAGCCTCGTTAAGATTTCTTCTAAGAGCCTTGAGTTGAGTTATTGTGCTTTCATTGACATTCTGTAATCTAAGTCTTGAGTCTTCTGTAGTAGTGGCATCCTTTACTATTTTAAGAATAGCCTGTGCATTAGCAACAAAGGTTCCTACTTCTCTTAATAAAGCTGCATTCTCTGGTGTAATACTAGTTACATTAAAGTCTACTTTAGCTAACTTAGTAATCATCTCAGGTACAGTATCAACCATTAAATCCATAGCTTCTGTAATACCATCTACAGCAATTAAGTCTGCAAATAGTGATGGTTGACTACTGGTTCTACCAGCTTCAACTTGACCTGCTAATTGATTGTACTTATTATAAAGAGACTTATCAATAGCCCTCATCTGTGATGTTTGACTTCTCAGTATATTTAAAACAGACTTGAAGGTAGCAACATTAACAGAGTCTCTAGCACTATACAGTGTCTCTTGGGTTTCAAGTGCATTTTCAACAGTACCCTGAAAACCAGGTGACATAAAGCCTTGTGCAATAGCATCAGCAGTTCTTACTGCCTCTAATTTAGCATTAGCTATTTCATTACCTGTGATGTTATTAAAGACTCTTTTGATCTGACCTACTATTCTATTGACTATGTTCTGCCATGAAGCTCTCTTATCTATCTCACCATTAATAGCCTTGCCTACCAGATGACCAGCAACTTCTCTTGCAGGATTATCTCTATAAGCAATAGTATTGTATTCATCCCCCATTATAACTCTCTGTACATCAGGAGTTAACAATCTCTCAAGTCTTTGAACTAGTGGAGAATTACCTAATGCACCTACAGCAAAGTGACCAGCTTCTTCAGATAAACTACTATCTATTTGTTCATTATTAGCTACCTTAATTAATTGATAGAGACTATCAGCAGTTTTAGTAGCATTGACAGTACTGTATCTACCATTAATTCTCTCACTATCATCAAGGAAACTATAATCAACACCAGCTCTATTTAAGTAGAACTTAATTCTCTCTTGTAGACTTCTGTTAGCTATGTTATCATTTAACTGAGCTACATTAGTGTTGTTCTTATTGACTACAGTTAATTCAACCTTACCATTATCCTTATTAATAATAGTAGCCATATACTTATCATTGTATGGGCTACTTCTATTAAAGGACTGTAATTTAGGCACAGCTTCATTGTAATCATATACACCAGCACCAATGTCTTTATTCAAGGTTTGTTTAACCTTCTCATCACTTAGATTCAGCTTAGTTAGCTGTCTAAGAGATTGAAAGGTTATCTCACCATTGCTATCAAACTTAGCTTCATTAGCTACTCTACTTAAGAACTCAGGACTAGTACCTACAGCATAATACTGCTTAGATATCTCTCTGTCATTAGTGTAATGTAGGAGTGACTTAAATAAGTCACTCTCTACAAATTCACCTTTACTATTCTTTACTCTTGGAATTATACTACACTTATCCATATTAACAAATCTTATTACCTTCTTGGTCAGTTACATTATTAGCTTGAGCTTTCAATGACTCAATAGTATCAATTAAATCTTCTACACTAGCCTTATTTAACATCTCAACCACTAATGCCTTATCTAAGGTATTGTCAGCTTTTAATGCTAAATCAGTAGCCTGTCTAACTAATTCTTCTGTACTCATACTAGTATCTACAGTATTAACTACTTCAGGTTCAACTGATGTATTACCATCCTCTTGAACTTCAGTATCAGCTATTGTACTTACTGTCATTGAGTTAGAAGAATATTGTAAAGACTTTCCAGATTCACCTAAAGCATCAACCTTATAATAGTTAATACTTCCAGTAGTACTGGCATTGAATACTTCATCATTACTATTACACATATACACTATATCATCTATAACAATAACAGGTCTAAAGTAAGATACTCCTTTCTCTTCACTAGGTAATAAGAATGGATTACCTTCTTTACCTAACTTCTTTACATCAAGAGTAAAGCTGCTTACAGCTACTCCATCACTAAAAGCTAAGTTACTTATAAGTCTACCATTCCTTCCTTTAGGATGAAATACTAGTCTGTTATTATCTAAATGATTAAGTAAATACTGTTTAGCAAACTCTTGATTATTAACACCAATCCTACTCTTTTGTACATCATTTAAGAAGTCAACATAAGATTTAGGATTACCATTATAATCATATCCTACTTGCACAGCTAACTTAACTTCTGTAGGAGCCAAGTTCATAAATGCCATAGGACTATAAGTAAAGCCAAGCTTGTAATAGTTATACAAGAACAGAGATTGTGCTAATTCAGCAGTATGCTCATTCCTTAATAAGTCTCCCCAACTCTCTTTAATTTCATCCTTTTGATAAGGTGCTAAACCACCTATATCCTGAATATTCATGCTTACTTTACCAGTCTTTTCATCAGTAACAAACTGCATATACTGGAATATAGGCATAGACTTCATTGTAGGATTAGCTTCAAGAATATTGAATAAACCTTCAGGGAATATCTCTGTGAAGTATTCTCTAGCTGTAACTTCTTCACCTGCTGCATTAATAGGCATATTACCATTAAATAAACTATTCTCTTGCTGACTTAACATAAATACCATTAAGTCACTGTGAATACTATTAATAGTCTCTGCATCAAGCAAACCACTTCTAGTAAATGCAGCTATTCCTTCTCTAGCTTCTTTATAGGCTTTAGTATTATAAGGATAGAATTTATTAATTACTTTCTCAGCCTTTCTATTCATATCATACATAGCCTGTTCATAAGCAAAAGGATTTTCAAGTAAAGATTCCATATACTCTTGGTCATTCATGGATAATGTTCCTACTTCATTATTCATAGGAGCATTAATACCTTGAGCTACTTTCATCTCAACCTTAAGAGCATCAGCTTTTGTAAATGACTTAACATAAGCAGCTACTTTCATCTGTTGTGCATAAGCATCACCAAAGGTAGAACCTACAGCATTAGATGCAGTAAACTTAGTGTTTCTTACAAACTGAGATACATCATTACTAGCTTCAAGGATTTCTCTAAATAAATCAGCAACAATAATTTGTTTCTCAACAAATTCATCACTCTTCATTAGTTCTTCCTTACTAGTGTTTGCAGCCTGAACTATATTATATGCTAACTTTTCTCTTGAAAGGTCTTCATCAGGTATAGCCTTCTTTAACTCACCATCAACCTCATAATTGTCTAATACATTGTCTATCACAGAGTTAATATCAGACATACCATTATTAAAGCTGTATTCACATATATCCTTAATAATAGGTTGATTGAATAATAAACCTATATCCTCAGTAGTAAAACCAAGTCTTGCTAACATAGCACCAGCATCAGCAGTAATAGTATTCAAGTTCAAATAGTTAAGTACTGGGTCCTTCACAGCATCTACTGATGCAGCCAGAAACTCAGCAACATTCAAACTAGTATCTATTTTATCATTATGAAGTAAATCAGAATAACTTTCACCTGCAAATGTAATAGGCTTCTTTAAAGAAAACTGTTCCATCAATGAAGCAAATGCATGATTAGTATTTTGATTTGCAAAGATACCAATCAATTTACCTGCAACATTATTCTGCTGGTTATAAATAACAATAGTCATAGGGTCACTAGGATCATAATCAGGCTCTGGATCAGTTATACTTCCTTCATCAATAGCTTTATTAATACTTGAAAGGTTAACAGTCTTATCTTGATGATTAACTTCTGCCTTACCAAACATTAACTCTCTCATAACTCTGGCTGCCTTAGAAGCATTAGCAAATCCACCTGGGGTATATCTATCTCCAAAAGTCTCAACATCACTTAATCTCTGTTGTATCAAATGAATAAGCATGTTGTTTCTACTAGCCTTACTATTCTCTAATGGACTCTTACTAAAGTCATATTCTTCAAACTTTATATAACCTCTATCAGCTACAAACTGATTGAAAGCTGCTTGATATGAATAAGGTAATCCAGCTTTCTCCCAATACTTATATAGTCTGTCTAATGATTCAGTATCTTCTTCTCTTGCTTCTTGAAGAACTGCCTTCAAATTAGGATATGTATCATAGAACTCTGACCATATATTCTTTATTTCCTCTGATGTAAGTTGTCTTTGTTGATACTCATTTCTCATGAAATACAACTTATCAATATCAAAGTCAAAACCTGCAATAGTAGTTCCCTGAGGTGGTACTTTGATAGTACCTCCAGCAGTCTTATGACTAAATCTTTTTACTCTCAGATTAATCATTGAGTAATCTCTTTCAGTTGGAATTCTATATGCAAGTAAACTAAGTATATTAGGATAAGTTTTCTCTAATATGGTATTACCATTCTCATCAATCTTTAGAGTACCATCTTCATTACAGTAGGTTCCAAAGTCTAATGAGTGTTCTTTACCAGTATTATCAGTATAAGTTAAATCCCAAGGAATCTCACATTCAGCATACAATATATTATTAGGATTATTAGGGTCTGTTACATATCTCAAACCACCATCTTCCTCATAACCAGTAATACCCATAGCTGATACTTGAACAGCACTACCACCTTTAATAGATTGTTTGTTAACCATCTTCTTAAAGAGACTAAAGAATAAAGCTGAACTATCATGCTCTAAGCCACCTTCAAATAAAGGTACAGTAAATTCACCTCTTTCATTTAGTGCATAAGCCATCATGTTATCTTTAGACTCTCTACTATTATTAGCTGTAGTCTGGATTAACCTGTTGCTTATCTTATTAGCATCAGATACTGCATTCTCAAATAAATGATAAGAATCAATGATATTGGCAGTAATAAGAGAGTTATAGAATCTTACAAGATTACCACCATTCAACTTAACATTACCATATTTACCACCAAGATTAACTCTCTTTCCACCTATATAACTACTGTAGTCTTTAAACTTTCCTACCTTAGCCATAATAAGCTTTCTTACCTGAGTACCAAATAACTGAGAGCTATTAACATGCTCTGGAACATTAGTCTGGATTCTATAGTCAGCATAGCTTAACTGATGAACATAACCTTTATTCATTGCATCATTGATAGTTCTTGAGTCTACATTGCTAATATCAGTAGAACCAAATCCACCTACCTTAACAATCTTAGTAGAACCAATCATATCTATAGGCTCACTCTTACCAGTTTCAGGATTTACATGCTCTTCCATCCAATAAGCTATATCTCTTAACTTACTTCCAGCAGGAAGAAGTTCAGGTATAAGAACTGCTTCTGCATATTTATGTTGAACAGGTATCTTTAGCATAACTGCTTCATTGATACTATAGTTCTCAAAAGAGAATAAATAAGGCTTAATAGGTTGAAATATAACAGCTAAATCTGAGATAGACTTGATATCTTCCATTGATGGATTTTCATCTTTACCTATCTTAGACCTAATAGATTGCATCTGATTATAAGCTGCTTCCATTCTTTCATCCCACTTACCAGCCATACCCATTACCTTCTTATAACTTTCAAGTGTTCTATAGCCCTGACCATCTGTAAGAGTATTCTTCTTATACATCTTATAAACATCAGAGTTTTTACCAAAGTGACTAGCAATTGCTGCCATGAACTCTGGATCAAACTTCTCTGCATTTACATCAATATCATCAAAGTAAACTACTCTTTCAATACCATCATTGCTATATCTTTCACCTGTAAATGGGTCAATAGCTTCTACACTTAATGCAGAGCCAGGAGCATGAATTTCTTTATATCTCTTCTGTAAGTCCTTAGTTCCCTTATAGAAAGAAGGATCAATAGTCATCATTTGTAACTGTTGGATAGTAGCAAACTTTGTATTCCAGTAATAGTCTGATAATACTTGATCTATAGTTCTATTACCCTTAACTTCTTGACTCAAATAAACATACTGACTATTTTGCTGTTCAAGCACTCCTAATGTATTAAGTTGTTGCTTGAACTTAGTAACAGAATCATCCATATAAGCTCTAATAGCTTGCTTAACAGTCTGTTCTATGTTACTTTCTTTAATCATTCCAGCATACTTAGGTTCATTTAAGAAGGAAAGTAGGCTAAACTTGTCTGTGTTCTTTGAGAAGTTATCAATAGTCTTTAACCCTTGATCCTGCATCTTTCTATTAGCAGCCTTGGCTAACTCCATTCTTCTCTTCTCTTGAATATAGACATTGTACATACCATCAAGTATCTCTTGACCACCATACCTTTTAGCTTTAATAAACTTAGCTACTCCACTATCACCTAAGATGAATACAGGATACCAAGCATATTGACTATTAGGGCTAATTTGTTTCTCAGAGAAATACTCATTGAGCATTTGTACTATATGCTGCTTACTAGTGAAGTCTTCAAACTTAAGTTTATCTGTACCTAAGAATCTCTTAAAGGTAAAGTTTGCAGCAAAATTATCTTCAGTACTTAAATCACTATTATAGAGTTCTTCTAACCACTTGTTAAGTATCTTACCATCATATTGAAAATAAGATGAGTTGAGATAAGTAGTTTCAAGCATAGCCTGAAGTCCTTTCTTGTCAGTAGCTTTCACAAAAGAAGCTATCTTGTCAAATCTATCTCCCATGAATGATGGAATAACATTACTAAAGAATGTATTATCACCATATCTAACTCTACTTTCAAGTTTTAGCCCTTCTCTACTCTTAGCAACTATTGCCAGTACTTTAGTAATCTTTTCTCTAAGGACACCTTTCTTCTCATTACTAGAAGCTCTTTTGATAAGCTCTTCATAACTAATCTCCTTTTTACCTTCTTGTTCTTCTTTAGTTAGATTAAGACCAAACTTAGCTGCACCTAACAGCTCTTTGTTTAATGCCCTGATATCTCTGTTTCCAGACATTATTCTATCTAAAGTCTCACCATCTATATCAATACCAAGTGATTCTGTAGCA
>ERZ779889.859-NODE-859-length-34972-cov-3.820689_pt1 | contig 34972 bp, 35 predicted proteins | sample MGYA00511030_ERZ779889 | MGnify/ENA primary metagenome ERZ779889 (study PRJEB29588, sample SAMEA2160616) | human gut metagenome | biome: human gut; feature: human-associated habitat; material: faeces | place: Denmark | collected 2008/2010 ... | reverse complement strand
GTCATACAGGCAGGCCCAGCAATACATCCGCCTTCACAGTTCATGCCTTCTAAGATGTCACCATTGAACTTGCCGACTTTCATTAAGAGTAACTGCTTCTTGCATTCAAATCCACCATTTGCAATAACTGCATTATAAGCAACTGGATCACCAGCTTCCTTCGCAGCCTGAACAACTGCAGCAGCAACACCGCCAGAATGTGCAAAGTTTCTGCCATAGTTAGAAGCATACTTTTCAAGTGGACTAACTTCAACATCTGCAGGGTTGATTCCCTTAGCAATAAACATTGCAGCTAATTCTTCATATGTAATTGCATAATCACAAAGATCAGAACTTAATACTTCGCTCTTCTTAGCAATACATGGTCCAATAAATGCTACGACGCAATCTGGATCATCTGCCTTGATTTTCTTCGCACAAGCCTGCATTGGTGATAATGTTGAACTCTTGTTATTTTCATATACCTGTGGGAAATGAATTCTTAGCATATTTACAAATGCAGGACAGCAGGAAGTTGTCAATGGAACACCAGCTTCCTTGTGTTCTTTCAATTCTTTGTATTCTGTCACTGCAACTGCATCAGCAGCACCAGCCACTTCAACACATTCCTTGAAGCCAATCATTTCAACTGACTTCATAACCTGTGCCAGGCTTGTATTTTCAAACTGTCCCTGAATACTTGGAGCAACAATTGCATATACACGCTTGCCTTCACGAATATGATTCATTACAGGAAGCACCATGCTCTTATCTTCAATTGCACCAAATGGGCAGGCATTTTCACATGCACCACAGTTAATACACTTCTTTTCATCAATCTTACAAAGATTATTTTCATCCCAGCCAATTGCCTGTACTGGGCAATGTGCATAGCATGGTCTTTCAGTAATTACGATGGCATTGTAAGGACAAGCTCTTGCACATGCTCCGCATTCTTTACATAATTTATAGTCAATTTCAGAATGATATACACCCATATGCATTGCACCAAAACGGCACGCTGCCATACAGCTCTTTGCCATACATTTACGGCAGTTATCTGTTACACGAACTTTCTTGATCGTACATCCATCACATGCAGCATCAATCACCTGAACGATCTGTTCCTTAGCGTGTTCACCTTCTTCAGAAGCATTCTTGCCCATTGCAAGTCTAACTCTCTGTCTTAATACTTCTCTTTCTTTATATACGCAGCATCTAACTCTAGGAGATGACAATGAAACCAGGTTGTGGGCATATGCCTGAATTTCATCTTCATCAACTTCCCCTTTGCTTGCTGAACGACATAATGCTACAAGCACATCAAACTTAAACTGTCTTGAATCATTTGAAAACATGTTTTCCATAGTGTATCCTCCTCAATTTATTCATTACGGAATGAATGTTCATATTGAATGCCATGTTGTACTTTTTTCATTGCTTCTTCATCAATCAACTGCTTTAAGATTTCTCTAGCAAATTCTAAAGTAGCACCCATACCCCTGGCAGTAATCAGATTTCCATCCGTAACCGCCAATTCCTGCATATATGTTCCACCATACGCACCATCGAAGTCTGGAAAACATGTATAACGTTTCCCTTTCAGCATACCTAAATGGCCAAAAATAGATGGCGCAGCACAGATTGCACATGTCAGCTTTCCTTCTGAATAGTGCATCTTTATGGCCTCTTTTAAAGAATCAACAGATTCTAGATTCTTTGTACCGACTTTACCACCCGGTAAAATCAAAGCATCATAATCTTCAGGATCAATATCTGTATATCGTTTTTCTGCCTGTAAGACTACATTCTGCGATGTTGTAACAGTGAGCGTTTCATTCATTGAAATCATATCAATGTGAATACCAGCTCTTCTTAATAGATCAATTACGATCAATCCCTCACATGTTTCAAAGCCATCTGCAAGGAAAATGGCACACTTATTTTCTTCCATATGTGATTATTTTAACATAACAGCACATTGTTTACTTAAAGAATTTATAAAAAAAGACGATATTTCTACCGTCTTCTTATTCATCAGATTCGTTTTCAATCTTTCCAAGCTCTCTAGCATGTCTTCTACGATCAATTGCTGTGAGATACTTCTTTCTAACGCGAATATCTGTTGGTGTAATTTCAACCAATTCATCATCATTGATAAATTCAATTGCCTGTTCCAATGTTAATACCTTTGGCGGAACAAGTTTCATTGCTTCATCGTTACCTGTAGAACGAACAGCTGTCATCTTCTTGTTCTTGATTGGGTTAACAGTCATATCCATGTTCTTTGCAGATACACCGATAATCATGCCTTCATATACTGGAGTCTGTGCACCAATAAACAACTGACCTCTATTCTGAATATTCCAAAGAGCATATGTCATAGCACCACCTGTTTCTGTAGAAATCAAAGCACCATTTTCTCTTTGTGGAATTTCACCCTTCCAAGGTTCATAGTCAGCAAGACGCTGTACCATTGTACCTTCACCATGCGTCATGTTAATGAAGTCACTTCTAAAACCAATCAATCCTCTAGTTGGAACCATATATGTAATTCTTGTATAAGTACCAACATCTTCCATGTTGTTTAAAAGGCCCTTACGAACATTCAATGCAGAAATAACAGCCCCGCTATACTCATTAGGTGCATCAATCACAACTTCTTCAACTGGTTCACACGTAACACCATCAATCTTCTTCAAAATAACTTCTGGTCTAGATACTGCAATTTCATATCCTTCACGTCTCATCTGTTCAAGAAGAACTGTTAAATGCAATTCACCTCTACCAGACACTTTAAATGTATCTGTAGAATCCGTATCTTCAACCTTCAAACCAACGTTAACCTGTAATTCACGGTCAAGTCTTTCTCTAATATTACGAGAAGTAACAAACTTACCAACCTGTCCTGCAAATGGAGAGTCGTTTACCATGAAGTTCATGGAAAGTGTTGGCTCTTCAATCTTGATTGCTGGAAGTGGATCTGCTTCTCCAACTGGGCATAAAGTGTCACCAATATTGATATCGGAAATACCAGAAATCATGCAGATTTCACCAGACTGGATTTCATCTACACTGACTCTAGACAATCCTTTATATACGAAAATCTGGTTTGTTCTTCCCTGATGTGGTGCATCACCATTTGCATTACATACAGTGTATGTTGTTGCAGCTTTTAATGTACCTTTATAAATTCTACCAATACCTAATCTGCCGATATAGTCATCATATGCCAATGCTGTAATCTGCATCTGCAATGATTCGCTTGTTAAGTCTGGATATGCCTGTGCATGGTGTGTAATTGTTTCGAATAATGGAACGATATCTGTGTTTGTATCTTCCCAGTCATAACGAACAATACCTTCTCTTGCACAACCATAAAGAATTGGAAAATCTAACTGATCATCTGTAGCATCAAGTTCAAGCATTAAGTCATAGCATTCATCAATAACTTCTGTAGCTCTAGCATCCTGCTTATCCATCTTATTGATCAATAAGATTGGTCTTAGACCATTTTCCAATGATTTCTGTAATACGAAACGTGTTTGTGGCATTGGACCTTCTGCAGAGTCAACAAGAAGAATAACTGTATCTACTGTCTTAATGATACGTTCAACTTCACTTGAGAAATCTGCGTGGCCTGGTGTATCCACAATGTTGATCTTGTAATCTTTATACTGTACGGAGCAGTTCTTAGAATAAATTGTAATGCCTCTTTCACGTTCAAGGTCATTTGAATCCATGATACAGTCAACTACTTTTTCATTGTCCTTAAAGACATGAGACTGCTTAAGAAACGCATCAACTAAAGTTGATTTACCAGCATCTACGTGAGCAATCACCGCAATATTAATAACCTTCTGATAATCCATACGTGCACCTTCTTTCTTATCGCTTAAAACGTTACGATTATACGCTTGTTGATGCACAATTTCAATACAAAATCCAAGAATTCAATTCTCATTTTAAAAAGGATTTTTTTCGTATTTACGCATTCTGTGTTTCAGATGCATGAATATTCTTCATCTTATCAACAAGGATACTTACAAGCATCATACCACTTGCAACGATCACCCACCCAAATCCAGAACTATATAAAGGAATCATTTTCAACGCATCAGAAAATACTCCAAATGTAATTCCTAATGTATCCAATGTATGAAGCACACTGAATACTGCAGTACCTAAAACTGTAAATGGATATACATATGGATGATCCACCCACAGTGTATCTGTTAAACCTAATAAAATAAGAACAATTGAAACTGGATACACAATATTCAACACAGGTACAGAAATACTCAAAATCACATTCAATCCAAGGTTGCATACTAAAAATGAGAAGCAGACGATAGCAATGACCCATACTTTATAAGATATTTTCTTAAATAAGATAGAAAAGAATTGAGAAATGGAATTAATTAAACCAACACAGGTTGTTAAGCAAGCTAATGTAAAGATTGCTGCCAAAAGAACTGCACCTCCATCACCAAACACCTGCTGCACAATACACCTCAATGTCCATGCACCATTTTCCTGTACTGCATATACACCAGAAGAACACATTCCCATATATGAAAGCATGATATATACAATTGCTAAGATACTGCCTGCAAATATACCAGCATACACAGTATGTGTAATACGATCTTTCTTCTCATTTAATCCAAACGAAACAAGTGTTGTTGAAATCACTAGACCAAAGTTTAATGCTGCAATGGTATCCATTGTGTTATAACCCTCTGTAAAACCTTTTAAAAATGCAGAAGATTGATAGCTATCTAAGGCAGGAGCAACATTGACATTTCCTTTTGTCACAAAACTGATAAACAAAAGAACAAGCAAAATCAATAAGCTAGGTGTTAATACCCTCCCAATACGCTGTACAAGTTTTCCAGGATTCAAACACAGCCATAACGCAACAAGAAAGAAAAGAGCAGAGTATAAAACCATCCACAGCGTACGATTTGCATCGTTTGGCAAATATGGTGAAACCGCCATTTCAAACGGAACAGAAGCTGCACGCGGAATACCTAGACCAGGTCCAATAGAAAGATAAATCAATACTGTAAATATGAATGCAAAACGTTTTCCAGCTTTTCCACTTAACTTATCTAATCCATCAAATCTAGCAACGACAATGACTCCAAGCACTGGCAATACAACCGCCGTTAATAAAAAGCCAGCCATCGCAGTAAACGTATGTTCCCCTGCATTTTGTCCTAAGAATGGTGGAAAGATTAAATTTCCAGCTCCAAAGAACAGTGAGAACAACATAAAACTGATAACCACCATATTCTTTTTGTTTAATTTCATTTCTTTTTCCCTCCAGTACACAAAAAAAGATTCATCCCAAAACATGAGACGAATCTGATATCCGCGGTACCACTCAATTTGCATAGAAAACTATGCCACTCTACTAGACTCCAACAAGTCCGAAACCTGTAACGTGATTTATTAAGTGTATACTTACTATATTTCAGCACACAAGCTCAGAAGTGATTTACTGATTTTGTTTCCACTATCCGCTTTCACCAAATGTCGGACTCTCTTATTAGTTTCTTAGCAAAACAGCGCTCTTCGTCATTGCCTTTGATACTTCAACTATACTGAAGCAAATATGTACCGTCAATATAAAAAGGATCGAATAAAGTCCATTTTCAAGAATTCCATTCCATCCTTTTTCATTTTTTCATAAATCTATATTTTAATTGTTCTTTTTGATAATCTTGTGAATTACAACACTTAACAGAATTGTAATGATCATACATGGAATTGTATTTCCAACAGGTGTATCAATCTGCATAAAACAGCGATACACAACAAATCCGACAAGCCATAATACAAGATTCAGTACATCAAATTCTACATTTCTTTTATCATTCTTTAAAATAAAGAAATCAGCAATCTGGATTGCAATCATAGGAGCAAATACAGAACCAATCAAATACAGGAAATCAGTAATATTATCCATTGGATACACAATTGCCGCAATTGTACCAACAACAGTTACAACCATTGCTACGTGTTTTCCATTCCACTTTGGCACGATAGATTCATTAGAAATACCTGCAGAATAAGCATCCAGGAATGTTGTTGTAACTGTAGAGAATACAATGATCAATAATCCCGCAATACCCAAACCTGCTTTCAACATGATCTGTGCAATATCATATTCTCCTGTAAATAAAGCCGCACCTAAACCAATCAAATACATCCAGCAGCTAACGATTCCATACACAATACTACTAACTAAACTAGCCTTCACAGGATCTTCCGCTTCACGTGTATAGTCACTGATCAAAGGCAGCCAGCTCAAAGGCATCGCAATTGCAAGTTCAACACCTGCACCAAACGTCATTGCTTCTGTACATACAACTGCACTGTTTCCATCAAAGAAGATAAATTTGCTGAGCATTAAAGTCAAAACAAATAAAGCAACCATCGCAACTGTATTGATTTTTCCAAGGTTTGTAATACCAACACCAATCCATACAAGAATCAAGATACCAATAATCAAACACCAGATCCATGCACCTGTATGCATAATACCATCTGCCGCAAGTGCACCATCATAAATCATGATTGCTGTCCATCCAACAAGCTGCAGTACATTTAATGCTGCAAACAAAAGACAACCTTTCTGTCCAAAGCTCATCTTTGTAGAATCCATCGCACTTAAGCGCATTTTTCCACCAATAACACCAGCCAGGAACAATAAGATACAGCCAATGACATGTCCAGCCAAAATGGCTAAAATACCATTTTTCAATCCTAAAGGTGCAAGATATGTACCTGTCAGTATTTCTGCAATAGAAACACCTGCACCAAACCAGATCAATGCATTTTCAAACAAAGAAGTTTTCTTCATTGAACATTCTCCTTTGCATATTCATTATCAATTGCGAATGAATGATCCATTGGTCCAGATCCCTTACCAAGATCTAGCATTGCATTCAATGCTCCAGAAATATAATCCTTTGCACGTTTTACGGATGTATCCAAATCATATCCCTTTGCAAGATTGGATGCGATAGCACTGGATAATGTACATCCTGTTCCATGTGTATTAGAGTTGTTAATACGTTTTCCATGAAACCATGTATATGCGTCATCTCTATACAACAGATCATTTGCATCATTGATTTGATGACCACCCTTTACCAGAATTGCACATCCAAATTTCTTAGAAATTTTTTCAGCAGCGATAATCATTTCTTCTTCATTTGCAATCTTCATATCCGCTAGAACTTCTGCTTCTGGAATATTTGGTGTAATGACTGTTGCTAAAGGCAACAATTCTTTTTTCAATGTTTCAATTGCATCATCACTAATAAGTTTTGCGCCGCTTGTTGCGACCATCACCGGATCCACAACAATATTAGCTGCCTTATATTCCTGCAGTTTTGAAGCAATCATACGAATCAGATCAGAACTAGAAACCATTCCAATCTTCACAGCATCTGGATAAATATCTGTAAAGACTGCATCCAGCTGCTTCCCAAGAAATTCTGGTGTTACTTCCATAATTCCTGTAACACCTAATGTATTCTGTGCCGTTAGTGCTGTAATTGCACTCGTCGCAAATACGTGATTCGCGCACATTGTTTTGATATCCGCCTGGATACCAGCGCCTCCGCTGGAATCACTTCCAGCGATTGTTAATGCTGTTTTCATTTTCTATCTCCTTCCTGCATTACTTTTTTAATGCGACATAAGGTGGTGCCCCCAATTTGCCGCCATATTCTGATCAAAAAACAAAAAGCTGCAGAAAAACCTAATCTGCAGCTAACATACAATAAAGATATCATCCCTACGTTGGCATTATCCAAATCAGGTTTCAGGGTCAAGGTCGAACCTACTCTCAGCCACTCAGCTCCCCATTTTTCAACATGTTTATTATAGTTCCTTTGTAACATGTAAATCAATAATCATTCAATAATCTTTGTTGGTGATGCATTTGAGACATAAATCATACTGTCATAAAGCGTTGTGGGTGGCTGAAACATGCGATAGCTAGGAGGCAGGAAGCGATTCATGATAGAGTAGCTTTCTCCTAGCGTTCCCATATAGGTATATGCATCTGCATGCCTTTTAATTTCTGTACCTTCTTCAAGAGAAGAAAAATCAATCCAGCACATTTTAAAGCCGGCTAATTTCGCTGTTTTTGCAAGTGGATCATGAGAATAAAATGTCTGTATGGTACGTTTATGATTTCCTTCAGGTAAATTGCATCTTGTCTTATAGAAGTTTGTTCCAATCACATAATATCAATATTGATTTGATAACAGTTTCCCCATAGAGTCATAACTTCCCCATTTTGCAACATGTTCATTATGCCCACTGATGAAAATACAATCATTTCCTCTTTGCTGTTCCTTTTGCAAAATCCAAGAAACATTTTCAGCCATATACTGATCTCTTAATAAGCTTCCATCAGTATCTTTTCTATGTAAAACTTCAACATTCTGTAATAACACTTCTACAAAATGAATCAAATCACCATTAAACTCTTTCAATTCTAATGTCTTTTTTAATTTCATCAGTAAATCTTTTTTCTCTTCATAACTATAATTTTGATTCCATTGACCATCTATGATGAAATTATCCAAAAATGATAAATCAACTCCTTCAGCAATACATTCTTTTTTCAACGCATCAAAAGAATATCTAATTCTCTGCATATCAAAACCATAAAAATTCAGCTGTTCTTCTTCTTCAGCATCATCATTATATTCCCGCATATATTCAATCAATTGCATCATTTCTTCTGTTTTGTAGATTTGAAAACCAATCTTTTGAACAATTTCTTTCAGTGTTCCTTCTCCACCATGAATATATTGATTCACTTCTTCACACCCGCCAAAATCACCTTCTAAAGCAAAACTGTGAACACGATGCTCTTCTACAAGTTTTTTGAATACTTCTAACTTTAACTGTTGAAATTCTTTATTTCCATGTGTTGCTTCGCCTAAAGCAATGATGTTGAATTCTTGTGGAATAGAGATTTCATCAACACTTTTTGCATACGCTTTAAATTCATTTACATCTAGTGATTTACCCGTAGTAAATCCACCAAAATAAGTAAACACATATATAGTTGCGATTACAACAGCACTAATTAGCAAAACCTTCTTCTTCATTATTCGTTATAACACCTCTTTCAATAATTCTTCTGGTGTAATGTGAAACAGCTTCGCTATCGCAATTAAATTAGATGTACTTGGATCTGAAGTTCCTTTTTCCCATTTACTGACTGTCTGACGCACAACATTCAACTTTATCGCAAGTTCTTCCTGTGTATATCCTTTTGCTTTTCGCATTGTTTTTAGATTTTCATGAAACATATTCAAAATCTCCTTTTTGTTAGTATCATCCTATACAAATATGCCTGTTGCGGAAAGCAACACATAGTAACATTTGATTCAAGCATTTATCAATTTCAAGAATTTCTTTTCATTCATGATTTCATTTGTCAGATATTCACCATCATAAAACAATGCATATGTTGTAATTGGAGATGGAACATTTCTAGCCTGTTCTTTCCTTGTAATATGAATCACTTTGAATGGAATATTATTTTCTTTCGCTGTCTTTTCTACAATGGGAACATATTTTGCATTGAACGGGCATTGGTTTGTATAGTAAAGAACGTATCCACTTTCATTCACTCGAGGATGTTTTGCACATTCCATAAACTTTGGTTTTTCTATATCACTAAAAAAAGGTAAATACCATAGTTGAATTCCATGGTCTGTTTCATCACATACTGTAAAACCCTTATATTTCAAAAACTTTGGATCCGCAAGATATGGCTTTTTCTTTGCAGTACTAAGAATACATAATCCTTTTTTACCTTTTTCTTTACTGTCTTTGATACATGCTTCAAGCAAATCATTTGCATATCCATGCCCCTTGAATGCACCCGATACCCATAAACAATCAATATACATATATCCTTCAGCACCAATTGGATTCCATGCATTCTCTGCAGGGATGTATTCAATGAAGCATTTCCCACGCTCAACACTTTTCAAAAACACAAGACCATCATCAAAACGTTCCATAAGCCATGCTTTTTTTGATGACACTTGCACATCTTTATTATTAGAAATGGCACAGCAGATATGTTCTTTCTCAATATTTTCTTTCGTAACTCTGATATATTCCATATGTAGTTAACACTCCAAAATAAAGTATATGAGATTTCTTATATTTTTTAAACAATCTCCAAAAAAGGAAAGCATCTCGCTTTCCTAAATGAACTTACTTTATAAAATATAAATCTTCAAATTCATCCATTGGCCACATTGGTCTAGCAATCATCTTAAATGGAATTCTTTCGCTTCTCTGGATTGTTGGACCATCCGATAAAGCCATGATATGGAATTCCGTTTCAGGAATCAAATATGTATCTAAATAACCCATTTTCACAACTACGATATCATAATCGTGGAAAGGTGCATTTGCAGCATCAAACTGTTCCATCGTACCATATTGAATATTATCATTCATAATAATTACATCAATATTAGTATCCTTGATATTAAACAAATATGATTTACCTAAATCAAAATCTGAACTAAATCCTTTTTGTTGTTTACCGATTGCCTTTAATGTTCCTTCTAATGTAGTAGACTTACTATTCTCATCTTCCTCAACCCCAACATTTAAAGTCAGTTTATCACCAATTTTACATTTAGAAATGATGTCATAGCTCTTTGGATCATTAATACCTGCAAATAAAACCTTCTTATCCGTTTTATGTTTCAGCATTTCTCTTAAAACAATTGTATTCTGTCCATATCCACCAGCACCGCAGTTATCTCCAGAGTCTGTAATAACGACTGTCTTCTCTGGATAATTCAATGCAGTTTCAACAGATTTATCTACTTCATCAAAGTTACCAGTAAATTTAAACTCATGACGATGATTCCAAGTATACTGACTGATTCTATCAGCCACTTCATTACAGTAATCAATATCATTCATTGTATTAGGAACTACAACAACCGCAGCACCAAGTTTGTCATCATCGTGTCTGATAAATCCTACATGGAAGGAAGTAGAAAATACTCTTGGATCCTTTTCTGCTTCATCAAGCAGTTGATTAATGGAGCGAACGGGTTCATTCGCAGAAACACTTCTTTCTCCACCTACCATAATTGGAAGTTTTCGAATGATTGGTTTCATCACTCTACGATGCAGCATTAAATCACATAACAGTTCTGCCACTTTTCTTCTAGTTTCAACTGTATCAAAATGAGGTGATTCACGGAAACATCTTACAATATTTAATTGATTAGCTAATTCTTCTGTTAAATTACCATGAGGATCCATGACCATTGCAATTGGCATATACTTACCAACGATTTTTCTCATCTCTTTCACCAAGTAATGCTCACCAGAAATACAATCCAGTCCATCTACACCACTTGCTCCATGGAACTGTAGATAAATACCATCAATTTCAGATAAATGTTCTTTTAATGGATTTAATATACATTCACAGATATAATCAAATGTTTCTTTACCAATCATTCCATTTGGAGAAGTATTTGCATACAAGGAAGGAATAACTTCAATATCATTCTTGTTAAAAATATCTTCTACTTTCATTGCTTTTACACAATCATCTCCATACAGAAAATGGAAGTCATCTCGATTCACAATATGACTGATATGTTCATTACATTCTGCATTAAAATGCGCCACAAAAACTTTCATTATTATCTTTTCCTCTTCATTTTCATTTAAGAAATATCTTTATCATTATTATAAGATATATTTATCGCAGTTTTCTACCACTCTTTCACTAAGTTCAAACCTTCTTTAATAGCATTCTGTACTTTTTCTTCAATCTCATCTAAAGAAACATAGTCCATATTCTGTGTTGCAATCACATCCATTGGACCAATGCCCCATAGCCAGCTAAGTGCTTTTAAATGTGGGGTGGCCTGTTCTAAAGGATCACCTGTAGCGATATCCATGCCACGTGTTGTAATGTATAGAAGTTTCTCAGCACGACAGTTTCCATAGCATGTTTTATCATTGCTTTTAAAAGTGACATCAAATATGGAACAAAGTTCTAAAAAATTCTTTAAAGCTGCTGGATATGACATATCCCAGAATGGTGCCGCAATCACTATTCTATCTGCATCACGAATTGTTTCTGCCCATGACAGTGACATAGAATCATAATCACCATGCGTTCTTTTTTGAATCAAATCTTCTTGCACAATTGTTAAAGGAAGCTGATTCAAATCATATTTGATAATTTCATATCTTTCAGACAGCTTTTCAATGATTGGTTCTGCAATTCTACGTGTTCTAGATTCCTTGCCACGCATGCATGCATCAATATAAACTAAAGATTTCATTATATTTGTCCTCATTTCTCTCTATCATTTATTATCCATTATTCCATCGATAATGTCCTCTAATATCATCATGTTTTTCTAAAATATCTTCTTCATATGTTTTCTGAAAAGGATTGGCATGATGAATAACATAAGGAACGCCATGTTGATTTCTTCTGTCAGATACAATAGCGATATGATTTTTAAATATGACAATATCTCCACCCTGCCATTCGCTGATCTTTGAAATATCTGTCGTTAAACTTTCTGCATTCAAATTAAAAAATACATACAGATTCTTCACTCTTCTAAAATCTATATTCTGATCTGGAATTTCAATATCATACATATCTCCATGTATTTCAATATCATTCGATACAAGCTCCATCAAATCATATCCAGCTTCTTTCAATGCATACGCAACAACATCTGTACAGACACCATATCCATCATTGGGATATCCACCAGCATAATATGCACTCTTATACTTTGGATGTGTATTTACATAATTGATAGCGCCTTTTAAGATATCCACTTGATCATCCATTCCATCACCATCTTTATCCAGTGGACTGTGATATTGTGCAATGACATCTCCTCTCCAACGTTCAGCTAATCTTTTAGAAGATGTATGCTGATAACGCATACAAAAAAGAGCAGAATACAATAGAACTACAATCAACAAACACAAAAACACATTTCTAATCATTATTTTTTTATACCAACCCCCCATTTTTCATCTACCTATTCATCTTTTTATATTTCAAATTTTTCAAACAAAAAACGCAGTGTCTTCCACTACGTTTATCTTTTACTTTGCTGCACTATCTGCTGCAATCACAGATTCAATCTGCTTCATTAAAGCATCATAGTTTTCCTGATTATCAACACCACCAAGTAGTGGATCACCCACGATCTTACCATTTCTATCAACAAGAACTGTTGTAGGGAATGCCATGATATTAGATGCATATTGACCTACGTCACAAGAAGAATCAATTGAAAGATTACGATACTTTGCACCTTGCTGTTCTAAAACTTTCTTGGCATCTTTGATTGCAGATCCACTTCCATTAAATGTATCTGTATTGATACCTACAACTTCTCCACCCTTTGCTTTGATTGCTTCATTCAATTCATTCAACTTTGGAAGTTCTTCAACACAAGGTTTGCATCCAGTAAACCAGAAATTCAACACTGTGACTGCATTCTTAGAGAAAAGACTCTTATCTACTTTATTACCATCAAAATCTACACCAGATAAATCCGCAAATGAACTTTCACTGGAACTTTCTTCACTAGATGCAGATGTACTCTGCTTGCTTTCAAGTTCAGCAATCTTCTTTTCAATTTCACGGATCTTTTCAAGATCTTCCGTTAATGTTTTATATTCTTCTTCCGTAAATTCATCTTTGTTTCCTTCAACCGCAGATGCTAAGTATTCTGCATAATCTGCACTAGGATCCGCATTCCCCTTGTTCATCATATTAAACGCCTTATCCCAGGCTTCCTTATGATCCGCAAACAATTGATTTTCCTGCTGATATAAATCATTCAATTCAGGATTCGTTTCTCCTGCTGTTTCAGAAGATGAGGAAGATTGTGTCGTACTGCTTACAGCACTGTTTGTTTTTGTGGAACAAGCTGTAAGTGCTAATACTGCACTTAAAGTAACGATCTTAAAAATGTTTTTTGATAAATTCATGTTTTATTTCTCCTTTAACTTATTTTTTATCTTTTGATACATCTTTTCCCATAAATTGATAATGGATTGCATTTTTCGGACACACTTTCATACATGCCCCACATCGAATACATTCCGGATGATTTGGTGTCTTCAATACATTCACATCCATTTTACAAGCTTTTGTGCACTGCTGACATCCAACACACTTATCATGTTCTACCTGAATACTAAGCAATGACACTTTATTAAATAAAGAATAAATTGCCCCAAGTGGACAGATCCACTTACAGAATGGACGATAGAATAGAATACTCAACACAATCACACTCACAAGAATCACACTCTTGAATGTAAATAATTTTCCAAGAGCAGAACGAATTGCCGCATTTCCAAGTGATAAAGGAATTGCCCCTTCCAATACACCTTGTGGGCAGATATATTTACAGAAGAATGGATTTCCCATGCCAATAGAGTTTGTCATCAACACTGGAAGAAGAATCACGAACACTACAAGGATAACATATTTGAGATATCGTAGTGTCTTAAGTTTTTCTGTTGAAAACTTCTTTGTTGGAATCTTATGCAGTAAATCCTGAAACCATCCAAACGGGCAAAGAAATCCACAGATAAATCTACCAAGCGTTACACCAAGAAGAATAAAGAATCCTGTGATGTAGTATGCAAATTTAAAATGTGATGATCCGACAACTGCCTGAAAAGATCCAATTGGACAGGCACCGCTTGCCGCAGGACAGGAGTAACAATTCAATCCTGGAACACATATCTTCTTTCCATTCCCTTGATATATTTTCCCTTTGAAAAAATTAGGAAGATGAATATTTGTCAATAATGTTGCCAATCCCTGTATCCATCCACGGAATTGCGCTATTTTTTTTGATATCATTTTATTTTTCTTATCCAATTCCAACACACTCCAGACATATTTTTACTGCTTTGTTCAGCACAACATCAACTTCACCTCTAAAAACCCCATATGTAATCATCATTACACCTGTAATCAATAATACAATTTGTATTGTTTTCTTATTTTTCAAGATATTCATGCTCCTTTCACTTTTCATCGACCTATTATGTTATACACTATAGGGTGTAAAATCTGTGTTAAGCAAATGGAGAAAATATTTTGAGATTATTAATTGTTGAAGATGAAAAAAAATTATGCGATACAGTCGCAAAAAGCTTATATTCTGCTGGATATGAAGTGGATACATGTTATGACGGGAATGAAGCATCTGATTATATCATGGCAGAAAACTATGATCTGATTGTTTTAGATTTAAATCTACCTGGAAAAGATGGTATGGAGATTTTAAAAGAACTAAGAGAAACAAACGAAGAAACTAAAGTTTTGATTCTATCCGCAAGAAGTCAGATTGCTGATAAAGTAGAAGGATTAGATGCAGGTGCAAATGACTATCTGGAAAAACCATTTCATTTACAAGAACTAGAAGCAAGAATCAGAAGCCTGACAAGACGAAAATTCGTACAAAAGGATGTATGCCTCCATTGTGGTGAAATCAAATTCAACACAAAAAAACGTGAAGCGTATGCAAAAGATGAATTTGTTTCATTAACAAGAAAAGAAAATGGAATCTTAGAATATCTGCTTCTGAATCAAGGTCGACCTGTTTCTCAAGAAGAACTCATTGAACATGTATGGGATGCATCCGTAGATAGTTTCAGTTGTTCTATTCGTGTACATATGTCATCCCTTAGAAAAAAACTAAAAGCAGTTCTTGGATATGATCCAATCATCAATAAGATTGGTGAAGGTTATACAATCGTGGAGAAAAAACAATGAAAAAACTATCCCTGCAATGGAGACTAACCATTATAACAACTTTATTTATTGCATTGATCTGTGGATGTCTGACAATGTTCATTTATCAGAATGGTGTCTACTACATGGATGATCTACAGAATACAGTAGAAGGCAGTACAGATAAAAATTCAAATAATCTTTACATCAGCATTCCAGATGATGTATGGGATGATTTCGCAGACAATTTTTCCATTCAGGTAAACAACAATAAGACTGACTACAGAAATAAAAGTTTACTGATCTCATCCATCCTGTCTCTTCTAGGTGGTGTCATTACATATTTCATCAGTGGGCGTGCCCTCAAACCACTTTCAGATTTTTCCAATAAAATTGAAGAAGTACAGGCGCAGAATCTATCTGATTCAAGAATTGAAGAAAACAAAGTCAAAGAACTCAACCAACTCAGTGTTTCCTATAACAAGATGCTAGATCGATTATCTGCAGCATTTGAAGTTCAAAGACAATTCACAGCCAATGCCGCACATGAACTTCGCACACCGCTTGCTCTAATGCAAGTCCAACTTGATGCCTACAATTCCACAGAACATCCAGACAACGATGCATCCGCAACACAAACAATTCAAATGGTCACAGAGCAAAATGAACGTCTAACTAAAATGGTTAAAACACTTCTAGATATGAGTGAGCTGCAAACTATTGCACGAGATGAAACCATTGATTTAGATGCTCTGATTGAAGAAGTACTTGTTGATCTAGAACCACTCGCACAAGAAAAAAACATTACACTCACCAATCAATGTAATGAAGTAAAACTCTTAGGCAGTGATATTCTCATCTATCGACTAGTCTATAACTTAGTAGAAAATGGAATCAAATACAATCGAATCGATGGTTCTGTAACTGTTAAAGCATTTACAAAAGATCAACACATTTATTTAACTGTTGCAGATACAGGAAATGGCATTCCAAAAGATCTAAGAGAAAGAGTATTTGAACCATTCTTCAGACTAGATAAATCAAGAAGCAGAGAACTTGGTGGTGTTGGACTTGGTCTAGCACTCGTACATGAAATCGTAAGAGTACATGATGGCACTATTCAAGTAAAAGATAACCCTACTGGTGGTACAATTTTTGAAGTTATTTTCTAGCAAAACCTGTTTTATATGACAGGTTTTCTTTTGACAAAAACACAAACCTGTCTATGCACCACTGCCTTCTAAAAATATGCATGGTAATATTTATATAGAAAATACATATTCATAAGAGATCATTCATATGACAAATATCAATGCAATTCCTGAAATTGGAGGATAATTACGTAAAAATATATTACGACTGCCAACAGCAATATCCCAGGCAAGCGGCATTATCATCAATGGCCGTAAAATTAGAAGTTTTGTTTTCACAACAGACTTGGCAATCATTCGCAATTGTGATGCAGATGCAGTATTTGCGGTATATCCTTTTACACCACAACAATCAATTAGTGATGCCATAATTAAAGCATCCTATATTCCTGTATTCTGTAGTGTTGACGGAGAGACCACAAAAGGACTTCACACTGTTTCCTTAGCAAAAGATGTTGAGTGTCAAGGTGCAATGTGTGTTGTTTTAAATACACCTACTTCCGATTTGAATTTACTTGCCGTTTCGAAAGCTGTCGATATTCCAGTCATTATCACGATCACAAAAGAAGATACTGATGTTCGTGCACGCTTAGATGCTGGTGCGTCCATTTTAAACGTTTCCTGTGGAACAAAAACACCAGATGTTGTTAAGAAAATACGTACTTCTTATCCAAATGTACCAATCATTGCAACAGGTGGAAAAACAAACGAAACAGTCCAGACAGCGATTGAAGCTGGAGTAAATGCAATAACCTATACACCACCATCTACACAAGAACTATTCAAACATGTCATGATTGGATATCGAGAGGAATGATAAAAAAGATGAACAGGAAAAAGAGAAGAACGCTTGCAGACAGTTCTTCTCTTTTATATAACTGTACTTCCTGTATTGCTTGCATCAATACATTCAGCCAGTTCACTATATCCCTATACAACAGTTTTACGAAAGAAAGGGGATCTGAATTTGCAACAGGGATTGGGAAAGTTAAATTTATTTCTACTATAATTATTCAATTGGTTTTAAATAGAATCCACCGTAGAAGTTCTCAGTTTTCATAACATTCACAATTACATGTGGATCAACACTACGCATCAAAGCAACAATATCACTCACTTCATAGCTGCTGACAACTGTATGAAGCAAAGAAATCTTCTTACTAGAATAACCACCAATACCATCTACACGGCTCAACCCATGACGATAGTTTTTCACAAGAGCACTAATAACTTCATCTGGTTTTGCAGTAGTAATCTGCAGCGTAACACGCGCATAGCGATTATAGAAAGTATCAATTGTTTTTGTTGAGATGAACTGGAAGAGAATAGAATATCCAGCATCTTCCCAGCCAAACATCATTCCAAATATCATCAATAATATTGCATTGAATATAAATACATAGCTGAAGATTGATTTATTTTTTTTATTACTGATGTACAATGCAACAAAGTCAGTTCCACCTGTTGATGCATTTGCCTTTAATGCAATGACTGTCATCAATCCATATAAAAGTCCACCAAAAATAATATTTAATAATCGATCATCAAATACTGCTCCAAAGTGTAATACTTTCAAGAAAAATGATGCTAAAGCAACTTGCAGCAATGAGAAAAAAGTAAATCTTTTACTAATGCTTTTACTGCAGAATAAAGCAACTGGAATATTCAAAGCCAACATACCTAATGATGTTGAAAATGTAAATCCAAAGAAAGTACTAGTAATTTTCTCAATCAAGATTGCTACACCAGTAAAACCTGAACTCAGTAGATTTAAAGGTCTCATGAAAATCTGAATGATTGCAGCCTGCATAAATCCTGCCAATATCACCGCAAATAACGTCACCAGATTTCTAAATTCCTTATACTGATTCAGCTCTTTTAACATACGCTATTCACAATCTTTCTAACAAGTTCTTCACTAACAACATCATAGTCATTTTCATGTGGTGCAGCAGCATAACAATAATTCACATCTTCACCACTTGTTGTTGGATCATTTCTCCAGCTCTTGCATGAACTATGTACTTGAGAAATGCCTGTTTTTTCCATCATTTCAAGTGCATTGGAAGCATTCATACCACTACCCGCAAGAATCTGGATCTTGTCACCATACTTTTCTTGCAAATGTGCAATCATGTCAATACCATCCATTGCTTTTGCTTTTAAACCACTTGTCAATACACGATCTACGTGTAAGGAAATCAATGTTTCCATTGCTTCATCTGCATTCTTTACACAGTCAAATGCACGATGGAATACAACTTCACCATTGTATTCTTGAATAATATCAATAATCTGCTTTGTCTGTTCGACATCAATTTCACCATCTTTTGTTAAACATCCAAAAGCAATACCATCTGCGCCATTTTCCATCATCAAACGAGTATCACATAACATTGTTTCAAACTCTTCATCTGTATAGCAGAAGCCAGCACCACGTGGTCGAACCATTGTAATGACTTTTAAATTTGTATTCTTCTTTGTCAAAATCAAAGAAGCAAGAGATGGTGTTAAACCACCCAGATATAAAGCACTGTTTAATTCGATTCTAGATGCGCCGCCTCTTTCACTTGCCAAAGCGTCATCATAAGAACCGCAACAAACTTCAATCATTCTTTCCATACTACCTCTTTTATCAAAACTTCATTCCATGCAGGGGATTATAATCCCTGCATCAATTCATATAATGCATACGCATAAATCTGTGTATTCTTTTCAATATCACAGATACGCATCCATTCATTTGGAAGATGTCCAATGCCTTTCTGTCCCTTAAAGCTAGGACCAAATGGGACGATATTCTTTACAACCTTGGCATATGTACCACCTGTTGTCGTTACAGCACTTCCATCTTCATCCATAATCGTTTCATATGCTTTTTCTAATGATTTCACTAAATATGTATCTTTAGGGAAATATACTGGATCAATATTGCTGAGAAGCTTTACCTTTAAATGTTCGCTCTCTAATTTTTTCAAAGCAGTTTCCATTTCTTCTAAGCTATATCCAGCAGGATAACTAGAAACCAGGCTTACACCAACTTGATCCTCATCATGCATCAATTCCACTTTACGAACCTGATTCTTGCCAAATTCTTCATTGCTGTAATCAACACCAAGACTGATTGATAAATCACTCTGATTTAAAATAAACTGATTCATGAATGTAAATAATTCATCGATGTGTTCTTTTTCTGTTGTATAAGCAAATTCAGCTCTACCACGTTCTGCATACACAACAGGATACTTACAGTCAGGTGTCCATCCCATCAAAGGATATTTATGGTCTTTGAAATACCATTTCATATCTTCCATACCAGTTTCTTCATTTGTACCGAAGATAATCTTTACTTTGATTGGGAATTCATAATTTAGATCTTTTAAAGTCTTCAAAGCATACAGGCAGCTGAAGATTGGCCCTTTATTATCAAGAACACCTCTTGCATAAAGATAACCATCAATTTCCGTTGTATGGAATGGATCTGTTTTCCATGTTCCATTAATATCAACAACATCTAAATGCCCAACACACGCAATATAGTCTTCTGTATCAGGTCCATAAGAAACAATACCAACCTGATTCCCAACATTTTCAACTTCAAATCCAAGAGCAGAAGCAAGCTCTAAAGCTTTATTCAAACAATCAACAACTCTTGTACCAAATGGACAGTCTTCTGTTGCGGTGTCTCTTCTAGAATCATAATTACATATTGTTTTAATATCTGTAATCAATGATGGAAGATTCTCAGCAACCTTCGCAATAATCTTATCTTTCATTATTCTTCAACTGGTGCCATTCTTACACGCATATATTCATCAAGCCATTCTTTGCTTGCTACTTCAAATGTGCAATGTCCATCTTCTTGACGAGTAACAAGATAAACTGTAGGTTTTACATCACTTGTCGCAACGGAGAAAGAGAATCCATCGATATTTGTAGCACATCCAAATTCCCCCTTGTTGTTCATCGCAACAACAGATAAATCACCCGCAACTGTTCTTCTCTTCTTCAGACTTGCATCTAAGTCATTCACTGCCTTTTCACAAGCTTCTTGTGGAGTTAAACCTTCCTTCATTAAACGAACGATTTCATAAGAAATGCATCCCTTCATCAAGTCTTCACCTAAACCAGTAGCAGTTGCACCACCAACTTCACTATCTGCATAGAAACCAGAACCAACAAATGGAGAGTCACCAACACGGCCTGGCTTCTTCATAAACAAGCCACTTGTAGAAGTACCCGCAACAACTGTACCATTCTCATCAAGACAAACCATACCTACAGTATCATGTCCATCATATGGCTTTAATTCCTGTGCCTGCTGTTCCAATTCCTTCTTCTTTTTACGATAGAAAGCTTTTGCACGATCCGTTAACATTTCTTTTTCTTCAAAGTGATGCTCACGTGCATACTTTTCAGCACCATAGCTGACAAGAATATTATTTACTTTTTCTTCACTTAATTTTTTAGCGATACTGATTGGATTTGCAAAATCTTTGATTGCACAGATAGCACCTACATCAAATGTATCACCATCCATATATCCAGCATCCAATTCAACAACCTGATCTTCATTTGGAAGACCACCATATCCTACAGATTTATAGTACGGGAAATCTTCAACAGCTTTAATTGCTGTTTCGATTGCATCAGATGCTTTTCCATTCTGATTTAACTGTTCAAATCCTTGTTCAATACCTTCCTTAGCCATACGCCAAGTCGCAATAATTCCATGCATAATTTATATCTCCTTATTTCATCGATACTTGATCGAATATTTCACTGTTGATTTCTTCAACCAGCTTCGTTAATAATATAATACAATTCTCAACATCTTTCATGCTGATCATGCTTGAATTTGTATGCATATAACGAATTGGAATCGATAATGTCATGTTAATAACACCTGCATTTGTTTTATGAATATTTCCAGAATCTGTACCACCCTTATTAAATACAGCGTACTGATGCTGAATGTCATATTTCTTACAGATATCTTCTACATACGCAACAAGTTTTCTAGGTGCAATCGAGTTAGAATCAATCATACTCAATACCACTCCATCCCCTAAACGACAGATATTTGAATCCAGTGGTGTATCTCCCGCAAGTGTTGTATCAATCGCAAAACAGATATCTGGTCTAACACAATCCGTTGCTGTACGTGCACCCCTCAAGCCTGGTTCTTCCTGTACTGTATTGGCAAGATACAAAGGTGTATGTTTTTTATTTTCTAATGCCTTTGCAACTTCAATCATGATATATGTACCAACTCTATCATCAAATGCTTTATTGACGACACGATCTGTATGATTCATGATCTGGAAGTGAGGCATTGGAACAACCATATTTCCTTCTTCAATCCCTAGATCAACAAGCTGTTGTTTATTTTCTACGCCCATATCTAGATACAGTTCAGAAATATCCATTGTCTTGCTTTTAAGATCTTGTGGTAAGCCATGTGTAGCTCTACTGCCCATCAATCCATAGAACTGTTCTCCATTACGATTAACAACTTTAAACCATTGTCCAGGAAGCATATGGCTCCACCATGATCCAATTGGTTGAAGTCTGATAAACCCTTGTTCATCAATGGATTTGATCATAAATCCAACTTCATCCATATGTGCAGCAATCATCACTTTAGGACCATTTTCATCTGCACACTTTTCACCAACAACACTGCCAATTCCATCTTGATAATATTTAAGATTTAATTTCTGATACTCAGATTTCACAATGTTACTGACTTCATCTTCATATCCACTGATCCCAGCCACACTGCTGATTTTATCTAATAATTCTAGATTAGACATGATGTTCTCCAAATCCAAAGTCAGTAATCATTTCATTATTTAAATGAAGAATATAGTCTGTTAATGTATGTACAAGTGCATCAATATCATTGATTGCAACCATTTCATTTGCACTGCCAGTATTTCCACATGCAATGCCTACAGCTACTGTTGGGCAGCCTTTCACTGTTTTATGGATAAAAGAACTATCATTTCCAATCATTCCAAAGTATCCATTCGCACTTGTGAATCCCTTGAAATCATTGATTAATCTTTGGCTAGGAATCATACCTTTATCATACATTCCAACAACAACGCCACCATTCAATTTTGCATTTGGCTTTCCATTATCAAACACGCACAATGCCAATGCTGCATCTGGCTGAATTGTATATGTTGCTGTCTTTGTTCCACGGAAACCAATTGTTGATTGACTCATTGCACCAATTGCTAAATTGAAATCTAATTCATGTTCTTTTAAGTTTTCAACAACTTCCATACATACTTCATTTAGTACTCTAGGATTCAAAGCCTTTGCATACACTATATTATTTTCAACAAAGAAATTAGAAGCATAGCTTACTAAATCACCAGGCAATACCTTAAGATCAGCCTTATCTGTATATCCACAGTCAATCACAAGATCATGAATACTCTTTGCTTCACTTCCACCTTCTAGAACATTTTTTCGGTTAGTAATCACACCTGTGATCATAGAATGATCGCGGCATAAAATTGTTACCCTCTGGTGTAGTAAAGAAGATACCGCAATATCTTCCAATGTAATAAACGTGAGTGTACCATTATCATTGACTTTAGATACCATCATTCCACATTCATCCATTGGACAGGCAATCATAAATGTTTTTGCATTTTCACGCTTGCTCTTTTTGTAAGCAAAAATACTGCCTAAATTATCTCTAACAATTTGATCAGCATTTTCTTCAAATGCTGGCTTCATGATTTCAGCAATATCCTGTTCATTAGAACTTACACCACAACAGCTGCATAACGTTTTTAATCTATCTAAATTCATTTTATCTCCTTCGAAAATAAAGGCCATATGATTCATATGGCCCTTGTAATAATTAATAACAAACTTTAGTTTTAATTTCTGCTAAGTCACCGCTGTTATTAACGCTTGCCTGCATTAATGAACATAAGTTTGCAATACTATCATTTAAGCCCGTTCCGCCCTTTTTAGGCATAACTACAATTGGAGTTTTGTCTTTGTATTCAGCGATTACATCGCTTACTTCTTTACTCATCATCGCACATGATTGAACGGATGTGTGTGTTAAGATACTTGCACTGATTTCAGCAGCCATCTTTCCATAGTCAGCATACTGGAAGCATGGTCCGCACAATACGAAGTCCGGATTTAGCTTCTTGACCATAGCTGTCATCTTAGTAACGACTTCTTGTTCGTTTGCTAAGAAATATTCATTACCACAATATAATGTAGCGACTACCTGTGCATCAATCTTATTGAAGTGTGGCTGTAAAGAGGATGCGAATCCAATTCCGCCCTTTGTTGCTGTTAATCCGACATTTGGATTTGTTTTTCCACCGGCTCCAGCTAAGCCCTGGTCAAATATCAATATTACTTTCATATCTTTTCACTTAGTCTAAGCTTAAATCATCGAATGATAGATCATCTAATTCGTCTGTCTGATTCTTTGTTTCAGATTCTTCAGATAAATACTTAGAATCAAGCATACGGAAGAATGGATAGTAGATAGCGAAGTCCATTGCTAACATAACAATCTGTACAACAGATCCCATGAAGCTTCCTGTTACTAACCAGCCAGAGAATACGATTGGAGTTGTCCAAGGCAGCTGTGCACCATTTGTAATTGGCATGATGTGTGTAACTGTAGCAATATAACCAAGAATTGTATTTGCAACAGGTGTCAGGATGAATGGAATAGCCATCAATGGGTTTAATACGATTGGTAAACCAAAGATGATTGGTTCGTTAATACCGAAGATACCAGCTGGAAGAGAAAGTTTTCCAAGAGTCTTCAAACGGCTTGACTTTGCGAAGAAAGCCATCATGATAACGAGTGCTAATGTGGATCCACCACCACCGAAGTTACAGAAGAAATCTGAGAATCCGGAAGTGAAGATGTTTGTCATTTCAAGACCAGCCTTAGCTGCTTCGTAGTTTTCAACAGTTAATACCTTGTGGACAGGAGTGAAGATTGTGTTTGTAACTGCTGGACCGTTGATACCGAAGAACCAGAATAATGTGGATAAGAACTGATAGATAACTTCAAATCCACCTAAACGGCCTAAACCAACAAGTGGTGCCTGTAATACCTGATAAATGAAGTAATGAGCATATTCGAAAGATGTGAAAGAGAAAACAATACCTAATAAGAAGAATACGATCATTGTAATTCCTGCAGGAATTAATGCTGCGAAAGATTCCATAACTGCTGGTGGAACACCATCAGGAAGCTTGATTACAAGATTCTTCTTCATTGCCCATGAGAAGATTTCTACTGCGACAATCGCTGTAATCATTGCTAAGAACATACCAGCTGTTCCTAGGAATGTAAACTCGAATCCGCTAACTTTAATTGCTTCAGAAAGACCTTCAGCTTCAACCATTGAATACTGAGGTGTGATAATCAAGAAGGATACTAATGCAACAACTGCACCAGCAATTCTGTTTTCTAAACCCTTTTCTCTAGAATAGCAGTAACCAATACTGAGTACGCCTAATAAAGCAACACAGTCAAATGAGATTGCTGTTACGCGACCAAGATATCCATCCCAGCCAGCACCGAAAATACCAGCCATGAATTCTTCATATCCCGCAATTGGGAAGTTAGAAATAAGTAAGAAGATTGAACCAACAATTGTAATTGGTACTGTAATTAAGAAACCATCTCTGATTGCTGACAATACTTTATTCTTTGACAAAACATTGGCAACAGGCATCAGAAATTTTTCTAGTTTTTCCATCATAATTTATTTTGCCCCCTTTTCCTTGTAGAGTTTGAGAGCTCTCTTAAGAACTCTTTCTCCATCGACGTTTCCGTAATCAACGCTGTCAATTACTTCAACGATGTGTTCTGCACCATATCTTTCGTTTACTTTTTCATACAAATGCTTAACCTGAGGTCCCAATAGAATAACTTCTGGATTGTATTCATGAACTACTGTGTCCATGTTAGAATCTGAGAAAGCCTTGATTTCAATTGGTAAGCTGTGTGCGTCAGCTACTTTTTGCATTCTGCTTGCCAGTAAACTTGTAGACATGCCTGCATTACAGAATAAATAAAATCTTTTCATAATAGTATTACCTAACCTTTCTGCATATATCATAAATTTTCAGAAGTACTTGTTTTCACAATCTATTTCCTATTAGCTAGGAAGTTTTGATACCCCTTTCATTTCTTATATGACTATGCTGCTAAATCAATGACTTTTGTTTGAAAAATCAAGTCATGTAATAAGCGGAAATCTCTCCATTTCAATAAAATAAACCCTAGATCCAATGCAGATAATACATTGATCAATAATGTGAAGAGCTTCCATGCTTCATTTGGATACATGATCATCAATACACTTCGAATGTTTACAGATGGAATATAAAATGCACCACCAATCAATAAACATCCAACAAAGAAACGCAGAAATGTTCTTGGAAATGAAATTTCATTTTCATGGATATCCACTGTCTTTAAATGCATTGCACGCATCATGAGTGTCTGTCCTTTCCATACTTTCAATGGAACAAGAACATAATAGAGAAATGCAACCAGCAATGAAGCAATTGCCAATGCAATATGCACAGAATATTCACCACTTGTAAAATGACCAATTGCATTTGTCATCAAATTAATAAGGACAGCTGAAATATACCAGTCTGTCACAAAGGCGAACACTCTTCTTACAACGTAAGCAAAAGTTTTCATATTTTATTTATTTTTATATAAGTTGATCAATTTTGTAGCTAAAAGCTTTGTTGTTTCTGCAGCCATCAACTGGTCTTCAGCATGCATCAAAAGTAATACAACTTCAACTTTTTCACCGCTAGCTTCCTGCTGAATCAAAGAAGCATGTACCTGGTGTCCTCTTGTGTAGCAAGCATCACCTTCTGCAATCAATTCTTCTGCACGTTCGAAGTTACCCTTTTCAGCTTCTTCGATTGCCAGGATATAATCACTCTTAGCTTCTCCTACTGCAGAAATAATCTTAAAACAAACTAATTCCATATCTTCCATAACATATCCTCCTTTACTTTTCTATTACCATGCTATGTGCAATACTATCGTGAATGGCTGTACCTTTTTTCACTACCATATAACAGGAAATGATCAAAATAGCCACTTTCACCCAATTCAATACCGTTCCAGCTACATCAAACGTGTACATCGTTATCATCTGCGTTACATAATTTCCCGCAAGCATCAATGGACTCTCTAAAAGCAGCAAGCCAACAATCTGTCTTTTTGCTAGATCTTTTGCATTCAACGCTTCACCATTTTCATCTGTAATTTTTAGTGATAAGAATTTCTTGCCAAGCGTCTGCCCTTCAAACTTCAAAGGAATTACGTAATAATAAACAATCCCAAATAAGATTCCCAATACACCAGCCAGCAAACCATATGGCTTTTCAAATAACAGAATATCTGTATTGATTGTCTTTTCTCTTATCAGAACATTCCACAGCCATCCAACTGGGATTGCCGCAAATACCCATCCAAAATACCAGTCAATCAGAAATGCGAAGATTCTTTTGTTTAATGGTGCTTTTTTTATTACTTTTCTTTTTGCCATATATCTACCTACTTTGTCATTAATTCCATCAATTCATTTACGTTTTGTGCAACTGTAATCTGTGATAACAATACTGGATCATCACAGACATTAGAGAACCAGTCAAAGAAGATACGCAAGATATCTTTATCTTCTTCTTTTACTGCTAACAGCATTACAAATTTAACTTTAAAATTTCCCCATTGTACTGGTTTTTTCAAAGAAGCAACCGCAACAGTTGTTTTAATCGTGGAATACTTCAGAGGATGCGGTATCGCAAATCCATAGCTCAATGAAGTCCATGCCATTTTTTCTCTTTCAAATGTAGATTCCTTAAATACTTCACTGACTCTGCCTGCACCATATAATGCATCGCAAAGCTGATTGATAACATCTTCATAAGATTCACATTCTAAATCCTTAAAGAAGAATTCATCTGTCAATAAGTGCTGCATCTGGTCACTAAACTCTAGCGCCTGTCGCTGATGATCAAGATCATTGATTAAACGGAATATTTTATATTCATCATCTTCATTAAAGAACATGCCTATGATGACCGTCGGAATATCCAATGTATGCTTTACATTCACTGTACTGATAATGATGTCTGGTTTTAATCGCTTAATAACATTTTCTTCATACACTCTTACAGTAGCATCAATGACTAGTCGATCTCCAAAGCGATGTTTGATTTTATCTGCACACATGCTTGTCATCAATTGATTGTTTGGTTGAATCAGTACCGCATGATAATAGTGCTGATGAAGATTCAATCTGTCATATGCTGCACCTAAATGAATTGCCAGAAAACCAATTTCATCTTCTACCATCGTTACATGCATATAATCTTCGATGATCTTTCCAACAAAGACACTGACATCAAATACCATCGGATATTGTTTTTTCACATCATGCAGATACACATTTTGAATTGTTGTATTTGTCTCCAGTCGTTTTAGAAGATGCTGAATATGAATCAGTAAGCCATCTTTGAACAATTCATCATTTGAGAAATCAACATCATACACTTCATTAATACCAACAATAATTCGATTCAGTAAGACAACTGAGTTATCCAGAAGACTTGTATCACTGATATATCGATTATGTTGTCTTCCCATCAAAAGTCTTGCCAGCAAAACAATTTCATTTTCATTGATTTCACATCTCAAAAATTTCGTAATCTTAGTAAAAAATTCATGTGCAATCTGATACTCAACTGTCCCTTTGATACGCTCATCATCAGCACCCATATCAACACAATTGAAATCCATCATTCTCTGAATTCCTACACCAATATGAATCATTAACATAGGAATTGTTTCTGCACGCAATTTGTAATTGTATGTATTTAAAGTTTCCTCTAAAACTTTGGACACTCTCAATAAATCGAAATCTGGAAATAATCCAGCAATCTTATTGATATTAATAAAGTCACCTTTTGTTTCATGTACAAGAATATCTTTATGAAACTGTCGTTTGCTTTCTTCACTGCCTTGCAAAGAAATGACTTCACCATTTTCAACAATCGATAAATCTGGATACGCTTCTAACATTTTACGAATATGTTTGATATCATTACGAATTGTAAATGTGCTGTAATAGATTTCATTCTGCAAATCAATGATGTTTATTTTTTTATAGCGGAATAAACGTTTGATTAAAAAATTACAGCGTTCTTCTAATGACTGTGGTATCAGATCATCATTCTGTATTTGATTCACTCCAGAAGCATCTTCTTTCAAACGATAGCCATAGCGAACACTCGCTTCAATTGCATCTTTTAATTCACAATTGATTGCATTAATATCGCTACGAATTGTTCGATCAGATACTTCTAGAATCGCTGAAAGTTCTTTTCCTGTTACCCAATCTTTTCTCTCACTTAAAATATCAACAATTTTAATTTGTCTTGTTTTCATATATGCATTGTAAAACGATTTCCTGATATGCTTCGGTTACATTTTTCCTAGCAGTTAGGAAATTCCCTTCTCCATGAATCAGTGTAAATGAAAGAATTTCTAAAAAGAATATGATAATTAAAGCATTTTCTTTGATTTTTATAGAAACAAAAAAAGCACATATCGCATCATACAACGCAATACATGCTTAGAAATATATCGTTTATTTACAAGCTTTTCCTCTTGCATAAGTCTGTACAACATCATAGTTGTCATTCAATACCACAAGATCAGCATCATATCCTGTACAGATCTTTCCTTTATGATCATCAATCTTTAATGCTCTTGCTGGGTTTAATGTACATGCATTGATTGCATAATCTACAGGAACACCAGCCTGCTCAATGACAATCTGAAGACCACGGTTAACACGTAATGTACTGCCAGCTAAATTCTTAGCCTCTACTAGATGTGCAGAACCATCAGGGTATACTTCAATTTCCTGTCCACCAAACATCATTCTGCTTCCAATTGGGCAACCCTTTGCCATTAAAGCATCAGTAATCATAATGACATGATCTCTTCCCTTAGCCATAAAGAAGTTATTCAAAGAATTCACATCAGAATGACATCCATCACAGATAACTTCACCATATACATCTCTAAAACGCATCGCAGCACCAACCAATCCAGGATTTCTATGATGGAATGGTGTCATACCATTAAATACATGCGTCATTGACATAGCACCATGTGCAATTGCCATTCTAGCTTCTTCAAAAGTAGCACCAGAATGTCCTTGAGAAACTAATACACCATGTTGTGCACAATATTCAGTTAATGCAAAATCTTTATCATGTTCACATGCCATTGTAATGACTTTGATCATACCCTTTGCATCTTCCTGGTATTGTTTAAATTCTTCAACATTCGGTGCAACACAATACTGTTCAGGCTGCGCGCCTTTATACTTTTGATCTAGATAAGGTCCTTCAAAGTGAATACCAATAATTTCTGCACCTTCATATCCTTCTTCAACAACTCTAACAACATTCTTCAATGCATTTGATAATACTTCATGACTCTGTGTAATTGTTGTAGGGCAGATACTCGTTACACCTTCAGAAGTAATTTCTTTCATCCAGTGACGAAGACCTTCTGGTGTACCATCATTTGTATCCCATGTATGGTAGCCATGTGTATGGATATCAATAAATCCAGGAAGGATTCTATCATTATCATAATCAACATCCACTGCATTTGTACCATATGGATAGATATCAACAATTTTCTTATCCTCAATTTTCACCTGTGCCGGCATAAACTGTCCAGCAATCCAAACTCTTTTACTTTGAATAATCATATGTATTCCTCCAGTTAATTTCATTATACGCTTGAAATCTTTAAATATAACCCATCCTTCTTTTAAAAAAGCTATAACAGCTTTGAACAATCTGTTCTACTGTTATAGCCTTTTCCTAAAATGAAAGGGATTATTAAGCAATAATACTTAACTTATTTGCAAAGTTTCTTGAATTCGTCAGCAACGAACTGTACCTGCATACCAATAACTACCTGTACATTGTTCTTGCCTGGGTGCATAACACCAGAAACTCCTGCAGACTTGATTTTCTTATCATCAACAAGGCTATCATCCTTAACTGTTAAACGAAGTCTTGTGATGCAGTTGTCGATTGTAACAACATTTTCTTTTCCGCCAAGACCTTCAAGAATTGTCTGAGCAACTGCTGTGAAGTCATTGTTAGCAAGTGTAGCGCTCTTTTCAGCGTCATCTGCTTCATCATCGTCTTCACGACCAGGTGTCTTAAGATCCCACTTGAGGATAGCGAACTTGAATACGAAGTAGAATACTAAGAATGCTGCGATACCTAAAGGAATGATCATCCAAGTATTATGAGCTGCTGGTAAAGAAGCAGAGAAGATTAAGTCAGTTAGACCTGCAGAGAAGCTGAAACCAGCTCTGAATCCTACGAAGCATGTAATGACTGTGAAGATACCATATAAAGCTGCATATACAACATATAGAGCAGGTGCTAAGAACATGAATGCGAATTCGAATGGTTCTGTAACACCACATACGAATGCGGAGATAGCAGCAGACATAACGATACCAATAGCAATCTTCTTCTTGTTATCCTTAGCTGTCTGAATCATAGCTAGAGCAGCACCAGGAATACCGAACATCATACATGGGAAGAATCCAGACATGTAGATACCGAGATCCCAAGAAAGATTAGCAGAAGCTGTTGTATCACCAGCCCAGAAGTGATTAAGGTCACCAAGACCGATTGTATCAAACCAGAATACGTTGTTTAATGCGTGATGTAGACCTGTAGGGATGAGTAATCTGTTGAAGAAAGCATACAAGCCAGCTCCAAAGTAACCCATAGAAGCAATACCATTACCTAATGCAACTAAGCAATTGAATAAGATAGGCCATACGAATAATAGAACTACAGAAGCAAGAATTGAAACAACACCAGCTACGATAGCAACACATCTCTTACCAGAGAAGAAAGCTAACCAGTCAGGAAGTTTACGTTCTTGAACTTGTTATAGCATGTAGAACCGATGATACCAGCAAGAATAGCAATGAATGGGTTAGCAATCTTACTAAATGCGATTGTTGTGATTTCATCCAATGTCATGATTGTGCTGACTGTACCAACAGCGAGTAAGTTAGTGATCATGAGCCATGATACTAATGCAGCTAATGCACCAGTTCCATCATGGTCATCAGTCATACCGACACCAATACCGATAGCGAATAGCCAAGCCATGTTATCGATGACTGCGCCACCTGCCTTAACTAGAAAGAAACCGATCTGCTGTAGAAGGCCAACAACGTCTCCGCCTTGCATAGTAGATGGACATAATGCATATCCAAGACCCATCAAAATACCACAGATAGGAAGACATGCTACAGGAAGCATTAACGCTTTACCTAATTTTTGTAGAAATTTCATTATTCCACTCTCCTTTTCTTCTTTTGAATGCTTAATTCCCTTTTTTATACTCAAACGTAAATATCTACGCTTTGTATACTTACTTTGTGATGGAGATTACTTCATCTCCAACCTTTACATCTTTACCAGCAAATCCTTCAACTGCTGTAAAGCTAGGTGTATTTGTAATAATAACTGGAATAATTGTGTTGAATCCAGCTTCTTTTACCTTATCTAGATCAACTTCAATCATTAGATCTCCAGCCTTCACTGTATCCCCCTGTTTTACGTGACCAGTGAAGCCTTCACCCTTCATACTGACTGTATCAATACCAATGTGTACCAATACTTCAACACCATTTTCATCAACCAATCCAACGGCATGATTTGTTGGAAATACCATTGAGACTGTACCGCTTACTGGAGCAACAACTTTTCCATCTGTTGGAATAATTGCAACACCTTTACCAATCATTTCTTCTGCGAATGTTGGATCTGGTACATCTTTCAATGCAACTGTTGTTCCATTAGCTACTGCATGTACTGAATACTTTGTTTCTTTTTTCTTAAAAAAATTAAACATTTGTTTTCACTCCTTGTTTGTATTTAACAATCTGCGAATATGGATTGCCATATAAACCATTTCTGCTTCTGTCAGTTCTTTTCCTGTTGCTTCTTTTATAGAAGAAGATATCTTTCTACAACAATCAAATTCTTTTTCACACTGCCGTTTGATTGTCTGAATGATCAACAGATCTTCATCTTTCAGCATCTCATTTCGATATACTCTTTGTAGAAGGAACTTCACATGTGTCAGTAATCTTTCATAGTTCAAAGATTTTTCATCAACCTTAAGATTAAATTCATGATGAATCAAATCCAGGATCTTATGAATTTCTGTTGGAAATTTCGCTGCATCTGAAATCGATGTATCGTACTCTGAATTCACAAAGTGCAATGCGATAAATCCAGCTTCATCTTCTGTCAATTGCACATCAAATCTTTGTTTAATCAGATCAAGTGCATAACAGCCAACCTGAAATTCCGAAGGATAGTAACGTTTGATTTCCCCTAATAATGGATTTGTAAAATCAATGTTCTGCTTTTGTCTTTCAATTGCGAAGTTAATGTGATCTGTTAATGTTACATACACACTAGAGTTTAAGTTCACCGCAATCTTTTCCTTTGCGTAACTAACAATATTCCCTACAACTTCTGCTTCTTCTAAAGGCACACGAAGTAACAACTGCTTTAACTGCTCAGCATCATTTTGATCCTCTAATTTAAAGATTTTCTCCACTTTGCTTTCATCAATATCATTTCCACTTTTCGCACCAAAACCAAGACCTCTACCCATTAAAATGAGTTCAGCACCTTCATCATCAATTGTAGAAACGATATTATTGTTAATCACTCTATCAACAATCATATCTACCCTTTCAAACTTATTAGGATTATTATAACGAAAAAACCAGATACACGTACTCTAAAACTAGCACATCGATATCTGGTTTTGCCTTCTTCAGTAACAATCCGAATAACTTTGTTACACATATTCTTCACATCAAAATTATGAAAAATTATCTATTTTTAATGAATTTTTTAGATTTTCTTACTATTTTGAAAGCGAATTCATTTTTTGTCTTCATATGTATAATCACGATTCCAGTATAAGAAATAATTCAAGGCTGACATCACAACACTCAAAATCAGAAATGTAATGATAATAATGATTCCTTCTTTTGATGAGAATAAATCTGAACCTCTTGTAACAAGAATAAATACCATCCACAAGATTGAAGGCCAGAAAATACGCAGGATTCTAATCCATTTTTTACGACCATGCTTATATTCTTTTTCATCACTATATTTTCTTGTGCATCGAATCACAGCTACCGGTATACCAGCAACACGTGTATAGTTTCTTTCTGCTGTATACGTAACGCCATCCATCACGAATTCAGGATACATACCTTCTTTTGTAATAATTAGTTCTCTGTCATTTTTCATTGCATATGCATATAATGCATTCGCAAAACTATAGCGATCTGTGATTTCTGTATCTGGTGTGAACGTAAAAACTCTTTCATGTTCATGTTGAATGACATCTTTATAGTCATTGATCCAGCTTTGGAAGAAATGAGATGGCTCTTTTGACATACTCTCTAGATATTCATCTACATTAATATCATTGAGTGTCTGACTGGATTCTTTGATTTCTTTACACACTTCAATTGCATATTTTGTTTCTGCCAGCTTTTGTTTTAATAAATATTCCTGGTCTTCCAGCGATTGATTCAAGTCTTTTTCATTGTGCAGTATTAATTTGATTTGTTCCACAGGCATATCAATCATACGCAGCATTTTAATAATCTTTAGCTTTCTAATATCCTCTGCATTATATTCGCGATATCCATTATTTGCATTCCGTACAGGTTGAACAAGTTCATATTTTTCATAAAATCGGATATTCTGACTTGAAATTCCTGTAATTTTTTCTACTTCTTTGATATTCATATTTGTTGCCTCCATCATTTGACAACCAGATCCTAGACCTTCTACAAAGTATAAGGTCAATACT
>ERZ779889.856-NODE-856-length-35044-cov-3.926005_pt1 | contig 35044 bp, 32 predicted proteins | sample MGYA00511030_ERZ779889 | MGnify/ENA primary metagenome ERZ779889 (study PRJEB29588, sample SAMEA2160616) | human gut metagenome | biome: human gut; feature: human-associated habitat; material: faeces | place: Denmark | collected 2008/2010 ... | reverse complement strand
GCAAAAAGGCTTCTAGCCGCAGAGCAAACCACCCGCTATGCGGGTGGTTCTGATTGCAACAAAAATACTTATTTTAAAAACATTTTGCTTTATTGTTTTCAAAATAGCAATTAAAATCTTGTGAAAGTGGACGGCTTGACATTGCAAAAAGTACTGTGATAAAATACCCCCGAATTAAGGAGGTAGTTTTATGCCTGGACATGTTACATTTTGGAAACGCAGCATACTGATTGCAGTAATGTTTGTAATTTTGTTTGCGGGGCAAACTCATCCTGGTCTTGCTGAGTCTGCCGTAACGATTTTAAAATTTGACGGCACGGAAAAAACGGTAACAACCAATTTGAGTGAACCGCGTGAAATTTTTAAAGAAGCCGGCGTGCGTGTCGGTCAATCTGACAGAATTGTGGAAGAAACCGGCGCACAGGGAACGGTGTTTACATTAAAGCGTGCCGTGCCTGTTGTAGTAGTTCGCGGAGAATCGGAACAGAAATTTTTTACCAGCAAAGAAACTGTCGGAGAAGCACTGCGCGATTTAAAAATCCGCTTCAGCAAAAAACGTGTTTACCCGGCACCTGATGCCAAAATTACTGCTGATATGGAAATCCATATCCTTAATAAAGGAGATAAACTGAGTTCTGCTGAAGCTCCGTCAGAAATTCCTGTAAAATACATTGACGATGCCAATATCCCTTTTGGACAGCAGAAGGTTATTGAGCAGGGAGAAGCAGGAAAGGTTAAGGTTATTAAAAAATCTGTTGTAAGTACCGGCAATATGCCAAAAGAAGTGGAGATTGCCCGCGAAGTGCTGGCAGACCCTAAATATTCCGTTATCAGACGCGGCATTGGCATGTCGGTACAAACTCCGGAAGGACGTAAAAAATATACGCGCATCATTAATGCGGAAGCAAGCGCTTATACCATTAACTGCGGCAGTGGCACGGGACTTACTTCCATCGGGCTGGTGCCGGCGCGCGGCATAGTTGCTGTTGACCCGCATGTAATACCGTATTATACTAAAATGTATATTCCCGGTTACGGCGTTGCCATTGCCGGTGATACCGGCGGCGCGATTGTGGGTAACAGGATAGATTTATTTATGGATAGTTACGAAGAAGCTATTAACTGGGGCCGCCGTAATGTTGAAATTTATATTTTAGAGGATTGATAATTTGCTGAAAGAAGTTTTGGTGGTAGAAGGAAAAAGCGATACAGCGGCAATAAAGCGTGCTTTGGATGCAGATACGATTGAAACCGGAGGCTTTACGCTGGCGCCTTCAACTCTGCGGAAAATTGAAGCAGCTTATAAAAAGCGCGGCATTATTATTTTAACTGACCCGGACGGAGCCGGTAACCGTATCCGCCGTTATTTAACGGAACGTTTTCCGGAGGCGGGGCAGGCGTTTATACCACGTATTGAAGCTACAGCCAACAACGATATTGGTGTGGAACAGGCAAGCCCCAAAGCAATATTGACGGCGCTTAATAAAGTGCGGCACCATGAATTTAATCCCGTTGGTGAATTTACAGAACGTGATTTGATGGCAAACGGGCTTAGCGGCGGCAGCATGGCAAGCGCTAAACGCGATAAAATGGCAGCGCTGCTTGGCATAGGTTACGGCAATGCCAAAACTTTTTTGCAGCGTTTGAATACTTATGGCGTGACAAGATATGAATTTGAATCCGCATTGGCGGAAATTGGAGAAGTTAATGAATAAACCAGTTATAGCAACCCCGGAAGTTACAAATTATATATTGCGCAGATTTAACCTGCATGCCGATAAAAAACTGGGGCAGAACTTTTTAATAAGTGAGGATGTTGTGCGCCGTATTGCCGCTGCTGCGGAATTGACCGAAGGAGATGCGGTGCTGGAAATAGGCCCGGGCATTGGCACGCTGACGCAGGCTTTGGCAGAAACAGGCGCCGGTGTAACAGCGGTTGAACTGGACAGACGCCTTTTGCCTGTACTTGAAAAAACGCTGGAAGGATATGCAAACGTGCGCGTAATTAACGCCGATGTATTGGAACTTGACGTTAATGCAGCCATGGGCGGCAGAAGTTTTAAAGTAGCAGCCAACCTGCCGTATTATATAACTACACCTATTATTTTTGCGCTGCTGGAGAAAAAACTGCCGGTAGAACGTATGGTTGTAATGGTACAGAAAGAAGTGGCGGAGCGCATGACCGCTGCACCTGGCGGTAAGGAATACGGGGCGCTTTCTGTGGCAATGCAGTATTATACGGAGCCTGAACTTGCTTTTATAGTGCCGCCGGAATGTTTTATACCGCGTCCGGGCGTTGATAGTGCCGTAGTGGTATGCAAAAACCGTACGGTGCCGCCGGTGGAAGTCTGCGATGAAAAATTATTTTTCAGAGTTGTTAAAGCAGCCTTTTCTTTGCGCCGCAAAATGTTGAGCAATGCGCTTAAAAATATGGGCATAACTTCACAGCAGGCTCAGCAGTGGCTTGAACTTGCTGGCATTGACCCCAAACGCCGCGGCGAAACATTGTCATTGCAGGATTTTGCCAATTTAACCAATATTTTTGAAAAAATAAAATAAAAATAAAAATAAAACTCCCTTCAACTTAAACAGTTAATGCTTGGTTAAAGGGAGTTCTTTATTTTATCCTGCTATTTGCGCATCGTACATTTCGCCGTTGATGTTGGCAGAGACAATAACTACATGTCCCCAGAACATATCATCGTCATCATAATATACTGAAAATTCGCCGTTTGGCATAATGGCAAGTTCACTTATTTTTAAACGTCTGGCAAAAATTTCTTCTGTTATGGGTTCTCCGGGTTCGTCATCCTCTTCATTCCATTCATTGGCATTAGCGGTAAGTTCTGCTGCAGCGTATTGGCGCAGCCTGGTATCCCAGTTGTTTAAACCGGCGTACAGTTGTCGCAGTACAGAAATGGCCTGGTCTGCGGTTTCGGAATCTTTATCGTCAGTATCCAGTGAAAGCAGGCAGCTTTTACCAAGCCAGTTAATTTCCCCTTCAAAAAAAGAAAAGGTACGGTTTAATTCAAAACTGCCAATATTATCGACAGTTATATGTACAGGGCGTGAGAGTTTTTCGTCCATCGCTTCCAAGCGGCTGTCTGTTGCGTTGTCGTCTATAACTTCTGTAACCATGTAGCAGTTGTTAATGATGGGATCCATATAAGGCTCAAGTTTTTTGGGAAAGCTTTTGCGTGCTTTGATATGATATATTTTAAATTGTTTAAAATCATAGCCCCATCCTTTTCGGTCAGGCGTATTTTTTATCAGCCATTGCAGCTGGCCTCTTTTTTCTGACAGTTCGCCGGTTTTGATATCAACGGATGCCCAAAAAGCAAGGGAAGGTATCAGGTATTTTCCGCATACACCGGCACCGTTGACTGTTTCTTTTGTAAGTATTAAAAGTTCTGTTTCGTCCGGATGAAAGCGTGCTTCAAAATCTTTTTTTACGTCACTCACACTAATCTCTCCTTTCCGTTATGCTATTTTAATTTTAACATATTCTAAAGGCAAAAATAAAACGGCTGCAAAAATTACAGCCGTTTTTATAAGTATAATTTTATTTGCGTTCCGGCATTTGTGCCAAAAGAATGGCGGCAAACACAAGGGCGCAGCCGCCTATTTCGCGGAGAGAAAGCGTTTCACCGAGAAACGCCCAGCCTGCAAGCACGGAAAAAACTGATTCCAAGCTTAAAAGTATGGAAGCAAGAATGACATTTACATATTTCTGACCTGCGATTTGCAGTGTGTAGGCGATGCCGCAGCTCATAATGCCGGCGTGCGCCAATGGCAGCCATGCTGCTGTAATGGCAGAAAGCTGCGGTTGTTCTGCCCAGATGATTACAGGCAGGCTCAGCACTCCGCAGACAAAAAACTGAATTGCTGACATACGTACAGGGTCTACAAGCTGGGTAAAGCGTTCAATTGCCATAATGTGTATGGCAAAGCCGACTGCACAGCCTAAAATAATTAAGTCGCCTTTGTTGATGGAAAAACCTTCGTTAATACAGATAAAATACATGCCGATGGCAGCTACTGCAACGGCTGCCCATTGCATTGCAGTAACGTGTTTTTTTACAATAAGACCTAACAGGGGAATGATAACAATGTATAAAGCAGTGATAAATCCGGCTTTGCCGGCAGTTGTATAGGCAATGCCTGCCTGCTGTAAAGTGCTGGCAACAGTTAAAAGCACGCCGCAGCAAATGCCGCCGGTTATTAAATCACCGCGTTTGTGGCTGTTATCCGTGCCCCAAAATGAAAGCGGCTTGCCGGAAAGTTTATCAATAACAGCTATGCACGTCACAAGAAATAATGCGCCTAAAAAAGAACGGATGCCGTTGAAGCTGAACGGGCCAAGCAAATCGGCGCCGACGCTTTGGGCGACAAATGCCGTGCCCCAGATAAAAGAACATAATAAAAGCATGATAATGCCTTTAAAATTGTTTGTTTGCTGCATGAATAAAACCCCTCACTAAAAAATTTAAACAGAGATAATATAATTATAGCATTTTAATAACGTTTTGTTTTCTGAAAATGGCATAAAAATAGCGTACAACTTAACGTTGTACGCTGATTTTTTATTTTACTTCGGGTTTTGTTTCTTCAGCTTTGGCAGTTTCTGCATTTTCCGGTTTTTCTTCTTCGGTTTTTACTTCCGGGGCGATTACTTCAACTTCTGCCTCTGCTTCGGCTTTATGTTCTGCACTTTCGGCTACAACTTCTGCTTCAACGGTTTTTGCGGTTTCAACATGTTCCATTTTGCTGCCGCATTCTCCGCAGAATTTAGCGCTTACGCTGACAGGTGCGCCGCAGTTGGGGCAGGTTACTTTAGGTTCTTCACCGTTAAAAGCAGTTGCTTTAATATTGGCAATTTTAAATTTAAGGTCTTCTATTACGGCAAGGCTGGCGTTAATGGATTCACATTCTTCTTTGAATATTTCCGGCATGCTTTCGCAAGTGTGGGATTTTTCCCAAACCATTTTGCCGATTTTTTTGTAAGTGTTTTCAATTTTGCTTTCTTCTTTTCCTACAAGGGAAGTAAGTTTTTGGATTTCCATAGCAGCTTCGGCTTTTTCGCCGATGGTTTTGGTAAGTTCTTCGGTTTTATTAGCTGCTATTTTTGCAAATTCACCAATTTTATCAAGTAATGCCATAGTAAGTTCCCCCTTTATTGCTTGGCTATAATTATTATAACACATAACGGAAGTATGCGTTTGTTAATTTACGGTGATGTCTACCTTTATGCCGTCTTTTAAATCAAGAGAAGTATTGTCGATATTTATTGTTGTGTTTTCGCCTTCAATTTTGGCAATAATGCCGCTGAAATTTTTGTTAAGGCTTTCTGCACGGGCTGTTATTTTCTGCCCTGCTTTCAGGTTTTGCGCTGCCTGGGCAGATATTTTTATAACGGCAGTACATGTTTCTACAGCGCGGATGCTTAATACTTTTTGCCCTGCGGCAGCGGTTTCTCCGGCATTAAGGTATTTTTGCGTTACAATGCCTGTGCAGGGGCTTTCTTCTTCAAGCGCAAGTTGTTGCTGCAAAAGGACATTATATTTTTTTTGCAGTTCCTGTACTTCCTTTTCTTTCTGCGCTATTTCTTCCGGTGATGCGTTAGATGAAGAACCGGTGCCATGAGCTGCGTCTAATGCCGCCTGCGCTGCTGCCTTAGCAGAAGATGCTGCTTCATACTGACGGCGGGCAATGGCTCCCTGCTTATACAGTGATGCCATTTTTGCCTCCTGGGCGGCAGCCTGTTCGTATTGCTGCTGTGCTGCGGCAATCGCTGCTGCATTACCGCCGCTGTTTTGTTTGCCCTGCATTGTTTTCAGTGTTGTTTCTGCACGGGCGGCATCGGCGGCAGCCTGTTTAATTTCTTCGGTAAGCTGCTGGTCATCTATGGCGAACAGCGGCTGTTCTTTGCCTATACGGTCGCCTTTTTGCAAAATAAGCCCAAGGATTTTTCCGTTTGCAGGGGCGGTGATGTCATAAACGGTGAAAAATACTTCGCCGCTGCCGAGAAGCGGTTTTGCTGTTTCGCTTTTGCAGGCGCTTAGTAACGGTATGAAAATTATTAAAAGTATCAGTAAAAATTTTTTAAACATAATATAACCTCGTGTTTAGTGTAGCACAAAGTGAACGGCGGTGCAAACTGCATATAAAATTTACAAAAGCCGGTAAAAAATATTTTTCAAAAACTGTTAAATGCGATATAATATACTCGAAAAGTGTATTATAAGTTGCTTATTTTAAAAGCGATTTTGCAGTTTTGTAATGTTTTGCAATTTTTATTTTATTAAAATGCAGTTTTGCTAAAAGAAGGGAGGACTGTTATGCAGCGGAAAAAATGGCTTATATTTATAGCTTGCCTGCTGGTAATCTGCCTTTTGCCTTCGCTGGCACTGGCAAAAAGCAAAACCAAAGCACCTGCGCGTGACTGGAAACTGACGGTGGCGCAGCAAAAGCTTGAACTTTTGGGTTATGATATTGACCGCAAAGATGGCCGCATGACTAAAGAAACCGGCGAAGCCATAAAAAAATTCCAGAAGGAACATGGGCTGAAAAAAAGTGGCAAGCTGGATAACAAAACTTATAATAAAATCTCGTGGGAGGCTTTTAAAATGGAGGGTATTCCCGATGTGCGCGGCAAGGATGTTGTGAAAACGGCTGCCAAGTATAAGGGCGTTCCCTATAAATTCGGCGGGACAACGCCGAAAGGATTCGATTGTTCTGCCTATGTGCAGTATGTTTTTGGCAGGCATGATGCAAAACTGCCGCGTACTGCAGATGCGCAGGTATTGGACGGGATTTTTGTTTTAAAAAGCAAACTGAAACCGGGCGATTTGGTGTTTTTTACGACCTATGCTGCTGGTGCATCGCATGTAGGCATTTATGCCGGCAGCGGCAAGTTCTGGACAGCATCATCGTCACGCGGAGTGGTGCTTGATTCACTGGATAGCGATTACTGGAAATCGCATTATTACGGAGCGCGCCGTGTATTGATTGAAAACGGCGAGGCAGCTTGAAAATAAGGGGGAGCTTTAATGATACGCGAAAGGCGCAATAAAGAAAAACTGGCGTTGTATTATAAAAAATTTATGGAAGAGGGCGTTGTTGACCCTAATGTGCATCCGTGGGTAGCAGAATCGTGGCAGCGCTGCCGCAAAATGAAACTTCCGCATGAGACGATGCCGAAAATTAATAAACTGAGCCGCGAAGAAATTGTTGAACATCAGAAAACTCATGAATTTATCGTAAAATATGTCGATGGCTTGTATGAACAGAGCAAGCAGCATTTTAACATTCATAATTTAAGCATGCTGCTGATTGATGAAGACGGCTATGTTATCAAAAACTATGCGCTGCCGTTTTTTCAGCGCGTAATTGAAGATATTCAGGGCATGCGCGTATTGGAAGAAGATGTTGGTACTTCCAGCATCAGCATTGCGCGCGAGCATAATGTGCCGTTTCTGATGTTCGGGCCGGAAATGTGGATTAAAGACAGCCATTCCGGCGATGCATGCAGCGCACCGATATGCGTCGACGGCAAAATCCGTTACATTATTTCTTTCTTCTCTCTGGACCAGAACGATTTGCCGTATGACCTTTTGTTGTCTCTGCTGCTGACCATGAAATATGCTATTGAGCAGCATTTGAAAATGCTGGAATACTGGAGCATCCAGAAAATGATGATGGAGGAACTGCCCGTTGCCGTTTACTGGATTGGCCAGGATGAAAAGCTGAAATACTGCAACAGCAATGCCAAACGCCGTCTGGAAGGTAAAGATAATCTGGAAGATGTGTTCCTGAACTATGAGCATATTCCCATTAAAAAGGCCTTGCAGGGTACGCCTACGCACCGCCGTGAAATTACCTGGATTACGCAGGACCGTACCTACGAAGATATTACAACCGTTATGCCTGTTAAGGTTGGCAGCGAAATTGAAAGCGCGCTTGTAATGAGCATGAGCATTGAGGATTTAAAAACCACCATTGCCCATGCAACCGGTTACAGTTCCCGTTACAGCCTGTACAGCATGGTTGGCGAAACAAGCGAGTTCCTTGCGTTGCAGCATAAAGCATCGCGCATTGCCCGCAGCGACAACAATATTCTGTTGCAGGGTGAACCCGGTACTGGTAAGCAGCGCCTGGCACATGGCATTCATCAGGCAAGCCCGCGTGCTGCCGCGCCGCTTATCGTAGTTAAATGTTCTAATGCGCCTATCAGCATGTTGGAAGAAGAATTTTTCGGCAGCGAGGATGGCGACCATCAGCCGACGGCAGGCAAACTGGAACTTTCCATGGGTGGTACGCTCTTCCTTGACGAAGTGGAAAAACTGCCAGTGGAAATGGGCGATAAGCTTGCCGACGCATTGAAAAACGGATTAATTAATAAAGAAACCGGCTTGCGCAAAAAACTTAATGTGCGCGTAATTGCTGCGTGTGATTCCAACCTGAAACGCCTGGCGGATAAAGGCTTGTTCTCCCGTGCGCTTTATGAGCTGGTTCTGGATACTACTATCCGCGTTCCGCCTTTGCGTGAACGCAGCAAAGATATTGAGGTTATTGCTGCGCATATTCTGGCAGAAATGTCTGCACAGCATAATTTATCGCCCAAACGCCTTTCTCAGGAAGCGCTTGAACTTTTGAAAAGCTGCAGCTGGCCCGGCAATATCAAACAACTGCAGGGTGTTATTGAGCAGGCATTTTTCCATACTCCCGGCAGTATTATTGAAGCGGAAAATATCAGGCTGCCCGGCGATAAAACTTTGGAAAAATCGTGGAAATACGATAAGGATGCCTTTATTGCGGCATGGAAATCTTCCGGCGGCAATATCAGTAAACTTGCCGGCATGCTGGATGTAAGCCGTGTAACGCTGTACCGTTATCTTAAAAAATATGATTTAACCCCTAAAACTGAAAAGAACAAATAATTATAGCGGCAGCATAGCGCTGCCGTTAATTTTTTACTTTCATATATGCCTGCTGCGATAAATTAGGCGGCAATAGTTTTTGTTTAAGGCGGATTGTGGTATAATTATAATGTTATAGAATGTTTTCAAACTTTTGTTAATACTTTACCAGCGAGGAGCGGAGTTATGAATAAAAAACTTTTGGCGGCCGTTTGCCTGGCAGCGGCAACAACTTTAAACACTGCATGGGCAGATGATTATACGACAGGCGACGGCAGATATGCTGAACCTGATTTTGACAGACAGCTTACGCAGGAACAGGCTGCAGCCGTTAAGGACGATAAGGATGTAACTGAAGTAAAAGACGGCGAAGAAAAAGCTGAGCCGATGCCGATAACAATGACCGGTGATTATGCAAGTTATGATTCCGTAAGCGGCGATTTTTTGGCTGAAGGCAATGTTGTAATTACGCAGGGCAATGAAACTTTAAAAACAGTGCAGGCTGTCGGCAATATGAAAACCGGTGATGTATGGCTGAAACAGGGCGGCACGCTTGTTGAACCCAATAGCGTAATGAACGGTGAATGGGTTTATTACAACTTTAATAATAAAACCGGCGAAATTAAACAAATAAATGGCAAGGGCGGCAAAGATTTCTTCCGTGCGCCGCATGCTACTATTTATCCGGACAGAATGGTTGTTGACCAGGGCGGTGAAATGACACGCTGCCCGGCAGTGGAACATACTCCCTGCCTTTTGATTACTGCAGAGACTTTTGAAATTTATCCGCATGAGAAAATGGTAGCGCATGACGTTAAGGTTTATGTTAAAGGCACGCATGTTTATTCTCGTGACACATGGGTAAATGAACTTGGAAAAGACAGTGGCGCCCGTATTATGCCTAGCATTGGCTATGACGGTGATGATGATAAAGGTACGTATATCAAAATAAAGTATGATTATGATATTGATGAAAATACCAATATTCATGCAGAATTGCCGTATTACAGTCAAGGACATTTTCGCCCTGTTTTTGAAGCTAAACATGATCAACGCAATTACTATATTACTTACCAAAGTGGTTGGGAAGAAGAGGATGATGAGTGGGTTGATAAAAAGAATGAGATAGGATTCTATTACAAACCGCACTATTTCATTGACGGTATTCCTGTTACTTATAGATTATATGCACACAGAGGCTTGTGGAAAAATGATGAGACAGGAAGGCAAAGCTGGCATACAGAATATGGCGCCTATTTAACTCATGACCGTATTTATCTGTTTGATAGCAAAAATACATTTCTTGATTTAACAATCGGTAAAAAATGGGTTAATGAAAGTTATACAGATGAAACCCGCTCTACAATGATGTATTACGGTACACTGGGTCAAAAACTTGGTAGTAAATGGAATGCATGGGTTGGTTACTATAGAGAAAAAGTTACAAGTGATTTGTATGATTTGGGTCAGCCGGATATGGAACGAGAACTGCGCAACGGCATCAGTTATAAACCGGATGACAGAAATACTTTCAGTATTATTAATCGTTACGACACTGGTAAACATGAAAATTATGAAACCATCTATACTTGGCAGCACCGTTTCTGCTGCTGGGCAATCAGTTTTGAATATGAACAGGAGCATTTTGACGGCGGCGACAGACAACTGAACATCCGTTATGAATTCCTGAACTGGTAATGAGGTGACTTATGGATATTATTAGAGAGCGTTTTGCCGAACATATTGCCATTGCGCAAAAAGTAGCTGAAAGCGCTATTGTGCAGCAGGTGGAAGATACTGCTGCTATTATCAAAAAAGCACTGGCAGATGGTCATAAAGTATTGTTCTGCGGCAATGGTGGCAGTGCTGCTGACAGCCAGCATTTGGCGGCAGAGTTTGTAGGACGTTTTCAAAAAGAACGTCAAGGCATTGCCGGTATTGCGCTGACGGTAGATACTTCTATTCTTACAGCTGTTGCCAATGATTACGGATATGAACGGGTATTTTCTCGTCAGGTTGAAGCATTGGGGCAGCCGGGTGACGTTTTGGTAGGCCTTTCTACCAGCGGCAACAGCAAAAATGTGCTGGCTGCTATTGCAGAAGCCAAAGTTAAAGGTATGAAATGCATTGGCATGACGGCAGAAGGCGGCGGCAAAATGAAAGATGAATGCGATATCTGCATTGCTGTTCCCTGCCCGGTAACAGCACGCGCACAGGAAATGCATATTTTAATCGGCCATATTATTTGCGAACTTGTGGATGGTGAATAAATGTCACAGTTAAGCTGTACCAATTTTTTGGCAGAAAAAATACAACAATTAAAAATTGCCGTTATTGGCGATGTTATGCTGGACCGCTATTTTTATGGTGAGGTTAAACGCATTTCACCCGAAGCGCCGGTGCCTGTTAACAAAGTAACGCGCATTACTTCCGTATTGGGCGGAGCAGCCAATGTGGCGGCTAACTTAGCTCATCTGGAATGCAAGGTATATGTAGGCGGCGTAACAGGCGATGATGAAAACCGTCATTTACTGGAAAAAATGATGGAAGAAGCCGGCATTGATTACAGCGGATTGATAAAATCAGATAAGCGTTCTACTATTACCAAAATGCGCATTTTGGGTGCTAAGCAGCAAATGCTGCGCCTTGATTTTGAAGAAGTTGGCGATTTGTTTGAAGATGAAACAAATCGGCTTTCCGACTGGCTGCTGGCATTAATTGATAATGGTTTGGATGGCATTGCTATTTCAGATTATGCCAAAGGTGTTTGCTCGCATAACTTTTTGCAATGGGTAATTACTACAGCCAATAAACATAAAATTCCGGTGCTGGTTGACCCGAAAGGCGCAGACTGGAACAAATATAAAGGCTGCACTTTTATTACGCCGAACTTAAAAGAAATGTGCGAAGCCGCGCATGAGGCGATTGATAATGAGGATGAACCTGTACTGCGTCTGGCGCGTGCTGCTGCACAAACTTATCAAATTAAAAACGTAGTTGTTACACGCAGCGAAAAAGGCATGACTCTTGCAGGGCAGCATGGTATGGTAATTAATGCACCAGCAACTGCGCTTGATGTTTTTGATGTATCCGGCGCAGGCGATACGGTTGCGGCAACTTTGCTTGCCGGTGCGGCAGGCGGCCTTGATTTACATGATGCCGTTTACATGGCTAACCGTGCGGCAGGCATTGTAGTAGGCAAGGTTGGCACATATCCTGTTCACCGTGATGAACTTTTAAAAGACCTGCTTGGCGAACAGCGCAAAGAAGGCTATGGCTACCGTACTTTGAGCTGGCAGGAAATTGAATCACTTGCCAATACATGGCGTGCCTGCGGAGAAAAAATTGTTTTTACCAACGGCTGTTTTGATATTTTGCATGTCGGGCATGTATCTTATCTGGAACAGGCAGCCCGCCTGGGCAAGCATCTTATTGTCGGTTTAAACACAGATGCTTCCGTAAAACGGCTGAAAGGCGAAACCAGACCGCTTAACCACGAACTGGATAGGGCGCGCGTGCTGGCGGCGCTTGCATGTGTCGATGCGGTAGTGCTGTTTGGTGAAGATACGCCTACTGAACTCATAAAGAAAATCCGCCCTGATATTTTGGTTAAGGGCGGCGATTATAAACCGGAAGAAGTCGCAGGGCGCGAATACGCCGGCGAAGTACAAATTATTAAATTTGAAGACGGTTATTCTACAACCGGGCTTTTGGAAAAAGTGGCACAGCTTGTAAAGGAGGGCAAATTATGATTATTGTAACCGGCGGTGCCGGATTTATCGGCAGTAACATTGTAAAAGGTTTGAACGAGCGCGGACGTGACGATATTTTAGTTGTCGATAACCTTACCAACATGGTTAAATTTAAAAATATCCAGGGTTTGAAGGTTATGGATTATATGGACAAGATTGATTTTGCCGAAGCTCTGAAAGCAGGCAAATTTGCCCATGAAAAAATTGACGTTATTTTCCATGAAGGCGCCTGCAGCGATACAATGGAATACAACGGCAAATATATGATGCAGAACAATTTTGAGTACACCAAAAACCTGATGCATTTTGCCATGGACAGAAAAATTCAGATGATTTACGCATCTTCCGCTTCTACTTACGGCAGCGGTGCACATGGCTTCAGTGAAAAACCGGAATGTGAAGAAGCATTGAACGTCTATGCTTTTTCCAAACTGTTTTTTGATAATTATGCACGCCGTTATTTTGATAAAATGGACAGCCAGCTTGTAGGCCTGCGTTATTTTAACGTATATGGACCGCAGGAAAACCACAAAGGCAAAATGGCGTCTATGGTATTCCAGATGTATAACCAGTGGAAAGCTGAAGGCAAAGTTAAACTGTTTGAAGGCATTGACGGCTACGGCAATGGCGAACAGACCCGTGATTTTATTTATGTTAAAGACGTTGTTAAGGTTAACTTCTTCTTCTGGGATCATCCGGAACTGCGCGGCGTTTATAACTGCGGCACGGGTCATGCACATACCTTCAACACTTTGGCTAAAGGCGTACTGAAGCATTTTGGCAGCGGTACTTTGGAATATATTCCGTTCCCGGATGTTCTGCGCGGCAAATACCAAAGCTATACTCAGGCCGACCCGACTAAACTTTTGGAAGCAGGCTATGACGGCGGCTTTACCGATGTAGATGAAGCAGTTGCTGAATACTGCGCACTTTTGGATAAAACCGGCGGGTACTATACCTATGAAGCTTAAAGCAGCATTTTTTGACCGCGACGGCGTTTTAAACGTTGATAAATCCTATTTGCATAAAATTGAAGAACTGGAATGGATTGACGGTGCCAAAGAAGCATTGGCATATTTAACCCGAAATGGTTACACAATTTTTGTGGTAACAAACCAGAGCGGCATTGCCCGTGGTTATTATACTGTTGCCGATATGGAAAAGCTGCATAGCTTTATGGCGCAGGAAATAGCGGAGGCAGGCGGTAAAATCGAAAAGTTTTATTACTGCCCGCATCTGCCCGGCGGAAAGGTAGCAGAATTCGCTGTTGAGTGCGATTGCCGCAAACCGAAGCCGGGGCTGATTTTGCGCGCCTTTGAAGAATATGATATTGATAAAGATACAGCTTTTTTAATCGGTGATAAGCCGCGTGATGTAGAATCTGCAGAAGCGGCAGGCATTAAAGGTTACCTGTTTGAAGGCGGCAATTTATTAAACTTTGTTAAAGAGATAGTTTGAGATGGAATACAAAAATATTTTACTTATTAAAATGAGCTCACTGGGTGATATACTGCATTCTCTGCCGTTTGCGGCTGCTTTGCGGGGCAGGTTTCCCCATGCTAAAATAACGTGGCTTGTGCACCCGCAGTTTGCCGGCTTTTTGCCAGATCCGCCTGTTGTTGACGAGGTTATTTATTTTGATAAGGTAAAATTTAATAAAATGAATCTGTGTGACAAGCTGCATTATTTTAAGGAAATGCGCGCTCTTTTGCACAGTAAGCATTTTGATTTGGTCATTGATTTACAGGGGCTGTTTAAAAGCGCAGTGCTGGCAGCCATCAGTGGGTGTTCCTACCGTATAGGTTATTGTGAAATGCGTGAGGGCAGTAAATTTATCAGCCGCCCTATAACCGGTGAACACAAAAATGACCATGTTATTGAGCGCTATCTTGATGTTGCCCGCTATTTAGGCGCAGAAGTTGATAAAATAGAGTTTCCTTTGCCTGATTTAACTAAAGAAAGCAAGGCAGTGGCTGAAAAATTACAGACTAAAGGTTTGCAGGGTGAATACGTTGTTATGGTGCCGGGCGCGCGTTGGGAAACCAAGGTGTGGCCGCCGGAAAATTATGCCAGACTTGCGGAAATGATTATTAATGACGGCAAAAGCGTAGTGCTGGCAGGTGGTCCTGATGATGCGCCTAAAGGCCAAAAAATAGAAGAACATTGCCAATCTGATAAATTGATAAATTTAATTGGACAGACTTCGCTGCGCGAACTTGCTGCACTGATTAAAGACAGTATTTTTTATATCAGCGGCGATACAGGACCTTTGCATTTTGCGGCGGCGCTTAAAAAGCCGCTTATTGCCATGTATGGCCCTACTAAGGCAGACCGCACCGGTCCTTACGGCAGCGAAAACAGTACGGTTATTATCAGTCCTGCAAAATGTGCTGGCTGCCTGAAAAAACATTGCAGTGACTGGCACTGTATGTATGACATAACGCCGGAAGCTGTGTTTGAGCATTATACCAAAAAGCGTGGGGAGATGAATTAAATGGTTGAACTGAACGGAAAGAAAATACTGGTTACCTTTTTAATGCATCTGGGCGATTTAACGCTGACAACGCCGTTTATTCACGCTTTGCGCAAAGCCGCGCCGGACAGCCATATCACCATGCTGGTGGATGAAAAGCTGAAAGACGTGGTGCTTTTTAACCCGTATCTTGACGAAGTTATTACGATTGATAAAAAAGGGCGCGACAACAGCATTCTGGCGCTTATTGCCTGTGCACGCCAGTTAAGCAAGCATAATTTTGACGTGCTGATAAACTTGCACCCTAACGAAAGATGCTCTTTCATTGATGCTTTAACCAGTGTTAAACTGCGTACAGGCACTACGCACAGCATTTTTAAATGGCGTTGGGATGTTTTTACGCCGCTTGACCGCAGCATGCACGCAGCAGATATGTATCTGGATGTATTGAAACAGCTTGGCGTTAATGATTTGAGCAATAATGGGCTGGAAATATTCCCGGGCGAACGCCATATTGCAGAGGCTGATGCTTTTTGGAAAGAACACGGAGTAACCGGTGAAGATAAATTGATAGGTTTTAATATTGGCAGTGCCGTTGTTACTAAACGCTGGGCACCGGAACGTTTTGCTCAGGTTGCTGACCATTTTGCCAACAGCGGATATAAAGTTGTATACTTTGGCGGCGCTATGGATGAAGAAATGGTGCAGGATGCTGTAAGCCATATGAAAACAGAACCTGTTATAGCGACAGGCGCATTTGGCATTGGCGGACTTGCTGCGGCTATGCGCAGATGCAGCCTTATTATTACTAACGACAGCGGTCCGATGCATGTTGCCATCAGCCAAAAAGTGCCTATTGTGGCAATGTACGGACCAAGTAATCCCAAACTGTATGGACCTTATACTAAAGATGCAATTATTGTAACCGCGCAGCCGCCATGTTTGGGTTGTGCAGACGGCATGAAGCATAAATGCAGTGATATGCAGTGCATGACCCGCCTCACCGTAGCGCAGGTTATCGAAGCTGCAGAAAAAATGTTGGAAAAACATAAAAAATAAAGAGGCTAAAAATGCAAAGATTCCAGATTTTCTGGCATAATTTACAACAAGACTTAAAAGTATTTTTATATTTCATCATCCTGTTCAGCGTTTTCAGGCTGGCTTTTATGGGTATTTTTAATACTTATCTGGCTTCCTGTTCGTGGCAGGATATTTTTCTGTGCCTGTGGTATGGTTTCAGGCTGAGCTTAAAAACAGCAGGCATAGTTATGCTTATAGGTGCAGTATTTGCAACTATACCGCAGCTTATTTTCTTAAAATGGCCGGCAGAATGTATAAGAAAAATTTGCAGTGCTGCTGCCGTTATTGTATTTACTATTGCTTTTTTTGCACGCATTCCCTATTTTGAAATTTTTAACTCCGGTTTCAATATAATGCTGATTAACGGAGCGCATGATGACTGGGGTGCGATTATAAATACAGCAGTTAACGAATACGGCTTGCTTTGGCGTTTACCATTGGCATTATTGTCAGCAGGCTTCTTGGTTTGGCTGTTGTTTAAGATTCTGGAAATGCAAACACGCCTAGCACAGATTGCCGGGCGTAAAAAATTGTGGATTGCCATATTACGTATAGTTATTGTGCTGCCAATCTTTTTTGTGTTTGTTCGTTACGGGGGGGCATTTGATTACGCTCATTCTATAAACTGGGAAAGTGCCGAGCGCTTAAAATCTGCATTTTTAAACGAAAACATACTTGATGACGGGCAGGCATGCTACCGTGTTTATAAAATTTATAAAGAACAGAAAAAACTGACCAATGTTAATATTTCAACGGAAGAAATCTGCAAAGACATAATGATTTTGGGCGGTAATCCTCAGGCAAATACGATAGAAAATGCCTTTAAGCGTCAAGTTGCCGCACCTAAGCTGGCTAAACAGCCGGACAACGTAATTATAATTTTAGGTGAAAGCTATGCCTTGTGGCCGATGCTGCCTAAATATCAACTCATGGGCCTGGCTGATGAAGCGCTGCGCATGGCAAGCAGTGAAAACAGCTGTGCCACTGCTTTGATGCTGGCACACGGCAGCGGTACTATGCCTGCCGTCAACGGTTTTGTAACAGGCCTTGCCGAAGCAGGATTAACAGAAGAAACAGTGCCGGAAAGCTATAAAACCAAATATGGTACGGGCATTGGACAAATTATGAAGGATGCCGGTTATACAACAGTATTTTGGTATGGTGGTATGCCGTCATGGCGAGATATAGAAAACTATGTACTGGCACAAAACTTTGATGAATGTTACTGCGCCAGCGATTTTCATTACGAAGGCGGCAATGCGTGGGGATGTCCGGATAAAACACTGTTTAACAGAGTTTACGAATATATTGACGCTCATCCTAAACAAAAAACTTTCCATATTATTTTAACAACCAGCAACCATCCGCCTTATACTATTGATTTAGTAGCAGAAGGTTTTGATAAAAATAAAGTTTTAAAAAATTTGCCAGATAATATTGCCTGTGACGAAGAAACTATTACAGAACTTGGACATATTTGGTATGCAGACATGGCTATGGGTGGCTTTATACGCCGCACAGAAAAAATAAAACCGGACACTTTGTTTGTAGTGACTGGCGACCATGCGGAGCGCTTTACTTTCAGCAAAGATGTTGATGATAAAACTTATTCGGCAATTCCATGTATTATTTATGGGCAGGGTGTGCAGAAAAACTGGCTGGCAAATAACGCGACAGGCTGCGCTATGCAGATATTGCCGACAGTTGCGGAAATAGCAGGCAAACCGAACATGCAGTACAGCAGTATATTGCCGAGCCTGTTTACAAACGATAAGCCTGTATTTAATCACCGTTTCTATGCATGGAACGATAAAATTTATGACCTTAACGCAAAAGCTCCCGAGACTGTTAAAGACCGCTCTGATGCAGCAAAGAAAATAACAGCTTGGAGAGTGGTGAGGGGAAGTAAGATTGATTAAAATGTGTTATAATTATAAAAATTGACTTTGTTGGAGATTCTAATATGAAATTATTAACAATTGTGATTTTAACTAAAAATGAAGAAAAGAATATCCAGCAAGTTATAAAAAATGCACAAAGATGTGCAGATGAAATTTTAGTTGTTGATTCTGGTAGTATAGATAAAACAGTAGAAATATCTGAACTGAATGGAGCTAAAATTGTTTTTCGGGCTTGGGATAATGATTTTTCTGCACAACGCAATTTTGCTTTAAAGCATGTAACTACTCCATGGGTTTTATATTTAGATGCTGATGAGTTTCTTGACGAAGAATTAATTAGTTCCATTAAGAATGCGGTGGCTAAAAATGAATGTAAACAATATTCCTTAATGCGCCGCATACATGCTTTTGGTTTTGAGTATAAACATGGAATTTTTAAGCCTGATGAAGTTTTGCGTTTGTTTAAAGCAGATAAAGTAAAATGGGAAAATAAAGTACATGAGCGTCCTGTATGTAATTTTCCCAAAGAGCGGCTTAAAGGTTTTATAGAACATTATACATATGAAAATTGGCAAGACTGGTGGGATAAAGCTGGACACTACACAACTATATGGGCAGAGGATGCTTATTCCAAAAATAAAAAAGTAAGTGTTGGAGCAGCTTTTTTCCATGCTTTTTATGGATTTTTGCGAGCGTATATTATCCAATTAGGTTTCTTGGATGGTTGGAGCGGTTTATATTCCAGTTTGCAGCATTTTATTTATACTTTAATTAAATATTTAAAATTATATGAGTTAAATAAAAAAAGCAGCCAATAAAATTGGATGCTTTAAAATATATTATTGCATAATATCAGCTATTTGTTTAATTAAAGTGGATAATTCATAATTTTCTTTTACTTTTTTATGCCCATTATAAGCGATTCTATGCCTTATATCAGGATGTTTTATATAATAATCAATTTGTCTGATTAAATCTTTGGTTGTTTTATATTCAACTAAATCTTGATTGTTTTTTAAGAGAGTTTTATCTATATGTCCTTCATCTATAATTTCAAATGCTTTGCAGCCTAATAATTCAAAAGTTCTGGGGTTTGGACCGGTATGCATTCCGGAATGTGTAGCAACATGAATATTAAGACAAATTTTACTGCTATTGTATAAATTTGTTAGTTCTTCTCCTAAAATTGGGCGGTTTGTAATGTATTTCATTAAGTGAGGATATTTATATTTGTATTTTAAACGACGAACAAGTAATTTTGGTAATAGCAAAATACTTGGAATATGAAAAAGCTGTATGCTGGTGAAAACTGTAAATTTTAAGTTATTCTCAGAAACATATTTTGCCACTTCTTCAAGAACATTAAGACGGTGTTTATCTAATCGTCCAACAAAGCATAAATCATATAATTTTTCAATATTATCATTTGGCTTATAAACTTCGCTATCAGAACCTAATGGTAAAAATTTTATAAATTTATTTGGCTTAAATTCAATTAGTGAATCAGAGGGTTCATAAGAAAAAATTTCATCATAATAATGCATATGTTCTAATGCTTTATCACACCATCTTATTGAATCGACACAATACATAATTAATGGTATATTGTGCTGATTGCAGTATTGTAAAAATTCTTCATTCATACGGCTGTTATTTAAAACAAATACATAGTCTGGTTTAAAGTTTTCAGCAGCTTCTATATAAGCAATATTTTGGCGATGAAAAAAATCTGTTAAAAATTTTTGCCTGAAAAATCTTTTTTGAATACGGTTTTGGTCTTTAAATTTAATATATTCTGGTTCTAAAATATCAAATCCAAGTTTTTCAAAACAAATTTTTATAGATTTTGAATATAATAAAATACCAGGTGTGCCTATATATAGGAGCTTTTTTTTCATAAAATTGTACCTCTTTGTTTGTGTTATATATTAACGATATCATAAAATGTACTTTTTGAAAAGGAGAGATTTTAATGAAAGGCATAATTTTAGCAGGTGGCAGCGGAACGCGTCTTTACCCGCTGACGATGGTAACAAGCAAGCAGTTACTGCCAATATATAATAAGCCAATGATTTTTTATCCGTTGTCTACACTAATGCTTGCTGGTATCAGAGAAATTTTAATAATCTCTACGCCGCATGATTTGCCTAATTTTGAAAAACTTTTTGGAAATGGTGAAAGATACGGACTTAAATTGAGCTATAAAGTTCAGCCATCTCCTGATGGTTTGGCACAGGCTTTTATTTTGGGTGAAGAATTTGTTGGCAATGATAGTTGTGCACTTATTTTAGGCGATAATATTTTTTATGGTGCTGGTTTAAGTAAATATTTAAAGCAGGCTGCCGATAATAAAAATGGAGCAACTGTTTTTGGATATTATGTAGATGATCCGGAACGTTTTGGTGTTGTTGAATTTGATGAATCAGGCAGGGCTATATCTATAGAAGAAAAACCAGCTGTGCCGAATAGCAATTACGCTGTTACTGGTTTGTATTTTTATGATAACAACGTATGTAAATATGCTAAAACACTTAAACCTTCTGCACGTGGTGAATTAGAAATTACAGATTTAAATAATATATATTTGCAAAATGACAATTTGAATGTAATTACTTTAGGCCGTGGATATGCATGGCTTGACACAGGGACAGTCGATAGTTTAAACGAAGCTGCAGAATTTGTAAAAGCCGTAGAAACAAGAACAGGCATACCAATTGCAGTTCTTGAAGAAATTGCTTATAACAACGGCTGGATAACGAAAGAGCAACTTTTAGAAAGTGCTGAAAAATATGGTAAAGCTCCTTATGGGCAATATCTTAAAAAAGTGGCAGAAGGCAAAATAAAATATTAAGAAGGTAACATAAAATGAAAATAACTAAAACAAAACTTGAAGGTGTAGTAATAATAGAACCTGATGTATTTGGTGATAATCGCGGATTTTTTATGGAAAGCTGGAACAAAAAGAAAATGGCTGAAGCAGGTTTGAACTATGATTTTGTTCAGGATAATCATTCTAAAAGTACGGTAAAAGGCACGCTTCGCGGCATACACTTTCAAAAAGGCGATAAAGCACAGGCTAAACTAGTGCGTTGCGTAAAAGGTGCAGTGTTTGATGTTGCGGTAGATTTGCGCAAAAACAGCCCTACATTCAAACAATGGGTTGGCGTAGAACTTAGCGAAGAAAATAAAAAGCAGCTTTTAATACCGCGCGGTTTTGGACATGGTTTTGTAACTTTAACGGACGATGTTGAATTTTTATATAAAGCCGATAACTATTATGCACCTGAAGCCGATGCAGGTATACGTTGGAATGATCGTGAAATTGGCGTTGAATGGGGAATAGAGAACCCTATTTTGTCGGAGAAGGATAAGAAAAATCCGTTTTTGAAAAATGCAGAAATTTTTGAATGAGGAATTAAAATGCAAAAAAGAATTCTAACAATGTTTTGGTATGATGATGCTGGAGAAGTGCATTTATATAAAGATGTTGGTGGAATACCTTACGCTTTAGCTAAATATTGTGGATGGAAAGCTACTTTTGCTTATAATGATGCTAATGGAGTTATTCATAATGAAGATTATGAAAGATATGTAAAACTTGACAGAATTAGGTTTCCTAAAATTTTAGAAAAACTTAAATTGCGTTATATTAAATATTTTCAGGTTATAAAATATGTTTATTTTAATGCACATAAATATGATGTTATAAATTTTTATCATAATCATAAGTTTATAAATTTTTTATGTTGGTTAGCTAAAAAACGAAATACTAAAATTATAACTTACGTTAAATTAGATATGAGTAAGATTGGTTTTGAAAAAGAAATAAATAAAAAAACAGGTAAGATTTGGAAATATACAGATATATTTACAGTTGAAACAAAGAAATATGTCTATCCTCTTAACAAAATAAATAGATTTGGAGGTAGAGTAAAATATTTGCCAAATGGTTTTTTTTCAGATTTAGTTGATATTGATTTAAGTAGCATAAAAAAAGAAAAAATTATTTTAACTGTAGGCAGGTTAGGTACATATCAAAAAAATACGGAGTTATTGATAGAAGCACTTTGTTACATTGAAGATATGTTAAATAATTGGCAAATTTATTTGGTTGGACCTATAACTAAAGAATTTAAAGATTGGCTAAATAAAAAATTAATTAATCATAAATTGTTGAAAGAGAAAATTATTATTACCGGAAATATAACAGATAAAAATGAATTATATAAATTATATGCAAAGTCAAGTATATTTGTTTTGCCTTCTAGATATGAATCATGGGGGCTTGTTATTATTGAAGCAATGCATTTTAAAAATTATACTATTGTGTCTAATTGTTGTGATGCATTTGAGGAATTTTTAATAAATGGAAATTGTAAATATGGAACAATAGTTGCAAATAATAATGTGGAGAAATTCGGAGATGCTATTAAAGATAGTCTCATAAACATACAATATTCAAAAGAAATGGCAAACTATGGATCTTATTTTGTTAATGAATATTTTGATTGGAAAATAATTTCTAAAAGATTAGAAGAATATTTAATGATTAAAAATAATTGAGAATGAGGAGATCGTTATGAAACTCATTATTACAGGCGGGGCCGGGTTTATTGGCAGTAATTTTATATATTATGAGCTTAAGCAGCATACGGGGGACGAATTTATTTGTTTGGATAAGCTGACTTATGCAGGAAATTTAAGTAGCTTAAAGAATGCGATGCAGCAGCCTAATTTTAAGTTCGTGAAAGGCGATATTGCCGACCGTGATTTTGTTTACAGTTTGTTTGAAGCAGAAAAACCTGACGTTGTTGTAAACTTTGCGGCGGAGAGCCATGTTGACCGCAGCATTTTAGAGCCGGAACTATTTTTGAAAACCAATGTTATTGGCACGGGTGTGCTGATGGATGCCTGCCGCAAGTATGGCATTAAGCGTTACCATCAGGTGAGTACGGACGAAGTCTACGGCGATTTGCCGCTTGACAGACCTGATTTGTTTTTTACGGAAACAACGCCGTTGCATACCTCAAGCCCGTATTCAGCTTCTAAGGCCAGTGCGGATTTATTGGTTTTGGCATACCATAGAACTTATGGCTTACCGGTGACGATATCCCGTTGCAGCAATAACTATGGTCCTTATCACTTTCCCGAAAAGTTAATTCCGTTGATGATTATCAATGCTCTGCATGATAAAGCGCTGCCGGTATACGGTGACGGCGCTAACGTGCGCGACTGGCTGTATGTGGAAGACCATTGCAGCGCGATTGACTTAATTATCCACTATGGGCGGGAGGGCGAAATTTATAATGTTGGCGGGCACAACGAAAAGAGTAATTTAGATGTAGTGAAGATTATTTTAAAAGCATTGGGCAAGAGCGAAGATTTAATTACCTTTGTAAAAGACCGCCCGGGGCATGACAGGCGTTATGCTATTGACCCGGCAAAGATACGCAACGAACTTGGCTGGCTGCTGCAGACAAAGTTTGAGGACGGCATTGCCAAAACTATTGAGTGGTATTTAGCTAATAAAGACTGGTGGCAGGAAATAATCAGCGGAGAATATCAGAAGTATTACGAAAAAATGTACAGCGGAAGATAAAATAAAAGCACCTGTGAGGCAGAACCTCGTCAGGTGCTTTTTGGTTGCATTAATCCCATCTGTTTAAAATGTCTTTAATAATTTCTTTTTCGCTTTTGCGGCGCTTTTTTTCAAAGTTACGGTAGTTGTTGTCGCGATGGTCGGTAGAGTAATCCGCATAGTCAAAATCATCGTAGTCGCGCTCATAACTGCGGTTATAATCGCCGTGCCCGTCATCAAACAGCAGCGGCATAATGTTTTGCTCAGGGTGCGTATAGTTACAGCTTAGCATGGCAGCCTCCTTAAAACTTCTGTTATTGATAGTATAACTTTAAATTTTTATTTTGTAAAATTTAGTTGGTTTTGTGCTATAATAAATATGAAGGTTCTTGTAATTATTATTAGTTAGGTCTTAGTGCAGAAAGGAGCAGTTATGGCAAAGTATCAGTGCACCGTATGCGGTTATATTTTTGATGAAGCAAAAGAAGGCAAAGCTTTTGCAGAACTGGGAGCCTGCCCGGTATGCGGCATGGCGCCGGAAAAATTTATAAAACTTGAAGATGAAAAAGCGCCTCAGGCAGATGTTAAGGAAATGGCGGGAACCAAAACCGAAGAAACCAGCCTTGCTTATGACAGCGCATATTACCGTGTTGACCCGGGCTGCCGTTATATGGAAGAAATTCACCAGATGGCAATGACCGGTAAATCAATCATCGGCGCAATGGGCACACAGATGAAAATGCCTGATTGGGACGATGTTTTAATTTTGGGCAATCAGCTTAATCCTCCGCCGCTGAATGACGATGAGCCGGTAACTACCATGACTATTATCGGCAAAAACGCCAAACGTCCTATGATTATTGATAGTCCTGTATTTATTTCGCACATGTCTTTTGGCGCGCTTTCCAAAGAAACCAAAATTGCTTTGGCACGCGGCAGCGCAATGGCAAAAACTGCCATGTGCAGCGGCGAGGGCGGCATTTTGCCGGAAGAACGCGCCGAAGCCTACAAATATATTTTTGAGTACATTCCTAATTTATACAGCGTAACGGCAGAAAACCTTAAAAACGCCGATGCTATCGAAATCAAAATCGGGCAGGGCACGAAACCCGGTATGGGCGGGCACCTGCCGGGCGAAAAGGTAACGCCGGAAATTGCCGCTATCCGCAATAAGCCGCTGGGCAAAGATATTATCAGCCCGTCCAAGTTCCCGGATGTGAATACCAAAGAAGATTTGAAGGCACTGGTTGATAAGCTGCGTGAAGAATCTGACGGACGCCCGATTGGCATTAAAATTGCCGCCGGCAAAATTGAAAAAGATTTGGAGTTCTGCGTTTTTGCAGAGCCGGATTTTATTACGATTGACGGGCGCGGCGGCGCAACGGGAGCAAGTCCGCAGCTTGTAAGGGATAGCACCAGTGTACCGACTTTATATGCTTTGTACCGTGCACGTAAATATCTGGATAGCGTAAAATCAGATATCGCACTTGTTATTACCGGCGGTTTGCGTGTATCGAGCGATTTTGCCAAAGCAATAGCCATGGGAGCAGATGCAGTTGCTATTGCCAGTGCGGCGCTGATTGCCGCAGCCTGCCAGCAGTACCGTATTTGCGGCACCGGCAAATGCCCGGTTGGCATAGCTACGCAGGATGAGGAACTGCGCAAACGCCTTAAAATTGATGCGGCAGCGCAGCGTGTAGCTAACTTTTTAACTTGCTGCAATAACGAGCTTAAAACTTATGCACGCATTACCGGCCACAAAAATGTGCATGATTTAAACACCGGCGATTTGTGTACAATTAATAAGGAAATTTCTGATTATACAAATATACCTCACGCTTAAAATTAAAATCCGGCTTTAATGCCGGATTTTTTATGCCTAAGGCTTGCAATATTTTGCTTTTTACGATATTATAAAGCGTATGCTGTTTTATGTATAAAGTTAAACATAATATTTTAAAATTATATTTTACGGCTTTGTAACAGCAGCGCATAATTTTACAAAACTTTGCCTGTTTGATGTTGACTGCTTAGTCAAAAATGCTGGCGGACAAACGGCAGGCGTGGTATAATATTTCTATAAGTTATTTTGAGGAGATAGACGATGCCGCAGTTAATGACAAAAGAAGAAATCCACGAATTCGGGCTTCAGATTTTAAGCCGTTACCTTGAGGCTAACGCTTATGAAATTGAAATGATGCATCCCAATATGCAGATGTTTCCGCATGTAATAGCCAAAAAGAACGGTCAGTTGGTGTTTATTATTGCGGCAACGGATGTTTACCCGAACAAGGGCAGTTTCAGCGACAGCGAAAAGGCTGCGCTGTTGGAAAACGCCGCCAAGTTTGATGCACAGGCTGCCTGCGCTTATTTGGGCATTGCCAATGCCGAAGGCGCAAATAACAAGGATAAGGAACTGTGCGGCAAAGCATATAAAGATGCTAACTTTTTAACTGATTTCAGCGGTTTGGAATTTATTTATTTTAAAGACTGAGGTGACGGCATGGATTTGATTAAAGTTGATACCGAAAAATGTATTAAATGCGGGCTTTGCGTGCAGGCTTGCCCGTCCTGTATTTTATCCATGGGAGAAAACGGCCCCAAATGCGATTTTGACCGCGGCTGCATGAGCTGCGGGCATTGTGTTGCCATTTGCCCCAAAGGAGCGCTTGACAACAAATATGCGCCCCTGGAAAAACAGGAGACGATTCCTATGCCGGTGCTGGATAGCGAAACGGCCTACAACTTTTTGCGCATGCGCCGCAGCGTGCGTTTGTATAAACCGCAGGCTCCTACCGATGAAGATTTGACCAAAATGCTTGACGTATGCCGCTATGCGCCGACGGCAGGCAATTCTCAGGGACTTTATTATATCGTTATCCGCGACAGGGAAACCATTAAAAAAATTGCCGATGCTACTGCCGAATGGATGCAGCAGGAAATTGATGCCGGCAGCAGCGACAAACGCTATTTTACAACCGTGCTGCGTGCTTATAATGACCGCGGCCAGGATATCATTGCGCGCAATGCGCCGTGCCTTGTTTTTGCAACGGCAAAACGCCTTAACCGCACTGGCGTAAGCAATGCGGAGCAGGCATGGGCTTATGCAGAACTTTTTGCGCCGACCATTGGGCTTGGCACAACCATTGCAGGCTTTATTCAAACCTGCGGCATTGCAGGCTACCAGCCGCTCTTGGATTTGGTTGGCGTGCCGCCGAAGTTTAAAATCTGCGGTACTTTAATGGTAGGCTACCCCAGAGTTAAGTTCCAGCGTTTGGTAGAACGTCAGCATTTAAAAGTTGAATTTAAATAATACTTAAAAATTATTAACGGTACAGCTAAAGAAGTTGTACCGTTTTTTGTTACTTATGCAACAGTTTTGGTGCTAAAAATAAATAATTTTCTAAATTTACAGTTAATTAAAGGAGATATTAATTTTTTGCAGAAATAAAAACTCAATAATGTTTACAAACAAGGGGGAATATGTATGAAAGAGTATACCGGCGATAGAATTCGCAACGTGGCCATTGTGGGTCATGGTGGAGCAGGAACGACATCTGTTACGGAAGGCCTGCTGTACCGTTCCGGTGCAATTACCAGAATGGGCAAGGTTGAAGATGGAGCTACCACCACTGACTACGAACCGGAAGAAATTAAACGCGGCGTTTCCGTAAACGCTACTTTGGCACCGGTTGAATGGCGCGATACGAAAATTAACTTTATCGATACCCCGGGCTTTGCTGATTTTGTTGCCGAGGTTAAAGGCGCATTCCGTGCAGTTGACAGTGCGCTGATTGTTGTCTGCGCAACCAGCGGCGTACAGGTTGGCACCGAGCAATGCTGGAAACTGGCAGAAGAAGCACATCTGCCGCGCATAGTTTTCGTAAACAAAATGGACCGTGAAAATGCTGATTTTGACAGCATTTTGGATAACCTGCGCGCCAAAATCGGTAAACGCGTACTGCCTTTGCAGCTTCCTTTGGGCAAAGAGTCTGATTTCTGCGGCGTTATCGATATTTACAAAATGAAGGCGTATAAAGCTAACGGCAACGATTCCATTGAAATGGACATTCCGGAAGAATATATGGAAGCTGCCAAAGAAGCGCATGAAAAAATGGTGGAAGCAGCAGTTGAGGCTGACGATGACTGTATGATGCGCTATCTCGAAGGCGAAACCATCAGTGATAAGGAAATTATGGACTGCCTTATCAAAGGTATCCGCCAGGCTATTATTTTCCCGGTACTGTGCGGCAGCGCATATAAAGATATCGGCCTTGGCCGTGTAATGAACGCTATTATCGATTATACCTATCCGGCAATTTTGAACGACTTCGTTGTTACCAATCCGGAAACCGGCGAAGAAGAAGTACGCGATGCCAACGCACCGATGGCAGCTTTGGTATTTAAAACAACGTCCGACCCGTTTGTTGGCCGTCTGAGCTTCTTCAGAGTTTTCAGCGGCAGCATTAAGAGCGACAGCATGGTTTATAACGCCAGCCGCGAAAAAGAAGAACGTTTTGGTACCGTATTTACCATGCGCGGCAAAACACAGATTCCGATGAAAGAAGTTGTTGCAGGCGATATCGGCGTAACTACCAAATTGCAGTTTACAGCAACCGGCGACACTTTGAGCGATAAAAATTCCCCGGTACTTTTCAAACCTATCGCATTCCCCCTGCCTATGTATACACGCGCTATTTACGCCAAAAAGAAAGGCGAGGAAGAAAAGATTGCTTCGGCGCTTAACCGCCTGATGGACGAAGACCCGACCATTATCGTTACCAGAAACACCGCAACGAAAGAAACTTTAATCAGTGGTATGGGCGACCAGCATATTGAAATTATTATGGAGCGCATGAAACGCAAATTCGGCGTGGAAGCAGACCTGCGCGCACCGATTGTTGAATACCGCGAAACTATCCGCGGCACCGCAACCAATGTTGAAGGCAAACATAAGAAACAATCCGGCGGACACGGGCAATACGGCCATGTTGTTATTACCATGGAACCGCTGCCGCCCGGAAGCGGATTTGAGTTCGTTGATAAAATCTTCGGCGGCGCTGTACCGCGCCAGTACATTCCGGCTGTAGAAAAAGGCATGCGCGAATCTATGGAACATGGCGTTCTGGCAGGTTATCCGGTAGTTGATATCAGAATTACCCTGACAGACGGTTCTTACCATACCGTAGACTCTTCGGAAATGGCATTTAAGATTGCTTCCAACATTGCCTTTAAAAAAGCTATGGAAAGCGCAAGGCCTGTTTTGATGGAGCCTGTTTACAACCTTGATGTATACTGCGCTGAAAGCATGATGGGCGACGTTATCGGCGACCTGAACAGCAAACGCGGCCGCATTCTTGGCATGCAGAGCCTTGAAGACGGCATGGGCTGCATTAAAGCACAGGTGCCTTATGCAGAAATTACCGAATATGCTGTTGACCTGCGTGCTCTTACCCAGGGCCTTGGCACTTTTGAAATGAAGTTTGACCATTACGAAGATGTGCCGCAGAAGATGGCAGAAAAAATTATTGCTGAAAGCAAAGAACAGTAGTAAAATTTAATAACCGGCAGATTTGTAATCTGTACTGACGCCGCCGCTTTTATACGGCGGCGTTTTTAACTGGAGTATGATATATGCTGTATTTAAAAAGTTTTACTTTTCCTTCTGACGGGGAAGAGTTCGATTTTATTATTAACATCAAGGAAAAATGTTACAGTTCGTTTTATCCGTTTAAAATTTTATCGCAGCGCGGGGTAGACCGGCTTGATTTTGAACCGGTAACAATTTTGTACGGCAGCAACGGCTGCGGAAAAACAACGGCTTTAAATGTCATTGCCGGAAAACTGAAACTAATGCGCGAAACTAGGCCTAACAGCAGCAGCTTTTTTGGTGATTATCTTGACTTGTGCGGCTATACTTTAAAAGGGTTAAACCTGCCGCCGCAAAGCAGAATTATTACAAGCGATGATGTTTTTGATTTTATGCTGAACCTGCGCAGCCTTAATGAAGGCATTGATGAAAAACGCAGCGAGTTGTTTGCGGAATATCAAAATATAAAAGCTGACGATAACGGTAAATTCCGTCTGCGCAGCCTTGATGATTATGAAAAACTGAAAAAACTTACAGCAGTGCGCCGCAATACGCAGTCGATGTTTGTTAAGCGCAGTATAGGCGTTAACGTGCGGGAGCAATCTAACGGTGAAAGTGCCTTTATGTATTTTGCACAGAAAATAGAAGAAAACGCGCTTTATCTTTTAGATGAACCGGAAAACAGCCTGTCGCCGCAAAAGCAAATAGAATTGGTAAGATTTTTGGAAGATTCGGTGCGTTTTTACGGCTGTCAGTTTATTATTGCCACGCATTCTCCGTTTGTGCTGTCGCTTAAAGGCGCTAAAATTTATGATTTTGATACTTATCCGGCCGCAGTTAAAAAATGGACTGAACTTGAAAACGTGCGTACTTATTATAAATTTTTCAGGCAGCACAGTGCTGAATTTGAAAAATAGCGGTACTAAAACTTTGCAGCAGATGTTAAATGTGTTATAATTTATACAAATAACGTACAATAATTGGAGGGTTTATCTCATGCAGACGATTGACCAGGTTGCAGTAAACACCTTAAGATTTTTATCGGTAGACGAAGTTGAAAAGGCAAAATCCGGGCATCCGGGCTTTCCTTTGGGCACGGCTCCGCTGATGTATACGGTTTGGGACCGTTTTATGAACTATAATCCCAAAGACCCGAACTGGTTTAACAGAGACAGGTTTATTTTATCGCCGGGACACGGCAGCGCGCTTTATTACGCTATGCTGCATCTTGCCGGTTATGATGTTTCCATTGAACAGCTTAAAAATTTCCGCCAGTGGGGCAGCATTACTCCGGGTCATCCGGAATATGGCGTTACTCCGGGCGTTGATGCTTCTACCGGACCGCTTGGCCATGGTTTTGCCATGGGCGTTGGTTTTGCCATTGCCGAAACCATGCTGGCAGCAAAATACAACAAACCGGGTTTTGAAGTTATCAACCACTACACTTACGGTTTAACCAGCGACGGCGACCAGATGGAAGGCGTTGCCAGTGAAGCGGCATCTCTTGCAGGCACGCTTGGTCTGGGCAAACTTATTTACCTTTATGATGATAACCATATTACCATTGAAGGCGATACTGAAATTGCTTTCCGCGAAGATGTTGCCAAACGCTTTGAAGCTTATGGCTGGCAGGTACTGCGTGTAGCCGATTCTGAAGATATTGATGCACTGGAAAATGCCATTAAAGAGGCTAAAGCTGATACTGAACATCCGAGCCTGATTATTGTACGCACGCATATTGGTTACGGCAGCCCCAAACAGGATAACGCTTCCTGCCACGGCGAACCGCTTGGCGCCGAAGGCGTGGCCAAAACTAAAGAAGCAGCCAACTGGCCTGTTGGACAAAGCTTTTATGTGCCTGTAACCGTACGCAAGCATTTTGATGATAAACTTGCTGCCTGCGCCGAAAAACAGGCAGCCTGGGAAGCACTGCTTGCAGATTATAAAGTTGTACACCCGGAACTGGGCAAAGAACTGGAAGAACGCATTAAAGGCGACGTGCTTGTAAGCCGCAGCGACCTTGAAGCTGTATTTAACGATATTGAAGGCATTTCTACCCGTGAAGCAAGCGGCGAAGTGCTGCAAAAACTTTCCATGCAGCTTCCTCAGCTTGTAGGCGGCAGTGCAGACCTTGGGCCTTCCAACAAAACCGTAATGAAAACCTGCGGTTACTATTCCAAAGATGATAGAACCGGCAGAAACCTGCATTTTGGCGTACGTGAACATGCTATGGGCAAAGCACTGAACGGCATTGCGCTGCACGGCGGCTTTATTCCGTTCGGCGGCACATTCCTTGTATTTGCCGATTTTATGCGCCCTGCTGTACGTATGGCAGCGCTGATGGGACTGCGTTCTATCTTTGTATTTACGCACGACAGCATTGCCGTTGGCGAAGATGGCCCGACGCATCAGCCTGTTGAACACGCAATGAGCCTGCGCGTTATTCCCAATCTGTGCGTAATCCGCCCGGCAGATGCTTTGGAAACCGCTATGGCATGGCAGATGGCGTGCCTTAATGAACATAAACCGACAGCCCTTTTGTTAAGCCGTCAAAAACTGCCGGTGCTGCACAAATATGCAGATGTTATTCACGAAAACGCTGGCAAAGGCGCTTATGTGCTTGATGCAGGCAAAGGCACTGCAAGAGCCGTTATTATTGCAACCGGCAGCGAAGTGCATCTGGCACTGGAAGCACAGGCACAGCTTGCTGCAGAAGGCATTTGCGTAAGCGTTGTATCTATGCCGAGCTGGGATGTATTTGAAATGCAGAGTGAAGAATACAAACAATCCGTACTGCCGGCAGGTTTGCCGAAAGTTGCCGTTGAAGCCGGCGTAACTTTGGGCTGGAGCCGCTATACCGGCAGCGAAGAAAACGTTATCGGCATTAATAAATTCGGCGCTTCCGCACCCGGCGGCACTGTATTGAAAGAATACGGGTTTACCGCAGAAAATGTTGCCAATAAAGTAAAAAGTTTACTGTAAAAATTTAACGGGCCCGGCTTAAGCTGAGCCCGTTTTTTGTGTAAAGGAGTTAACATGAAAAACTTATTAACCATTGCCGGCAGCGATTGCAGCGGCGGCGCAGGTATTCAGGCTGATTTAAAAACATTTGCAGCACACGGAACTTTTGGCATGAGCGTAATAGTTTCTGTTGTTGCAGAAAATACGGCACGCGTAATTGATATACAGGATGTTACGCCGGACATGATTGAAAAACAGATGGATGCAGTTTTTGAAGATATTTTTCCGGACGCCGTTAAAATCGGCATGCTTTCCACACCGGAGTGCATGCAGGCAGTAGCCGGAAAATTAAAGGAATACAAACCGCAAAACGTTGTTATTGACCCGGTTATGTATGCCAAAAACGGCTGTGCATTAATGCAGCCTTATGCTATTGATACTTTAATTAAAACCATCATTCCGCTGGCAGATGTGCTGACGCCGAACATTCCCGAAGCAGAAAAAATTGCAGATATGAAAATTACAACCGTTGCCGATATGGAAGAAGCTGCTAAAAAAATCTGCGCTATGGGCTGCAAAGGCATTGTTGTTAAAGGCGGTCATCATATTGGCGATGCCGTTGACGTTTTATATGACGGCAAAGACTTTTATCATTTTGAAACCGAACGCATTGAAACAAAAAATACGCACGGCACCGGCTGCACGTTTTCTTCCGCCATTGCGGCCAACCTTGCCAACGGCTTAACCACGGCAGAAGCTGTTAAAGCTGCCAAGGATTACGTTACAACGGCAATTAAACACAGCCTTGCCAAAGGTAAAGGCTGCGGCCCGACGCATCATTTTGTAGATTTGTACAGAAAGGCAGGCATGCTTGAATAATGGAAATGCAGAACCATTTTGGAAAAATAGTTGAAGAATTGCAGAAAAAACATCCGGTAATTCATCATATTACCAATTACGTAACGGCCCAGGCTTGTGCCGATGCAGCAATCTGCGCAGGCGCTTCGCCCATTATGGCTGATGAGCCGGAAGAAGTAGAAGTTATTACCGGCGGCAGCGATGCTTTAGTGCTGAATTTAGGCACATTTAACTACAATAAAATGATTGGTATGGAACGAGCCGCTGCGGCAGCAAAGAAAAAAGGCATACCGGTTGTGCTTGACCCAGTTGGCGTAATGAGCAGCGCGCTGCGCCTGAATTTTGCGCTTAAACTGCTGCAAAACGGTTTGATTGATATTGTGCGCGGTAATTATGATGAATGTAATGCGCTTTTAGAAGGCAAAGCGGAAGGGCGCGGCGTTGATGTAACAACGCAGGCTGACGAAGGCGAAAAGCTGAAAGCCGCCAAAGGCGTTGCTGCAAAATACAACTGTGTTGTTGCCGTAACCGGGCAGGTTGATTATGTAAGCAACGGCAAGCAGGTGCTGGTATTAAACGGCGGCAACGAAATGTTGAAAAAAATTACCGGCGCAGGCTGCATGACTACAACTTTATGTGCCTGCTGCGCAGCCGTTTGCAAAGATTATATGACCGCAGCGGCACTTGGCATAGTAATTATGGGGCAGGCAGCTGAACTTGCTGCCGGCTTTATGGAGAAAAAAGACGGCCCGGGCATGTTTAAAACACGTTTGTTTGACGGCATTTACCATGTTACAGGCAAGTGGAATTTAATTAACCTTAAACCGGAAGAAAGAATGAACTGATATGAAACCGTTGATTGATTACAGTGTTTATCTGGTAACGGATACAGTGTACTTTAACGATGAAAGCATTTGGAATAAAATGGAAGCGGCGCTTGCAGCAGGGGTAACGCTTGTGCAATACCGCGATAAAACTGCCGAAAGCCGTATTTTGTATGAAAGGGCTTTAAAAATGAAAGCCCTGTGCGATAAATACAAAGTACCAATGCTTGTTGACGACCGTGCGGATATTGCCTTTGCGATAGGCGCAGCAGGCGTGCATGTAGGGCAGAGCGATTTACCTGCGGAAATAGCGCGCCGCCTTTTGGGTGCAGATGCCATTATCGGCGTATCGGCGCATAATGCGGCCGAAGCGCGTGCCGCGGAAGCTGCCGGGGCAGATTATCTGGGCTGCGGCGCTGTATACCCAACCGGCACTAAAAAAGATACTTCTGTTATCGGTACGGAAGGTTTAAAAGCTATCTGCGCAGCAACTAAGCTGCCTTTTGTTGGTATCGGCGGCATAACGCTTGCCAATTACGGCGAAGTATTAGCGGCAGGAGCAAATGGCGCAGCGGTAGTAAGTGCTATTTTAGGTGCGGATAATATTACAGCAGTGGTAAAAAAATTTAAGCAGCTTTCTTTGAAAAAATAGTATATAATTAAGCTAAGAGTTAATGCCGTTTTGGTTGGTTACAGTAAAAGTAATATTGTTGCCTGCTAAAGCGGCATTTGTGCTAAATTTAACTAAAAAATTATTGATTTGTTTATTGACAGATTTTATACATTACTTAATTAAATGGTGGCGATTTATTATTATGAAACAGCAAATTATATCTGGAATAAAATTAGGTTTTGTTATAGCTTTTTTGTTAACAGCTTATGTAATGTATGATGGTATTTGGGGGCCAACATTTTTTGGAATACAAGTACAAGAATATACTGAACCAGCGTATAAGATTAAGATTTACGAAAAGTTTCAAGATATACGTGACCCATCTTATTCTAAATGGATAACTAATAAATATATTGAGAAACAACGTACAAGATTATTTTGTTTGGAAAGAAAAGTTGAATTAAAAAATAGTAATGCTAAAGAAGCAATAGATTAT
>ERZ779889.855-NODE-855-length-35136-cov-3.781363_pt1 | contig 35136 bp, 38 predicted proteins | sample MGYA00511030_ERZ779889 | MGnify/ENA primary metagenome ERZ779889 (study PRJEB29588, sample SAMEA2160616) | human gut metagenome | biome: human gut; feature: human-associated habitat; material: faeces | place: Denmark | collected 2008/2010 ... | reverse complement strand
AGATACTTGTAAAGAAGTAATTTTAAGTTCTAACCCCAAGAAAAGTTATAGAACCATAAAAAACCGGGAGTTTTGCTCCCGGTTTTTAATTTTTTACAGTCCTGCCTGTTCGATGCCGCTGTAGAGATAGCCTAAATGTGCAGTGCTGTTTAAAAGCACCAGGCGCCAAACGCCGTCTTTACATTCAAGCACATTAATGCAGGCATTATCTTGCTTAACATACCAGAAACGGCTCATGTCAAGCCCGAGCAAATCGCAGATAATGGCTTTATTAACTGCATCATGTGCGGCAACCAGCAGTGTTTTGCCGTCATATTTTTGTGCAAATTCATCAAATGCGGCACGGGCGCGTTTACGCACGTCCTCCAAATTTTCGCCTTCCGGCATTTGCACTTTATGAGGTTCGGTATGCCACATTTTAAATTCTTCGGGGTAGCGCGCTTCTATTTCGCAGGCAAGTTCGCCTTCCCATTTGCCATGGTTAATTTCTGTCAGACGTTCATCAATGTGTACCGGCAGATGGTGCAAATCGGCACAGGCCTTGCAGGTAAGATAAGAGCGTTTAAGCGGGCTGGAAATACACATATTTAAAGGCACATCCTTAAGACCGTGTGCCAGCATGCCGGCCTGCTCGAAACCGCGTTCACTCAGGCGCGTATCTTCCTGCCCTTGGTAGCGGCCTTGTATGTTCCAGTTGGTTTCGCCGTGGCGGATTAAAATTATGCGTACCATAATTATCCCTCGCAGTTTATCAGTTTTACATCGATAATGCCTTCGATGCCGCGCAGTTTAAGCATGATGTCATTGGGAATATCGCCGCCGGTGGCAATGGCCATTAAGTTGGTGCCTTCGATGGCGGTGCTGCCTACCTGCATGCCGTTAATGTTAATGCCTGCGCTGCCAAGAATGGTGGCAATCTGGCCAATCATGTTGGGCTTATCGGTGTGCGGTGCGAGCAAAAGGTAGCCTTCCGGTTTAAAGTCAAGGCGGAAGCGGTCGATTTGTACAATTTTGGCTTCCTTGCCGTCAAACAGTGTGCCGGTAAGCGTATGCTCGCCCTTTTCAGTTACTATTTTAACATTTATTGCGGTAGAAAAATAGCCTGTACGGTGAGATTTTATATCGCGTACCTGCAAATGGCGTTTTTTGGCAATGCCCGGGGCATTTACAAAGTTTACGCTGTCTTGCAGAATGGGGTTTAACAGCCCTTTTAAAAAGGCAGTGGTCAGCGCCTGGGTTTCAGTTTGCGCAAGTTCACCGGTGTATTCAATTTCTACGCCTTTAATAGGTCCTTCGGCAAGATAGATGCCAATGGTGCCCATGCGTTCAGCAAGTTTAAAGTAGGGGGCAATGACGGAAGCAACGCTTTTGGGAATGGGCGCCATGTTAACTGCGGTCATTACAGGTTTGCCTTCTAGTGCATCGATAACGCCGTAAGCAACGTCAACGGCAACGCCAATCTGCGCTTCAATGGTGCTGGCGCCAAGGTGCGGGGTTTGCACAACCTGCGGCATGCCAATAAAGGGATTGTTTTCCGGCGTCAGCGGTTCTTCCGGATATACGTCGATAGCGGCGCCTGCAACTTTGCCGTTTTTCAGCGCTTCGGCAAGGGCGTCTGTATCTACGCAGCCGCCACGGGCGCAGTTGACGATGCGTACGCCGTCTTTCATTTTGGCAATGGCTTCGGCATTGATAATGTTGTGGGTTTCTTTGGTGAGCGGGGTGTGAATGGTGATATAATCGGATTTTGCCAAAAGTTCTTCAAAAGGCACCAGTTCCACGCCAACCTGCTGCGCACGATCTTCGGTAATATAGGGGTCGTAGCCGATGGTTGTCATTTCCATAGCCTGCATGCGCAGTGCTACACGGCTGCCAATGCGCCCAACGCCGATAATGCCAAGCGTTTTGCCCTGCACCTGAATGCCGTCAAAACTTTTTCTGTCCCATTTGCCGGCCTGGATAGAAGCATGTGCCTGCGGAATGTGGCGGGTCATGGCCATCATCATGGCAACAGTGTGTTCAGTCGCGGCAATGGTGTTGCCTTCCGGTGCGTTAAGCACCACAATGCCGCGGGCAGTTGCGGCAGGCAGGTCAATGTTATCTACGCCGACGCCTGCACGGCCGATAACTTTTAAGTTTTTGGCAGCGTCAATAACTTCTTTGGTTACCTGCGTTTGGCTGCGTGTTACCAGCCCGTCATATTCACCGATAATTTTCAGCAGTTCTTCTGTGGGCAGATTGGTTTTTACATCAACATCAAAATGTTCGCGCAGCAGTGCTACGCCTTTTTCGCTTACATCATCGCTTACAAGTATTCTCATGGCCATTGTTTTCATCCCCCGTTTATGCGTGTTTTGTTTGGTATTCTTTCATAAAATCTGCAAGGGCGCGGCATGCTTCAGGCGTTACGGCGTTGTAGCAGGATACGCGGCAGCCGCCGACAAGCCTGTGTCCGCCAATGCCTGTAAAGCCGCGTTTTTTGCCTTCGGCGATAAAATCTTTTTCCAGTTCTGCCGTGGGCAGGTTAAACGTAATATTCATTAAGCTGCGGCTGTTTTTCTCGGCATGGGCGCGGTAAAAGCCGTTGCTGTTATCAATAACGTCATAAATAAGCTGTGCTTTTGTGCGGTTGCGTTCGGCTATGGCATTTACGCCGCCCTGAGCTTTAATCCAGTGCAGGGTTTTGTTTACCATGTAAATGGCAAATACCGGCGGCGTGTTGTACAGTGAATCATTAGCAGCGTAGTTTTGGTAACTTAACATAGGCGGTAAATCCTGCCGTGCTGTTTCTAAAAACGCTTTTTTCACAATTACAATTACCACGCCTGCGGGGCCAAGGTTTTTCTGCGCTCCGGCGTAGATAAGGCTGAATTTTTTTACATCTACCGGACGGGAGAGAATATCGCTTGACATATCGCAGATAATTGGCACATCAATATCCGGAAAATCCTGCCATTCGGTGCCGTAAATGGTATTATTGGCAGTGATGTGCAGGTAAGAAGTGTCCGGTTTAAGTTCCAGGCTGTCCGGAATGTAAGTATGGTTTTTATCGGCACTGGTGGCAGCTTCATAAACTTCGCCATAGCGTTTTGCCTCAGCCATGGCTTTTTTTGCCCAAACGCCGGTGTTGGCATAAGCTGCGCGTTTTTTTGTAAAAAAGTTGGCTGCGGTCATTAAAAACTGCAAACTGCCGCCTCCCTGAATAAATAAAATTTCGTAATCATCGGGAATCTGCATCAATTCCCGCAGCAGCGCTTTGGTTTCGGCGTGCATGGCGGCGTATTCCTTGCTGCGGTGGCTCATTTCAATAATGCTCATGCCGGTGCCTTTGTAGTTTAAAAACTCTGCCTGCACTTCTTGTAAAACTTCCAGCGGCATTGCCGAAGGACCGGCGTTAAAATTATAAACTCTGTCCATTTTGTTACCTCCTGCAAATAAAAATAGAGAAGCCGTCCTTGGGACGAGCTTCTCTATCTCGTGGTGCCACCCAAATTCATCGCGCCGGCAAATGGTGCAGATAAAAAATAAAACCCTCAATCCCACATGGGACGAGAGTTACCCGCGTTGCCACCCAAATTGCCTGACGGCCATCTTTAGTACGCTGTATCGGGCGGTACCCGTCGAATTCATCATTCGCATCTCCGGAGCGGAACTTGTTACGCCTTACTGCCGCCTCGCATCAACCGGCGGCTTTCTGTAAGCTCAGCGCAGAGCTTCTCCATCATCGTATTGGCTGTATTGATTTATAGGGCTATTATAACAGTTTTGCGCCGCTTGTCAACAAAACAGCAGGAAAAATTGAATTTGAAAATAAAATAAAGATAATTTGTAATGAAAGTTACAGAATGGAAAGGCGTAAGCATTACACATGTTGTGCATTTAATTTTAATGATAATTTTTGCAGTTTGTTTATATTTTGGTTTAAATAAAACTGACTGTATTCTAGCTTGCTGTTTTTAAAATATGTTTCGTCATCATGACGGTGCTGCTGCAATAAAAACTTTCGCAAATCAAGCAGTCTTTTTAAAACAGTTATATCATTACTGAAATAAAATTCAATAACATCACAATAAGTATAGCATAAACGGTAACAGGCAAGCAGATTATCGCAATGCTGATTATTATACAATTCAGCAAGAGAATAAATGTTGTTTAAAATTACAGCTTGATTTGCATCACAATATTTTATCAAGACACAGGAAGGCAGTACGGTTATGAAACGCGTGCATTGCAAAATAAATTCTGTGCGCCAAGCATCAGGCATAGGTGTTTTTGCGAGTACCGAAAAAATTGTATAAAGCGCATCTCCAAAATGTTTTAGAGTTTCATCTAAATTTTCAAATTCTGCCAGTTCTGTTTTGGCATAGAACGTGTAAAAATTAGCCTCCCAGTCATTGGGGTTGGTTAAAAGAATAATTTTGTAAAAATCTATGGCATCACGGTATTCTTCATTTTTAATGGCTTTACGCGCCAAAAGGTAGCAATTAGTTAAATCTTGTGTTGACATTAAAAACTCCTAAAAAACTATCTTTATAGAAATTTTAGCATAATTTTTTTAAGTTTAAAAGTTTAGGTTAAGATGTGGAATATGTGTTACAATATTAATGAAGTAAAAATTTTAATGCATATCGTGAATTTTAAGGAGCCTTATTAATGAAACAAATAATTCTTTCCTGTCCTACGCTGAAAAAAGAAATCCAGCATTTGCTGGCGGAATATAATCTTGATATGCCGGTATATTATTTGCCGCGGCGTTTGCACAGCGACCCTAAAGAACTGCATGAGTATCTGCAAAATACTATTGATAATTTATATAATGTAGACAGAATTTTAATCTGCGTAAGCGGCTGCGGCGGTGGTACTGCCAATTTAAAAGCAACTACGGCAGAGCTTGTTATACCAAAAACGCGCGACTGCGTTGATGTTTTGCTTTCCGGTGATGATGTAAAATCTATCTGCCGTGCCAAAAACGGCATTTTTATGACGGAAAGCTGGTGGGAAACCATGAAGCAGGGCGAGCTGAACCTTGAAAAACAGATTGCCGAAAAAGGCGAGGAAGAAGGCAAGGCCTTCCTGCGCAAAATTTTTAAAGGTTTTGAGCATTTTTATATTGTAGATACAGGCGTATATGATGTGGATACTATCAGAAAAGAAATGCAGCCGCTTGTGGACGTGCTGAACGGTACGATAGATGTGGTTCCCGGTAAATATGGCCTGCTGCGTAAACTGTTGACGGGCGATATTGATGAAAACTTCCGCGTTATTGCCAAAGAGGGTTGAAAAGCGCATTAAAGCAGGCATTTTGTTTGCTTTTTTACACTTATTATTGTAAAATTATAGGATAAAGAAACGTAAAAATTATTTACAGGAGGATGAAAGCCGTATGAAAACCGACAATCAGGAAATGATTTTAGTAATTGACTTCGGCGGCCAGTACAATCAGCTGATTGCCCGCCGCGTTAGGGAAAGCGGTGTATACTGCGAAATTATGTCTTACAAGCAGAGCCTTGACAAGATAAAAGCCAAAAATCCGAAAGGCATTATCTTCACCGGCGGCCCGAACAGCGCTTATCTGGAAGATTCCCCGACTATCAGCGAAGAAATTTACAAACTGGGCGTGCCTGTTTTGGGCATCTGCTACGGCAGCCAGCTTATGATGCATATGCTGGGCGGGCATGTGTGCAAAGCACCGGAACGTGAATACGGCAAAACTTTAGTTGACTTTGATACGGAAAGCCTCTTGTTTAAAGATATTCCGGCAAAAAATGTTTGCTGGATGAGCCATAACGATTATATTGAAACCGCAGCGCCCGGTTTTAAAATTACGGCGCATACTCCTAACTGCCCGGTTGCGGCGGCAGAAGATGTAAGCCGTGGTTTGTACTGCGTGCAGTTCCACCCCGAAGTGCTGCATACCGACAACGGCACCAAAATGCTGAGCAATTTTGTTTACAATGTATGCGGCTGTGCCGGAACGTGGAAAATGGACAGCTTTGTTGAAGAAACCGTGCAGGAACTGAAAGAGAAAATCGGCACTGGCAAAGTACTGTGCGCTTTGAGCGGCGGTGTAGACAGCAGCGTTTGTGCTGCAATGCTTGCCAAAGCTATCGGGAAACAGCTTACCTGCGTATTTGTAGACCACGGTCTGCTGCGCAAAAACGAACGCGAAGAAGTTTGCTCCGTATTCGGTGAAGGCGGACAATTTGATATTAACTTTATCTGCGTGGATGCGCGTGAACGGTTTTATGGCAAACTGGCAGGCGTAACTGCGCCGGAAGGCAAACGCAAAATCATCGGCGAAGAATTTATCCGCGTGTTTGAAGAAGTTGCCAAAGAAATCGGCGCTGTCGATTATCTGGCACAGGGCACAATTTATCCGGACGTTGTTGAAAGCGGCCTCGGCGGCGAATCGGCAACGATTAAAAGCCATCACAATGTAGGCGGCCTGCCCGATTTTGTTGATTTTAAAGAAATTGTTGAACCTTTGCGCGATTTGTTCAAGGACGAAGTTCGCCAGGCAGGCAGAGAACTTGGCTTGCCGGAATATCTGGTAACACGCCAGCCGTTCCCTGGACCGGGTCTTGCAATCCGCATTATCGGCGATGTAACGGCAGAGAAGGTTGCCATTGTGCAGGATGCCGATTATATTTACCGTGAAGAAGTGGACAAATTGCCGCTGGCACAGCGCCCCAGCCAGTATTTTGCAGCGCTGACCAATATGCGCAGTGTTGGCGTAATGGGCGATGAACGTACTTACGATTACGCTATTGCCCTGCGTGCCGTAACTACCACCGACTTTATGACGGCAGAAGTTACCATGCTGCCGCCGGAAACCATCACCACCGCAGCCAACAGAATAGTAAATGAAGTAAAACACATCAACCGCGTGCTGTTTGACTACACAACCAAACCGCCTGCGACGATTGAGTTTGAATAAATAACTGAACAAAAAAAGAACGTACTAAACGTACGTTCTTTTTTTGTTGTTTTTATTGTAGGCAAATCTTTGAAAAAATGTTATAATTTCTATAACTGTACGACTGTCTTAGAGTGTAACAGTAAAAACTTAATAAGGAGTGTAGTTAAATTATGAGAGAATTTACAGCAGCAAGCCTGTTTTGCGGAGCTGGTGGATTAGACATTGGCTTTGAGAGGGCAGGTTTTAAGACTGTATGGGCAAATGATTTTGATGCCGATGCTTGTAAAACTCATAAAAGCTGGAGTAATGCAGAAGTTGTTTGTGGGGACATATCAAAAATTGATATAAATACTATCCCCAAAACAGATATTATTTTGGGTGGATTTCCCTGCCAGGGTTTCAGCTTAAGCGGACCTAGAAAAATTGATGATTCGAGAAACATACTTTACAAATACTATGTAAAAATAGTAAAAGAAAAAAAACCTTTGATGTTTGTTGGTGAAAATGTAAAAGGCTTGTTGACTATGGGCAATGGGCAAATTATAGAAGCTATAACTGATGAATTTGCTGATTGTGGTTATGATGTTTTTTATAATCTTATGAATGCTAAAAATTTTGGTGTTCCTCAAGATAGGGAAAGGGTTATTATTTGCGGATTCAGAAAAGATTTAAAAATCAGTAATTTTGAATATCCGTTTCCTAGAAAAGAATATGTTACTTTGAAAGAGGCATTAAAAAATATACCGGAACCAACGGAAGAAGAAGTTTGTGCAGCTCCGTATTCGTCTAGGTATATGTCTAGAAACAGGAAACGGAATTGGGATGAAGTATCTTATACGATTCCTGCTATGGCTAAACAAGTAGCATTATATCCTGGTTCGCCGGATATGGTGAAAATCGATAAAGATTTATGGAAATTTGGAAAAGGTGGAGTTACTCGTAGATTAAGCTGGAAAGAAGCTGCGGCTATCCAAACATTTCCGCCAGAAATTGAATTTTATGGTAATTTAGTAAGCAAATATAAACAAATTGGTAATGCAGTACCAGTAAAATTAGCAGAAGTAATTGCAACACATTTATATGGAATGTTAGCAAATAAAGTTTAAAGGTGGTTTTAATATGGCGAAACAAACTGAAAACGGTAAAGCTTTTGAATATGCTTGTGCATTAGCTATTTTTAATAAATATAAAAATAAACAGCCAGTTTTGTTTCTAGAATCGCCACAAATAAAAACTGCTAAAAAATTTTATGATTTAGCAACGGAAGATGAGAGAAGAAATTTTAATTTAGCTGCTAAAGCTGCAATTAAAGTCATAGAAAGTTTTGAACCCAAATTAAATGACCATGATGGGGATATGCCTTTAATTTTAACTTTACAGACGGACTCCCAAGGTGAGCAAGGCGATGTTAGGGATGTACTTTGTATTAGAAAGAAAGATGGTTGGCAGATAGGGTTATCCTGTAAACATAATCATCATGCAGTAAAGCATAGCCGTTTGTCTGCAACTATTGATTTCGGTGAAGAATGGTTTGGCAAACATTGTTCAAAAACATATTTTGATGAAGTTGTGCCCATTTTTAATGAATTAAGGCAAATGCGTGATGAAAGTAATAAAACAAAATTATGGAAAGATATAGATAATAAATCAGAAAAATATTACGTTCCTGTTTTACAAGCGTTTATGAAGGAACTAAAAGCTATTGATAAACAGTATCCTCGTGAAATACCTGAATTATTAATACGTTATTTAATTGGCAGATATGATTTTTATAAGGTTATTACAAATGATAGTGGGCGTTTTACAAGAGTTGAAGCTGTTAATATTTTTGGAACTTTGAATAAACCTTCAAAAAAGCATAAACCAGCAGTTAAAGTGCCTTTGTTAAAAATGCCAACAGAATTTTATCATATTGGTTTTAAAGAAAATTCTACTAATACTATAATAGTAGCTTGCAATAATGGCTGGAATATTTCTATGCGTTTGCATAATGCAAGTTCAAAAGTAGAGCCTTCTTTAAAATTTGATGTAAACCTGATTGCTTTGCCAAATTCTGTTTATCCAATTAATGAAAAATGGGATAATTTATATGCTTGTAATGAAGAAATAAGTTATTTTGTGGCAGAAGAAGTTTTATCAGATTTTAGCAAATAATCTTTATCAGGAAAGGCATCTTTTTGCAAATCTATTATTGTTTCTTCAATAGTTTTTATGCAAATATCCAAATGTTTTGAGATATCTTGACCCCAAAAATGAAGGATTGTCCAACCTAGTGATGCTAATTTTTTATCATTCTCAGCATCGCGTGCCATATTTCTTGAGATTTTCTTTAACCAATATTCAGGGTGTTTTCCTTTTTCTAACCTTGCTTTTAGTTTCTCCCAGTCTTTACCGTGAAAAAATTCACTATCACAAAAAATAGCAATTTTATATTTTGTTAATACAATATCAGGTTTACCTGGTAATTGCTTAAAATTTTTTCTATAACGGTAACCTTTTTGCCAAAGTGCTTTGCGTAATTTTAATTCAATAGATGTATTTTGGCTTTTTATTCTTTGCATATTTTTTGAAATAGTTTTTTCGTTACGTTGCATGATTTTATATGTAAGTTCTGCCTATTTTAAATATCGATAATATTATTAAGAGGAGACTATTATGTATTTAAAATATGTTCAAATTATAAACTTTAGAAATTTAAAAAACACAAAATTTAAATTTTTAGAAGGGACAAATAGTATTATTGGTGAAAATGATGCAGGAAAGAGTAACACTATGACTGGTATTAGGATTTTATTGGATAGTGACTATTATTATAATACAAAAAGATTAAAAGAAACAGACTTTTCTTTTGAATTGAAAAATTGGCGTGGACATTGGATTATAATATCTGCTTTTTTTGATAAGATAACAAGTAATGATAAGAAAAATGAAATTTGTTCAGAGTTGATACCGGCGAATGAAAATGAAAATTTTTTAGCATCATATATTAGGTGTAAAGATACATCTTATGGTACGGTAACACTATTCATTAGACCTAATAGAAATATTAGAACTAAATTACATAATGCAAAAGATATTAGTTCTTTTAACGCAATAAGAAGTGAAATAAAATTAGCAGATTATGAATTTTTTTATACAGCTCGCTCACAAGCAGATTTTACTGATCCAATTGTATATAAATCTATAGTAGGAGATTTAGAAAATGGCAAATATGCAGATCCTGATAATGCAGATTTGTCAATAATTGGAGGGAAATTAAATATTTTAGATGTTTGGTCACATATTTCTATTTCTTTTATAGATGCATTAAGGGATGTTAATCTTGAAATGAAAAAACCTAGAAACCCTATACGCAGAATTATTGATTCAATACAAACAGAGATAAAATTAGAAGATATAACTACAATAAAAGAGCAAGTAAAAGCTTTGAATAAATCGATTATGGAAGTTAAGCAGATTTCTAATATCGGATCTAAAATTGCAAAAAAAATGGATGAAATTGTAGGTTTGGTTTATTCTCCTGAAATAGCGTTGGAATCAAGAATCAAAACAGACATTTTATCTATTTCTAAAAACATTATGATTATGACAGGTAAGGATTATGATATTAATTTACTAGGATTAGGACATTTAAATGTCCTTTATATGGCACTTAAATTAGTAGAATTTGAATATAATAAAACTAATGAGATACTTAATATCATGTTAATCGAAGAACCAGAAGCTCATGTTCATACACATATTCAAAAAACATTATTTAATAAATTTGAAAATTCGTTAGAATATACTCAAATTATTATGAGTACACACTCTACCCAAATATCAGAAATTGCAGATATAGATAAAATTAATATATTAAAGCAAGAAAATAAACATACAATAGTTATGAGTCCTACTAATAATTTAGATTGTTTTGGAATTGAAAACTTAAAATTAAAAGCAATACCACTTTCAAAATGTTTGGAACGATATTTAGATGCAAAGAGATCGGTTTTATTATTTTCAAAGGGTATTATTTTAGTTGAAGGTGATGCTGAGGAAATTATGTTACCATCTTTAGTAAAACAGTCTCTAGGTGTAACATTAGATGAGTTAGGCATTGGATTAATAAATATTGGAAGTGTAGCCTTTGAATATATTGCTTCTATATTTTCTGAAGATAGAATACAAAAGAATTGTGCAATTGTAACTGATTTAGATACATTTCTTAATGGCACTCAAAAGTCTAAGAAAAAAGCTGAAAAAATAGGTCTGTCTAGACAAGAAAAACTAGAAAAACTATTTAAAATAAATAAATTTGTTAAATCATTTTATGCTAAGTATACATTTGAGATAGAATTTTTTACACTTGAAATGAATAGGGAATATTTTAAAAGTATAGTATCAGAAATTTATAGTGATCAAAGTACAATCGCAAAACATCATAGGAATATAGATAGTGATTTAAAAATCCAATATGATACAATTCTTAATGTTGCAGAATATGTTGGAAAAGGCTGGCTTGCAACAATTGCAGCTACGAAAATTAATTTTAATACTAGTTTGCCTAACTATTTGTTAGAAGCAATTAACTTTGCTTCTAAATCTTCTATTAATGAAGATGTTATATGGAAGATGTTAAAATATCAAATTGACAATAATAAAGGTAAAGATGAATGGAACGATTTGTGTCAAGAGTTTTATAAGAAAAATATATATGATGATGAGTTTTGTGAAAAATTTTATAGAGAAAAGCCAAATAATATATTAACAAAATTGTTAAATAAGGTATGAAAATGGATTTTGAATTTAATTTTTTAAAGGATTTAAATGAAAAACAAAAAAATATATGTATTGGCAATAAAAATTATATGTTGATTGCATGTCCAGGTAGCGGAAAAACTCGAACACTAACTTATAAATTGGCATATATGGCTGAAAAGTATAGATGTTCGCGAAAATGGAATATTGCAATAACATATACTAATAGGGCAGCTGAGGAGATAGAGAATAGACTAATTGATATGGATATATCATTAGACAATGTATGGACTGGGACAATACATCAATTTTGTATGCATTTTATTATAAGACCGTATGCTATTTATTCTGATAGATTAAAATTTGGTTATAAGATTATTGATGAACATGTAGTTCAAAAATATATAAAAGAAATAGTTGAGAGAAGAGGTCTTAAGTATGACTATCGTAAGAATTATTTTGAGTGTGAAGAAATAAGATTTGATTATAAAAAATTTATTATAGATAAAAAAGAAATTGATTTTGATTCTATATTGGATATTTCAAATGAACTAATAACAAAAAATAAATTTATTGCAGAAGATATTGCAAATATTGTGCGATCGTTGTATGTAGATGAATTTCAAGATACAAATGAATTGCAATATCAAATATTGGGGGCTATCGTTAAAAATAACAATAGAATAAATATGCTGTTTGTGGGAGATACAAATCAAGCTATATATGGAAATTTAGGTGGAGTGGTTAAAACAAAAAACGAAATAGAACATTTAATGGGTCAAACATTTGAAGAAGTATTTATGCTGGATTGCTATAGATCAACTCAAAAAATTATAGATTATTATAATAATTTTGCCATTGAATACAGAAATATTTGTTCTTTTTATTGTAATAGTGGGTTTAATAGCCATATTTGTTATAATCATGAAGTTTATAGAAATGAGTTAGTTGATAAGATTGTGGAAATAATTGAATATGATATCAGAAGAAATATTTCCGAAAAAGAGATATGCATTGTTGCACCTCAGTGGTATTTATTATTTGACTTATCATTAAAATTAAAAGATAGATTACCTCATATCAATTTTGATTCTCCTGAGATATCTCCATTCAAACCAGATCCTTTGAATCCTTTTTTTTTAATGGCTAGATTGATTTATACTGTTCCAGGAAAATTAACCGTTATGAGAAAAAGGATTGCAAATAAAATTTTGAAAATTCTTGAAGAGGAATATCAATTAACTATAGATTCTCAAATAAATTCAAGTTCATTTTTAAAGATTGTTAATAGTTATCAAAATAATACCATTAGCGGAATGGAATATTATGAACAATGTACTAAATGGATTTTAAATTCTATTGGAATTGAAATAAATAATGAAGTAGCTTTAAATGAAACATTGGAAATGTTTATTGATAACAGTAAGTCAAGAATAAATAAATATAATATCATAAATACAAATGAAAATTTTAGGACATATTTTTGTGAAAAAAGCGGAATCGTAATTAGTTCTATACATGGAATAAAAGGTAAAGAATACAAAACTATAATAGCTTTTGGCTTATTAAACGGACTTATTCCACATTGGGATTTTATAATGAAAACTGAAATGAGAGATTTAAGAATAAATGAAACAAAGAAGTTATTATATGTGCTATGCTCTAGAGCAAAAGAGAACATATATTTATTTAGTGAAAAAGGTAGATTAACGAAAAAATGTCATGAATATATTGCAACAAATGAATTAAAAGAATTAAATTTTTGCTATGACGTAATTTCAGTGCAGTAGTAAAGGAGGCATTCCCATGATTGTTACAACTACACAAACTGTTGAGGGCAGGCAGATTGTTGAATATAAGGGTATTGTTTTTGGTGAAGTAGTGTCCGGCGTAAATTTTGTTAAGGATATGTTTTCGAGCATAACTGATATTTTTGGCGGGCGCAGCAGCACTTATGAAAATGAGTTGCAGGAAGCGCGTGAAAAAGCTATTGAAGAAATGTGCGAGCGTGCTGCAAAACGTGGTGCCGATGCTGTTGTCGGTGTTGATGTTGATTACGAAGTTTTGGGCAAGGAAAACGGTATGCTGATGGTAAGTGTTAGCGGCACGGCAGTTAAGTTAAAATAGTTATTTGCAGTTAATTTAATATTATAAAATTAAGGCTTGGTTTGGCTGTTAAGTGAATCAAGCCTTTTTATTTTTTACAAGGCAATGTTATATAATTTGATGAAATAAGCTAAAACAGCACTGCGATGTTATTGTTTTAGTAGTTTTTTTAGTATCAGTATGTAAAACAGCAAAAGGGTATTTTAAAGAGTGTTTAAAAATTTAATGTTAAATTACCAGTGATTTTTGCAACCTTGCTGTGTTTGTGTTAAGATTAGGCTATAAAATTTTAAGGATTGATGAAGATGATTGAAGTTGTAGCAGCGCTTATCCGCCGCGACGGAAAAATTTTAATATGCAGGCGGCCGGCGGATAAGGCGCGGGCATTGCTGTGGGAGTTTCCCGGCGGCAAGGTGGAAGCTGGCGAAACCAAAGAGCTGGCGCTTGTGCGCGAGTGCCGCGAGGAGCTTGCCGTGACCGTTAAACCGTACAGCGTTTATTATGAAGTTACACATAAATATCCGGATATAACAATTCATTTAACTTTGTTTAACTGCACTTTGCAGGAGGGCGAGCCGCAAAAGCTGGAACACAGCGAACTTGCCTGGATACAGCCGCAGGAGGTAACGGCTTATGAGTTTTGTCCTGCGGATAAAGTAATAGTTGAAAAACTGGCGGCATTAAAATGAAAATACCGTATTTTGTTATAGATGCGTTTACTGGCGCTGCATTCAAAGGCAACCCTGCCGGTGTTTGCGTGCTGCCAAATCCGCTTAAGCCGCAGCTGATGCAGAAAATTGCGAAGCGCAATAATTTGCCTGAAACGTCTTTTATCTGCCGGCAGGCCTAGATGTGGAGCCTACGCTGGTTTACACCAGCCTTTGAGATTGATTTATGCAGGCAGTGCAGCTTTCGCCTCGTGGCGGAGAACTTTTGGGCAGACTTAATGGCGATACAGTTTGCATTTGCGGACAGGCAAAGCTATATTTAAAAGGTGAAATTTATTCATGAAAAGCATAATTAAACTCCAAACCAGGCGCCTTGTGCTGCGCGAACTTACAGCAGATGATGTTAATAATTTGCGTACAATTTTGCAGGACGCGGACGTGATGTATGCATGGGAAGCTCCTTTTACGGATGAGGAGGTAAAAAACTGGCTTGTAGAAAATTTGCGCCGCTATAAAACAGATGGTTTTAGTTTTTGGGCGGTAGAGCGTAAAAAGGACGGCGGGTTCATCGGCGTATGCGGACCGCTTATTGAAACCATTAACGGCGTGCGGCACATGGGCATAGCGTATATTTTTGCCAAAGCCTGCTGGGGTAATGGCTATGCTGCGGAAGCGGCTGCCGGCTGTGTAAATTACGCGTTTAACGTGTTTGGCGCAAAGGAAGTTATTGCCGAAATCCGTCCGGAAAATAAAAAAAGCCGCCGTGTTGCAGAGCGTTTGGGCATGCAGGTGAAAAGCAGTTTTGTTAAAATTTACAAAGGCAAGGAAATGCCGCATTTAATTTATGCGCTTACAAAGGAGAACGAAAATGTTTAATTTGCAGCAATGGCTTGATGAATATATAAGTGCGGTTGACGATGTTTTTGGCGTACGCATTATGTTTATTGGCTTGCAGGGCAGTTACGCCCGCGGCGAAGCGCACGAGGGCAGCGATATTGACGTTGTGCTGCTGCTTAATAAACTGAGCATTGAAGATTTAAAACTTTACCGCAAGGCGATTGCCGGTTTGCCGGAGCGTGCTAAAATTTGCGGATTTTTAAGCGGCGTTGATGAACTGGCGGCGTGGGACAGGGCGGATTTGTTTCAGTTTTACCACGATACCAAAGCAGTTTACGGTGATTTAGATTTTTTAGCATCGCTGCTTACGCCTAAAGCAGTACAGCGGGCGGTGCATACCGCAGCGTGTAATATTTATCATGCCTGCGTGCACAATTTTGTACATGAGCAAAGCGTTGAAATTTTAAAAGGCTTATGCAAAGCTGCTGCTTTTGCTTTGCAGGCGAAATATTATTTAGAAGAAGGCGCATATATCAGCCGCAAAAAAGATTTACTGCTAAAATTAAACGGCATTGATTATGAAGTTTTGCAGCTTGGAATGCAGCAGCAAAATGATTTGGAAAAAGCAACGGAACTGCTTTTAGAATGGTCGGCGCAGATTATTAAGGAATATGGAGTGGAAGATAGTGCAGAAACCGAAGATTAAAATAACCGTTATTGACCGCAAAGGGCCTGTGGGCTGCCACCACGGGCATAAAGTTGGCGATAGTTTTGATTTTGATACGGAACGCGGTAAGCTGTGTCCGATGGCAATGCATGTTGCATTTCCGTATATTGATATTTTGCGCTACGGCGGCGCAATTCCCGGTGCGGAACCTGGCACGGCCGTATTTTGCTGCCCGGATGTTGACACAATTAATGTGTTTAAGGTAGAAGTGGTGCGCAATGACGGAACAGAAAAGTGATTTGCGTAAAATTCCCGGCATCGGCGAAAATATTGAACAGGATTTATTGAACATCGGCATTACCTGTATAGCCGATTTAAAAGGGCAGGACCCGGAAGAACTTTACCGGCGCGATTGTGAGTTTAAAGGGCGAAAAGAAGATTTATGCCAGCTTTATGTATTCCGTGCGGCTGTTTATTATGCCGATAATAAAGTGACAGAGCCGGAAAAATTGAAATGGTGGTACTGGAAAGATAAAAAATATCCGCCTGAAGGGCGCTGATATTGCGGCAGGCACTAAAATTTGCAAAGAGTTCACCGATTGTACTAACTTTAGCCAAAGCCTTTTGGTATGATAAAAGTGCAGCAAATATAGAAATGAAGGTGAGATGATATGCAAATTAAAGTTTTAGGGCCTATGACGAAGCAGGTGGAGGTGCTGTTCCAAAACGCTGCTGTGGCTGCTAAAAAATTAAAATGTAATGCCAGGTTTGAACGCGTGAGCGAACTGCGCCGCATTATGGCGTATGGAGCAATGACACTGCCGGCGCTGGTAATTGATGGCAAGGTTGTTGCAGGAGGGAATGTGCCTGGCGTTGAAGAAATTATGCAGATTATTAAGCAAATGCAGTAACGACTGAATAGATAAATAAAAAAACAGCAGGCTTTAATGCCTGCTGTTTTTGTTTTACTTAACGCCTGCGCGGCGGCATGGTGTGGATGCTGTGTCCATCGGCAGCGTGTACTGCTTCGGTGATGCCTTCGCAGAAGGTGGGGTGCGGGTGCAGTGCCATTGCCATTTGTGCTTTGGTCAACCCGGCGCTTACTGCCGTAACCATTTCACCAATCATATCGGTGGCGCGTCCGCACATCATTTGTGCGCCAAGAAGTTTTTCTGTTTCAGCATCAAACACCAGCTTAATAAAGCCGCGTTCTTCGTTTTCAATAATGGATTTGCCGTTGCCGCTCATAATATATTTGCCTGTAATAACGGCTTTGCCCTGCTGTTTGGCTTCGTCTGCCGTGATGCCGACGGTGGCAATTTCAGGAGAGGTGTATACGCAGCTTGGTACAAGGTTCGGGTTAACTGTAGTTGCCATGCCGCAAATGTGTTCAACTGCGGCAATGCCCTGTGCTTCGGCTGCGTGTGCAAGCTGTATGCCGCCGGTAACATCGCCGATGGCGTAAATATGCGGCACATTGGTCTGGTAATTGGCGTTGACTTTAATACGCCCGCGTTCCAGTTCAAGGCCTGCTGCTTCCGGGTTCAGACCTTCGGTAACGGCACGGCGGCCAACGCAAATCAGCACGCCGTCGGCGCTTACGGTTTCGGTTTGGCCTTTCCGTTCAAAAGTGCAGGTCAGTTTGCCGTTTTCCTGCGTAATGCCGGTTACAGTGCTGGCAGTGTTGACAGCAACGCCGCGTTTTTTTAAAATCATGGTCAGGTTCTGCGAAATTTCGCGGTCCATGTTGGCAAGTATTCTGTCCAGGGCTTCAATAATGGTAACCTTACGGCCAATGCCGTTATAAACGCTTGCCATTTCCACGCCGATAACGCCGCCGCCGATAATTACCAGCTCGTTGTAATCGCACGCATCGGTGTCAAGCATTTCATCGCTGGTAACAACATTGGGCAAATCAGCGCCGGGGATGGGCGGCACAAACGGTTTGCTGCCCGTTGCTACAATAAAGTTTTTGGCGGTGTAGGTTTCGCCGTTTACGGTCACGGTTTCCGGCGATGTAAAGGCTGCCGTGCCTTCGATAACGTCAATGCCATTACCTTTTAAAAGCTGTGACACGCCGCCGCGGAGCTGTTCCACTACCTGTGCTTTGCGGGCGTGCATGGCTTTAAAATCTGCTTCTTTGCCGCTTACGTTGATACCCATTTTTGCGGCTTCGCCAAGTTCGCGGTATAAATTAGCGCTGTGCATTAAGGTTTTTGTGGGGATGCAGCCGCGGTTAAGGCAGGTGCCGCCAACTTCCGCACGTTCAATAACGGCGGTTTTAAGCCCAAGCTGCGCCGCACGTATAGCAGCAACATAGCCGCCCGGGCCTGCGCCGATAACAATTAAATCGTATTGCATGGTAATGCGCCTTTCTATATTGTAAGTTCTGCTAAAAATTTACTGATGTCGTTTCCTGCTGCGTTGTTTATTTTTTGCGCTGCCTGTGCCAAGTCCTGCGCCGTAAACATGCAGCCGTTAAAAAATTGCCCTGCGCCATTTAAAAGCTGCCAGTCCATAGAATCTGTATAAACCTGTGCTTCCTCAACTTTACCGCCGTCGATTTTGCAGCACAGAGTAAAACTGCCCCAATCAAAGCGGGCTTCCGTCTGCCAGGTAAAGGGCAGGCGTTTGCCGAGGCGGAAGTCATCATTTTTAAACTCTTGCTCGTAACTTAAAAGCTCGGCTTCATTAAAATCTGCGGCGTTCAGCCGGTGCGGCTTGCTGCCGTAAATTTCTGCAAAAGCATTAATCAGTGCGTTTTGCAGTACAGGTACGGTTAACGTTGGGCAAACTTCTTTAAGGTTAAGCACGCGGCTTTTAACGGAACTAACGCCTTTGGCTTTCAGTTTCAGTGGGGAAACGGTCAGGTATTTTGCCATTTTATCCGTTTTAACGTCAAGTAAAAGCGTGCCATGATGGTATTTTTTGCTGCCGCTGGTATAAAAGGCATTGCCTGATACTTTGCGCCCATCTACAAGAATATCGTTGCGCCCGCTTTTTTCGGCTTTAATGCCAAGGTTTTGCAGGGCGGTAATGATAACGTTAAGCTGGCGGTCAAGATTGTAAGCCGATATATCCGTTAAAAAGGTGAAGTTTAAATTGCCGCTGTCGTGGTACACAGCGCCGCCGCCGGAAAGACGGCGGACAAGATGCCCGCCGTCATTACGCAGCAGTGCCATGTTACATTCTGCCCACGGGTTTTGGTTGCGCCCGATAACAACGGTTTTTTTGTTTTGCCACAGGTACAGCGTTACGCTGCCGGCAGGGATATGTTCAAGCAGGTAGCGTTCTGCCGCCAGGTTGCGGTATGGATTGGTGCAGCTTGTAATGTAACAGGAAACCGGTATTTTATTTGCGTACATATTTTAAAATAGGTTTGCGTGCCGCCTGTACTTCGTCGGGGCGTTTAATCTGCGCATTATGCGGAGCGTTGTGCATGTATCCGGCATCGGTATGCGCGAGCGCGTGCAGTTCTAAAAGCGCAGTTACAGCTTCGTCCAAAGTTTTGCGGTTTTCCGTTTCTGTAGGTTCCAGCATCAGCGCTTCATGCACAATAAGCGGGAAGTACATCGTTGGCGGGTGAATGCCGCGGTCGATTAACGATTTGGCAACATCCAGCGCCGTTACGCCGGTAGCTTTTTTCAGTTCCTCAAGGCTCATGACAAATTCGTGCATGCAGGTATGGTCATAAGCCATATCATAGGTGTCCTTTAATTTGTGCATCATGTAGTTGGCGTTTATAACTGCCGTTTCCGATGCTTCACGCACGCCTTCGCTGCCAAGCGTTAATACATAGGCAAGCGCCCTTACGCATACAAGGAAATTGCCGTAGAAGGAACGCATCTGTAAATGCCCTGCTTCTGCATTGTCGCCCAATGCGGATGTAGGCAGGAAATCTTTTAAGATAGCTTTGCATCCAACCGGTCCTGCGCCGGGACCGCCGCCGCCGTGCGGGGTGGAGAAGGTTTTGTGCAGGTTGAGGTGTACAACGTCAAAGCCCATATCGCCGGGACGGGCAATGCCCATAACGGCGTTAAGGTTCGCGCCGTCGTAATAGCACAGGCCGCCTGCTTCGTGGATGATATTGGTAATTTCAAGAATATTGCTGTCAAACAGGCCAACGGTGTTAGGGTTGGTAAGCATCAGCCCTGCCGTAGTATCGTCAACAGCGGCGCGCAGTGCGTCAAGGTCAACGCAGCCGTCTGCGCCGGAAGGCACGTTAACAGTGGTAAAACCTGCCATTGCCGCGCTGGCTGGGTTAGTGCCGTGCGCGCTGTCCGGTACGATAATTTTGGTGCGTTTGGCATCGCCATGCGCTTCATGGTATTTTTTAATCAAAAGTAAGCCTGTAAATTCACCGTGCGCACCGGCGGCAGGCTGAAAGCCCATTTTATCCATGCCGGTAATTTCGCACAGGTATTTATCCAAAAGTTCAAGCGCATCAAGGCAGCCCTGTACGGTTTCTTTGGGCTGCAGCGGGTGGATGGCGGCAAAGCCCGGCAGTGCTGCCATTTCGTCATTAATGCGCGGGTTGTATTTCATGGTGCAGCTTCCAAGCGGATAAAAGCCGTTGTTAACGCCATGGGCGCGTTTGGCAAGCGCCGTGTAATGGCGGCTGATTTCCGTTTCGGAAAGTTCCGGCAGCGGCAAGTCTGCCTGGCGGCAGAGGTTTGCGGAAAGTTCGGTTACAGGCACGTCACATTCCGGAAAAATATCGCAGCCGTGTCCGGGCATGCTTTTTTCAAATAACAGTTCCATTAAGCACACACCTCCCTGACAATGGCAGCAACTTTATCCAGAGTTTCCTTGCCTGCTTTTTCGGTTACGCACCACAGTACGCCTTCTTTAATTGGCAAGCCGCCAAGGATGCCTTCTTTGGCAAGGGCTGCCATAACTTCATCCTGTTTGGGCAGGGTAGTAACAAATTCGTGGAAAAATTCGCCTGTATAAACAAGTTTTACGCCTTCGATTTTGCAAAGTTCCTGCGCCAGATAATGTGCTTTGCTGAGGCAGAGCGTTGCTGCCTGTTTTAAGCCTTTAGGGCCAACGGTGGAAAGGTAAACTGCTGCCGTTAAAGCACACAGGGCTTCGTTTGAGCAAATATTGCTGCTTGCTTTCTCGCGGCGGATATGCTGTTCGCGTGCTTGTAAGGTAAGTACATAAGCGCGGTTTCCTTCCGCATCGACGGTTTCGCCTACAATACGTCCCGGCAGTTTGCGCGTCATGGCGGCATTGGCTGCCATAAAACCAAGGTAAGGTCCGCCGAAGCCTAACGGCAAACCCAAAGGCTGACCTTCACCAACGGCAATGTCAGCCCCGCATTCGGCAGGGGTTTTCATCAGCGCAAGTGCTATGGGATTTACGCCCATAATATATTTGGCGCCGCCTGCATGGGTTATTTCCGCAATTTCTTCTGCGTTTTCAAACTGCCCGTAAAAGTTGGGCTGCTGTACATAAACGCAGCAAACATCCGGCGTAAGCATTTCTTTTAAGGCTTCCATGTCGGTTTTGCCGTCTTTGGCAGGAATAAGGCGCAGTTCTGTGTTAGCGCCGTAGCAGTAGGTTTGCATGGTGGCGATAACGTCAGGGTTAGCCGCAGCGCTTACCAGTGCCACGGTGCGTTTACGGTCGCGGCACATAGCAATGGCTTCTGCCGCAGCGGAGGCACCGTCATATACGGATGCGTTGGCAGTATCCATGCCGGTCAAAGTGCAAATCATGGTCTGGTATTCAAAGATTGATTGCAGAATGCCCTGGCTCATTTCAGCCTGGTAGGGCGTATAGCTGGTTACAAATTCTTCTTTGGAGGTAATATATTTAACAATGGAGGGGATGTAATGGTCATATGCACCGGCGCCGCGCAGTATGGTACTGAAAACCGTGTTTTTGGCGGCAAGTTCCTGCATTTTTGCGCGTACCTGCATTTCGCTCATGCCTGCGGGCAGGTTCAGCGGTTTATCAAGGTAAACTTCGTCCGGCACATCTTTAAAAAGGCTGCGGATACTTTCATATCCTGCTTCGGCAAGCATTGCCTGCCGCTCTTCTTTAGTAGAAGGAATGTAGCTTCCCATAAGCAGGCCTCCCTTATTTTTGTTCGGATTCTACAAATGCTGCGTATTCTTCGGCGGTCAGCAAATCTTCCTGGTCAGTGATAGTGTCAAAACGGGCAATCCAGGCATCGTAGGGAGCTTCATTAATTGCCTGCGGTGCATCTGCCAGTTCTTCGTTAACTTCGGCAACCGTGCCGGTAACAGGGCAGTATACGTCAGAAACTGCTTTTACGGATTCCACATCGGCAAAGGTATCGCCGGTGCTGAAAGTATCGCCGGGCATGGGCAGGTTGACAAATACCAGGTCGCCCAGTTCGTTTTGCGCATAATCGGTCAGGCCAACGGTTACGCTGCCGTCATCTTCAAATTTAACCCATTCGTGAGATTTAGTGTAGCTGAGATTTTCGGGAATGTTCATAATAAAATCCTCCTTGTTTTTATGTGTTTAATTTTTAAGAACGTTTGTAAAACGGAAGGGGTACAACTTCGGCGGCAATTTTGCGTCCGCGTACGTCAACTTCAAGCTGCGTGCCCGGTTCTGCGTAATCAACAGGAACCATTGCCATGGCAACAGGCGCGTTAAGGTATGGGCAGTGTGTGCCGCTTGTAACAACGCCAATTTTGGCATCACCGCTGTAAACATCGCAATGTTCGCGCGCTATGCCGCGGCCGGTAATTTTTAAGCCCACGCGGATAACTTTCGGTTCGCCTTTGGCTAAAATGGCATCCATGCCGATAAAGTTATCTTTGCCGAGTTTTACAAAGAAATCAAGCCCGGCTTCCAGCGGAGTAATGTCATCCGTCAGTTCATGCCCGTAAAGCGGCATGGCAGCTTCAAGGCGCAATGTGTCGCGCGCACCAAGACCGCAGGGAATAAGACCGTATTCCGCGCCTGCTTCCATCAGCAGGTTCCATAATTTAGGGCCGTCTTCTGCGGCACAGTAAAACTCATAGCCGAATTCGCCGGTGTAACCGGTGCGTGATACAAGGCATTTTATGCCTTTAACGTCTACATCTTTAACGAAACTGTAATATTTAGTGGGGATTCCTTCCTGCGGGACAACCTTAGCCGCGATTTCTTTGGCTTTGGGTCCTTGCAGCGCAAGCTGGGCAATGCTGTCGGAAACATCTTCAAAAACAGCGCTGCCTGTAAGGTGCGCCTTCACCCAATCGGCGTCTTTATGGCGGTTAGCGGCATTAACTACCAAAAGGTATTCTTCACCGTTTACTTTGTAAATAAGCACGTCGTCCACAATTCCGCCGTGTTCGTTGCACATCGGGCTGTAACGTACCTGCCCGTCATACATATTGGCAAAATCATTGCAGAAAAGGTTCTGCACATTGGCAAGGGCGTCCGCTCCTTTAATTAAAAATTCGCCCATGTGCGAAACATCAAAAAGCCCGCAGGCAGTGCGCACTGCCATGTGTTCTTTAATAACGCCCGTGTACTGCACCGGCAGCAGATAACCTGCAAACGGCACAATTTTTCCTCCGGCCGCAACATGGCAATCATAAAGAGGTGTTTTTAATTCCATCAAAACGATACTCCTTTTTTCGTTGTCATGCAACGCATAATCCGGTAGTTATCCGGTATTAAGTCCATTATATAACAACAAAATCGAGTATTCAACCGAGTTTGTACCTACCCCGAAGAAATTTTCAGAAAAAACAAAAAAGCAGAAGCCGTTAAAACTTCTGCTTTAAAAGATTAATATGCCTGTTTTAAATTGTTTATGCTTTCGGCACAATATCACCGACGCCGTTTAAAATGTGGCGTGGGCGGTAAGCAAATACCTGCATGTTTTCGCGGGTGGTTACGCCGCTGAGCACCAGTACGGTTTCCAAGCCGCTTTCCATGCCTGCAACAATGTCGGTATCCATGCGGTCGCCAATCATTGCCGCTTCATCGCTGTGTACGCCAAGCAACCTTAAGCCGGTACGCATCATCAGCGGGTTAGGCTTGCCGACAAAATAAGCGTTTTTGCCGGTGGCAAGTTCAATCGGCGCTACAAAAGCGCGGCAGGCCGGAATAATGCCGTTTTCCGTAGGCCCGGTTAAATCAGAATTGGTGGCAACCAGTTTGGCGCCGTTTTGGATGAGTTTTACGGCTTTGATAATCATTTCGTAGTTGTATGATTTAGGTTCGCCGATAACGACATAATCAGGCGTGGTGTCATTCATGGTAATACCTTCTTCATACAGTGCGTTCATCAAACCGGCTTCGCCCATAACGTAAGCGCTGCACCCGGGCTGCTGGCTTTTTAAAAAGCGTGCCGTTGCCTGTGCGCTGGTGTAAAAATGGGTTTCGTCAATATCCAGCCCCATGCGCTGCAATTTTTGCTGCAAATCGCGCGGCGAGCGGTCACTGGAGTTGGTTAAAAATAAAAACTTTTTATCTTCTTGGTACAGCCAGTTTACAAATTCTTTTACGCCGGGCAGCAGTTTGTTGCCGTGGTAGATAACGCCATCCATATCGCAGATAAAGCCTTTTTTGTTTCTGATATCGTCTAAATTTTCTATGGTAAACACTCCTTTCAGTGAGATGACCTGCTTTTATTATGAAGTAAAAACGGCGCAAATTCAACAGCGGCAGCTTAAAAATTAACAAAAAATTTACGCCTGTTTAAAATATGATATAATGAAGATAAAATAAATGGCGCAGTTTTTACGGAGGTTATGATGAGAGTTGTTTTTATAGACGGCATGGGCGGCGGGCTTATGGCGCAGGTAATCAGCCAGACAGCAGGGCGTCTGCCGGATGATGTTGAACTTATCGGGCTTGGCACTAACGCTCTGGCAACAGCGGCGATGCTCAAAGCTGGGCTTAAACGCGGCGCGACCGGTGAAAACGCGGTGTGCGTAACGGCGCAGACGGCCGATGTTATTGTTGGTCCTATCGGCATTGTGCTGCCGAATTCCATGCTTGGCGAAATTACGCCGCAAATGGCGGCGGCTGTAGCACAGAGTCGCGCACGCAAACTGCTTTTGCCGGTAAATCAGAACCATTTTGAAATTATCGGTATGGATAACAAGCCGATGAGCCAGCTTGTTAAGGAAGCTGCCGATAAGATTGCGGAAATCTGCGGCAGCAGGGTTTGATAATACTTTCTGCCTGCATAATAAGGAGCCGTTGTTTGCGCACGCGGTTCTCCCTCATAAATTTTAAGTTAGAAGAAAGCCGTATAACCGTAAGTTATGCGGTTTTTGTTTTTGGCATATACAGATTTATTTGCGCCGCTATTTTAACAGTGGTATAATAAAATATCTGTAAGATGAATTTGAAATTTATGCAATATAAGGAGTTTTTTATGGTAAGCATTTGTGACCGTGTACGTTATGTAGAAACCGATATGATGGGCGTTGTGCATCACAGCAACTACTTCCGCTGGTTTGAGATGGGGCGTGTGGCATGGCTGCGCGCTGCTGGCGTAGAATTGTGGGAACTGATGAATGCCAATGTTATTTTCCCCATCACCCATGTGGAATGTAATTATAAGGAATCGGCGCTGTATGATGATGAAATTGAAATTTGCGCAACCATGACTGCTTTCAGCCGCGCAAAGATGGATTTTAAATATCAGATTGTCCGTAAAAAAGACGGCGCTGTGCTGGCAGAAGGCGAATCGCGCAACGTATTTACTGATAACAACGGGCATATTATCCGCCTTAGCGGAGATTTTTTTGACAGGATTAATGCTTTTTATAAAGAACAGCAGGCAGAGGAGACGCACTGATGGAAGAAAAATATGAAATTATACCGGTGCCGACGCGTATTTTAACGCACCATGACGATATTGTAGATGCTATTTTGGAATACGGCAAAGATAAGATAGGCCCGTGTGATGTTGTATGCGCGGCTGAAAGCGTTGTTGCCATTACGCAGGACGGAGCCAAACGCTGCGAGGATTTTAAACCTGGCTTCCTTGCTAAAACTTTATGCCACCTGTTCCCGGCCAAAGGCAGCATCAGCGGCTGGTTCAGTATGCAGGCACTGCTTGATGCTGAAGGGGCAATGAAAGTAATTATTGCCGTTATCTGCGGTTTTGCCGCCAAATGTGTGGGCAAACGCGGCGTATTTTACCAGATGGCAGGCTATCAGGCACGCCTGATTGACGATGTTACCGGCACTATGCCGCCTTATGATAAACATATTGTTTACGGCCCGTTTGAACCGTACAAAGTATCGGAAAAAATTAAAAAGGCAACCGGCTGTTACGGCGCAGCCATTGCCGATGTTAACGATTTAAAACGTGCAGCCGTGCTTGGCTGGAGCGAAGGTGTTGACCCGGACAAAGTGGCGCAGATTTTAATTGATAACCCGTTTGGCAACGGCAGCCAGAAAACACCGATTGTTGTAATTAAAAATTACGCCAAATAAGGAGGGCTTGAAATGCTGTTAATTATAGAAATCATTGCCGGGCTTATCCTGCTTGGCGTTGTGGCTGTGGCAGTGTTTATTGCCATGCAGCCGAAACATAAATTTATATTTGATGTGGCAAAACGCACTAAAGCGGAACTTGCTGCCAAAACCGAAGATAAGCTGAGCTTTAATGTGGACGTGCCGTTCAGCAACGAAGGCGGCGATGAAGGGCTTGTTTTGGATGCCTTTATGCGCATTTATCTGCCGCAGGAGCAGTATGACAAAGCGCTTGTACGCGGCAAAATTAATTTAAAAGATGTGCCGCGTGATGACGATTATTTTGAAGCCATGGTAATGCCTAAAGGCGAACATAAAACCATGACCGCAAAATTTGAAGTAACGCCGATGCATGGGGCAACGCTTGCCGAAGCCGTTGCCGGACTGCCGGATTTTGACGTGGCGTTGTATTGGGAATGCCGCGGGCGCGAAAACCTTTATACCATTAAAAAGTTCATAACCATCAGCGCAGATGAAGTTAAAGCACTGATGAAATAATTTAAGCCCTGCCTTATGGCGGGGCTTTAGTATTTCCCTATGCAGGAATAAATTAAAATTTATATAATAGATAATATAGTTAGAGAAATTTGTATTTGTAAAGGATGGTAAATTATGAATATTATCAAGGATGAACCTACTATTTGGAGATTACAAACCAGAACGGCAAGTGAAGATGGAAATAAAATATCAGGATATTGTAGGAAAAACAATATTTTGGCTATGGGATGGAGTTTATGTGATAGTACGATTAATGAATTTGGAACTACACAAGAAGAAATAAATAATTTAAAACTTAAAAGAGATAATGTAAAAGATGAAAAAGATTATGCAAATTTATTCAAAATAATTTATAGTAATGATTATAAAAAACATGGTAATAAAATTAATCCTAATATTACGCGCTTACAGCAAGAAGTAAAGATAAATGACCTTGTTTGGATGCGTGATAATGGAGTGTATTATATAGGCAGAGTTGGTGAAAACAGTAAATGGCAATATTTTTATGATGAGGAAACATCTTACAATGACGCTGGTAATCAAAGAACAGATATTGAATGGATTGAGGTTGGTGCAGAAGATAGCGTACCTGGAAAAGTTTGTACTGCTTTTATCCAAGGTCATACATTGCAGCGGATAAATAAATCTGGAGTTAATATTTTTTCAAAATATATTTACAACAAGAACACAGCAACTAATAATAAGTATAATATAGAAAACATCAAGTCGGATGATATAAAAAAATGTTTCTATTCATATATTTCGCCGACAGATTGTGAAGATTTATTGTGTATGTGGTTGTATAAAAAATGTGGTTATATTTGTATACCATCCACAAATAAAAATGCAACAGAATCATATGAGTGCGTACTTTTAAATCCTGTTGATGGTAAGCGAATTTTTATACAAGTAAAATGTGGAGATACAGATATTAATGCGGAAAAATACATTGATTTAGATGGAGATGTGTATTTGTTTACTTCTTATGGAAAGCTTACTTTGTATAAAAATAAAAATAATATCAAACAAGTTTCTTCTGATGAATTGTTTGAATTTGCATTTGATCTTGAAAATAAAAATCTTTTGCCAAAAAATATTTTAACATGGGTTACATTGATTAAAGAATTAGAAAAAGTTGATTGACTAATTAAGGGTTTTGAAAATAGTTATACATTAAAAGATTAAGCTTTATTTCAGTTTGCTTTAAGGTTGCAACGGTATATTAGCTGTATAAAGCAGGTGATAATAATGAAAGTTTTACTGGCTGAGGATGATGCACGCCTTGGCAAAATGCTGAAAAATATTTTAAATAAAAACGGAGTTGCAGTAAAATGGGTAACTGACGGCAAAGAAGCATATGATGAAAGCTATGCCGATGTTTATGACGTACTGATACTGGACTGGATGATGCCCAGCATGGATGGCATGGAACTTTGCCGCACGCTGCGCACAGAAGAATATCAGGGTAAAATTTTAATGCTGACGGCACGCGGAACTTTGGATGATAAAGTGCAGGGCTTAAATGCCGGTGCGGATGATTATCTTGTTAAGCCGTTTGCGGTAGCTGAACTTTTGGCACGCCTTAATGCGCTTGTACGCAGGCAGGGCAGTTATGTTGAAGAAAGGCTTGAATATAAAGGCTTTACTTTAAACAGCAGCGATTATACCATTGCTTACGGCGGACAGAAAGTATTGCTGCGTCCGCGTGAATTTAAGCTTATGGAGCTGCTTTTGCGCAATGCAGGCAAAATTTTGCCGCGTGAACTGATATTAGAACGTGTATGGGGCATCGGCAGCGACATTACAGAAAATAATCTTGATGTGCATATCCGCGCGCTGCGCCGTAAACTTGAACTGCTGCATGGCGAAAGTTTAATAAAAACCATGCGCGGCGTTGGATATATGGCAGAGGCAGATAATGTTTGATAACTTAAAAAAGCGTTTAACGCTTATGTATACGGGCATTTTTGCGCTGATAATGGTATTGGTGGTTGCCGTTACGGTAATTATCGGCAGTGTTTCCGTAATTAAAAATGAAAAAGAAATGCTGGTTGAGGACATTCATGATGAATGGCGTGAATGGGTCGGCAGCGGTGAATTGCCGGTAGACCCGTTTTTGGTGGAACGCGGCGAAATGATGGCGCTGCTTTATGACGGCAGCGGCAAAATAGTTGTTGACCAGATGTCGGACAGCCCTTATGAACAGGAAATTAATGCCCTGCGTGATTCGTGGCCTTTACCGGAAGATGCAGCGGATATACTGTATTTTAAAGACGGCAGCGGCGAATGGCATTTCTTTTTGGTTGGAGCCTGCACTTTTTGGGAAAACGGCAGTGTTAAAGGCAGGCTGTATACGTTTTTTAATTTAGAAGATTATTATGATATGGCGGTTGATGGGCTGTGCTTTGTGTTTTTGCTGTGTCTTTTGTGCGTGGTGTTAGCTGCGGCAGGCGGCTATTATATGGCGGGCAGGAACATTAAGCCGATGGAACTGCTTTTTAAGCGTGAGCATGATTTTGCGGCGGATGCTTCGCATGAACTGCGCACGCCGCTGACAGTGCTGAGCCTCGGCATTGAAAGCCTGCAAAATGATGACAGCAGTACATACAGCAGTTTTGCCCGCGAAACTCTTGCAGATATGCAGCATGAAGTTAATTATATGGCCAAACTTACAGCGGCGCTGCTTACGCTGGCACGCAGCGATGAAAATGAAATAAGCGTAAGCAGGCAAAAAACAAATTTAGCGGAAATTTTAAAATCTGTGTGCGCTAAAATGCGCACGCTGGCAGAGCAAAAAGGGTTAGCGCTTGTGTGCAGCGTACCTGATGAACTTGAGGCAATGGCTGATAAAGACAAGTTTGAGCAGCTTGTTGTCATTCTTGTGGATAACGCAATAAAATATTCCGACAGCGGTACTATTACGGCCGAACTTACATTAGAAGGCGGCAATGCGGTGCTGAAGGTAATGGACGAAGGCATCGGCATTACTGAAAATGATGCGCAATATATTTTTGAACGTTTTTACCGTGTAGATAAAGCGCGTTCGCGTGCTGCAGGCGGGTTTGGGCTTGGTTTAAGCATTGCCCGCTGGATTGCCGAAAAGCATGGCGGCAGTATAACGGCGGCGCCGCGTAACGGCAAGGGCAGCGTATTTACAGTGCGTATGCCGCTGCACGGCTAAAAAATTAAGATTCTTTTCATTAAACAAACTCCCTGTTTCAGTTAGCTTTAATAGCAGTTAAGTAGAATTAAAGCAAGCTGATTTCAGGGAGTTGATTTTTTATGAAGAGTTATGGCTGGATATGGTTTTGGATTGCTGCCGCACTGTTATTGTTTTTCGGCAACGGTCAGTTATGGATTACCGATTCGGTAGAATCGAATTATGCTCTTACTGCAAAAGAAATGCTTGAAAGCGGCGATTGGATATCGCCGCAAATTTACGGCCAATACTGGTATGATAAACCGGTATTGTTTTACTGGCTTACGGCGCTTGGCTTTAAAATTTTTGGCTTTAATGAATTCGGCGCAAGGTTTTTCCCTGCGCTTTTCGGAATGGGCTCGCTGGCGCTTATTATTTACGCAGGCCATAAAATATATGGCAGCAAAGCAGCTTTCTGGAGCGGCGTTGTGCTTTTGACAAGCACGGAATTTTTTCTAATAAGCAAATCTGTTATTACAGACAGTACGCTGTTTTTCTTTTTCAGCATGGCGCTTGTATTTTTTTATTTTGGTTACAGTACGGCGCAGAAAAAATATTATTATGGTATGTATGCCGGCATGGCTTTGGCAACTTTAACAAAGGGGCCTATTGGCTTTTTGCTGCCGGGGCTGATTATAGTGCTTTTTTTAACGGCTGCACGAGGCTGGCGGGAACTTGAAAACATGAAAGTTTTCAGCGGCACGCTGTTGTTTTTGCTGCTTGCTGCGCCCTGGTATGCGGTAATGTATAATTTGCATGGCAGTGCATTTGTAGAACAGTTTTTTGGTACCCATAATTTGTGGCGTGCTGCGGTATCGGAACATCCGCGTGATAATGTGTTTTACTATTATACTTTGGTGCTGCTGCTGGCGCTGTTTCCGTGGAGCGGCCTGCTGCCGCAGTATTTATGCCATGCCCTGCGCAGCGGCGGTAAATGGCGCAGGCCTGATAATACAACTATGTTTTTGCTGATTTGGGCGGCTGCTGTATTTTTCTTTTTTCAAAATATGGCAACTAAATATTTAACTTATACTTACCCCATGCTGTTTCCTCTGGCTCTTTTGCTTGGCAAATATCTGGCGGAACGCGGCAGGTTTGCAATAAGCGCCGGGGCTTTAATAATGCGTGATATAGTTTATATGGCTCTGTTCGGCGGTGCGTTATGGTGCTGGTGGAACGGCATTATAAGCAGTAAGCAGGCTGCTTTAATAGGTGCTGTGGTTTTACTGGTTACCGGCATAAGCTGGATGAGTTATATTATGGATAAAGGCCTGGCGGCACCTGCCGTAATTGCCGTAACGGCACTGATGTTTAACCTGCTGTTAATTAACGAAATTGCCCTGCCTTTCAGCAATCTGCGTTCAGCCAAAGAAGTCGGACTGGAACTTGCATCATCAAAAGATATAAGCGAAGTTGGCTTGTATGGTAATTATCCGGCCTCAGCCGTGTTTTATTCCGGCAAAAAAATTGTTAAACTGGTGCATGATGAACAGCTTGCAGGTTTTGTGCCTCAAGCCTATAGCTGGAAGGTGAAAAACGTAATGCCGTTTGAAGGTTTAAAGGCGTTTAACAATTATGGGCGTTTAGTGGTTGTAAAAAAAGAGGAGATTGGCAGATTTATGGCTGCGCAAAACAAAAACTGGCTGATAGTAAATGAAAAAGGCGGCTGGTATATTTTAAAAAGCACATAGTGGGAATATAAAAAAGAGCGCATTTTTATGATGCGCTCTTTAAGCTGGTCATTTCTTTTTTGCCAGGTCAATATCACTATCTAAAATTATTGTTACCGGACCATCGTTAAAAATTTTTACGTGCATTTCCGCACCAAACTCACCGGTTTGCACGTTTACGCCTTTTGCGGCAACAATTTTGTTGAATTCTTCGTATAATTGGTTGGCAATGTCTGGTTTTGCCGCGCCGCTGAAACTGGGACGGCGTCCGTGACGGCAATCGGCATAAAGCGTAAACTGCGATATGGAGAGCACGCTGCCGCCGACATCTAAAAGGCTTAAATTCATTTTGCCCTGCGCATCTTCAAAAACGCGCAGGTTCAGCATTTTATCGGCCATCGGCGCAAGAACTGATGCATCATCATCAGGGCCAAAGCCCACCAGTGCAACAAAACCTTGTTCGATGGCACCTTTAACTTTATTTTCAATGGTAACGCTGCCTTCGGTAACACGTTGTAAAATTAATTTCATTATTTATGCGGCTGTTTTGCAGCCTGTAACCTCCTTATGCATTGCATTTATTGACAAAATTACGCACTGCGGCGTTAAATTTATCGGCTTCTTCGTAAAACAGCATATGCCCGCTTTCGGTAAACGGCACAAATTCTCCATATGGCAATTGGGAGGTAATGTATTCGCCTTGTTTAATGCCTGCGCTGAAAACAGGCCCGTCAGCATTCATAACAATTACCGGAACGTCAATCGTTGGCAAAACGCCGGTAAAATCACTGGCTAGGTAATCGGAATAAATAGCTGCGGAAATCCATGGCGGTAATTTTTTAAACTCCTCAATTACCCAGTCGGTGCCTTCCGGGCGTTTGCCGTCTTTAAAAATATTGGCGGCAAAGGTTGCCAGGTACGCTTCACGGTCATACGCCAAACGCTGGGCAATTACATTAAAACCATCCATGTTGTAACCGTGCAGGCCTTGTGTGTTCCATGGTTCGGGGCTGAAGGGGAACGGCGTCATATCAATAAGCCCAAGGCCTTTTATCTGCTGCTGGCCAAACTGGTCAAAATACGAAAGCAAAATCGGCCCGCCCATGGACCAGCCCATAATTACGGCATCTTTTAAATTAAGATACTCAATTAAATCGAATAAATCGCAGGCAAACTGTTTAATGGTAAGCCCATGCAGCCCTTTGGAGGAATTGCCGTGCCCGCGCAAATCAAACGTAACAACGGTAAAATCTTTGGCAAGTTCATCAACATTGCGCTGCCAGAACAAATGCGAGCATTGCCAGCCATGCACCAAAACAAGCGGCCTGCCGCTGCCGCGTACTTCATAATATAAATGGGCGCTGTCTGCCGTGTTAAAATAACCCTGTTTCATAAAACACACCTCGCTTTGCAAAAAAACTATCGTTGTTATACTTCGCCGCGGGTGGTAAAAAGCCTGCCGGAAGTTGGCGTATGGCAAAAAATAAGGCATGGCTTTGCGCGCCATGCCTTTTGTAAATAGAAGTTATTTTCCTTTGGCTGCCAAATCTTTTTCGCCTTTATCTACAACATAGGACACTACTGCGTCGCCAGTAATATTTACGCAGGTACGCGGCATATCAAGAATACGGTCGATACCGGCAATAAGTGCGGAACCTTCAAGCGGCAGGCCAACAGCGGTTAAAATCATGGTAAGCATGATGAAGCCTGCGCCCGGTACGCCCGCAGTGCCAATGGAAGCCAGTGTACCGGTGAGTACAATGGTAAGCATTTGTGCGGAGTTGAGGTCGATGCCGTAAAGCTGGGCAACAAACAGTGCGCATACGCCCTGGTAAACAGCGGTGCCGTCCATGTTAATGGTTGCGCCGAGCGGCAGTACAAAGCTGGATACTTCCTTGGAAACGCCCATTTTTTGTACGCAGGCAAGGTTTACCGGCAGCGTGCCGTTGGAAGAACAGCTTGTAAATGCAAGTATTTGTGCAGGTGCAAGGCCTTTGAAGAATTTAAGCGGACTGAATTTGCCGATGAATTTCAACATGCCGCCGTAAACAAAAACTGCAGAATGCCGTAGATTATTCCTAAATGCAGGCCAGACAAGGCTAAAACATGGCTTACACCCGTAATGGAAAACAATTCGCGCGTTGAGCGTTCCAACAAGTGTTTGTCACCGAGCGTAAGGGCAGACAACACAGCAAGACTTTCGCCACCTATTCCCGAAAGTTCGTATTTGTTTTGCAGGTAGTCACGGAACTGTCTCGCACGCAAGGCAGCGCGCTCGAAGAAACCGAGGTTTTGATTTATGATACTTAGCGCCCTCTCCTGGCTCAACGGTTTGAGCTTGCCATTATAGGCAAAAGCTGTTCCCGATACACCGGAACGGATTAGCGAAGAAGCATAGTCGGGCTCGTATGGATTACCTGTGTTGCGTGGAGTGCTTACTGTAGAAAAAAATATGACCCCGTCGCCCGTGTCAAGCGTATCCGTTTCAGGCGAACGCATAGCCGTGAGCTCTATTGTGCGCGACAATGTCTTATAAGTGCCTTTTTCATAACACGATGTCAGACGCACACGCATTCTTGACACTTTGTCATACTTTTTAGGGCAATCATAAACCACTCCTTCATACACAGCAGGAGAATCCGACCAGGAACAGCGCAAAGCATCGTCCGAATGAAGAAAAGTATACGTGCCCCACGAAACAAAGAATAAGTTGACAACTACTCCAAACCATACTTTTTCAACGCTGTAATGCTTCACGAACAGCATTGCTATGAGAAGTGCGGCAGAAACAAGCGTTGCGGCAAAAAACACACTGCTGTACTCCGAAAAGACACTGCGCCCTGCGTTTCCAACAGCTATTCCTATAGCCAATGGAAGCACATAGCGCAGTACAGGATAGTTTTCAAACGCATTACCGAGGCTTTCCGGCCTGCGGCGTGAAGCATCCGCATTTTTTTTGCCGTTATACGCCATATTGGAAATGGTTATGCTGCTTATTCCAAGGATTTCAGAGCCTCTATCTCTGCTTCAGGATTAGGAGAGTTGAATATCGCCGAACCGGCAACGAGCACATCCGCACCAGCGTCGACAAGCATTTTTCCTGTCTCCAGATTAACCCCGCCATCTACCTCGATAAGTGCGCTTGAACCGGACTCATCCACCAAAGTACGCAGTTTCTCGACTTTTTTAAGCGATTGCTCAATAAACCGCTGCCCGCCAAAACCCGGATTAACTGACATAATGAGTGCCAAATCGAGGTCGCAAATTACATCTTCAAGCATTGAGACAGGCGTTGACGGGTTCAAAGTCGCGCCGGCCAGCATTCCGGCGGCATGAATCTGCTGTATTACTCTGTGCAAATG